>Ga0114129_10012211_pt1 | contig 12220 bp, 7 predicted proteins | sample RhiMetdeltSRZDD1_FD_80071 | JGI IMG/M metagenome (GOLD analysis project Ga0114129, IMG submission 80071) | Populus rhizosphere microbial communities from Tennessee, USA - Rhizosphere MetaG P. deltoides SRZDD1 (version 2) (version 2) | ecosystem: Host-associated > Plants > Roots > Rhizosphere >...
CGCCACCACCGCCACCACCGCCACCACCACCGCCGGTAACGCCGCCACCGTTGCCTCCGCCCGTGCCGCCGCCCCCGTTCCCGCCCGTGCCGCCATCACCCGGGTTGGTGACCGGGACGTCGGAGCCACCGGTGCCCGGCGCCGCAAGTCCGCCGTTCGTGCTGCCGTCGGTACCACCGTTCGCGCCTTGGTCAGGGGCCGTCGGCTGCTCGACGGCCGGCACCGGGTTGTACCCCGATCCCCCGAGCGAGCCCGCGCCGAACGGGCCTTCGGTGCCGGATCCGGGCCGGACGAGGCCGGGAACCCCTGGGGGGAGGAAGCCGCCACCTCGGACCAGCGAGGCGGGAACCCTGCCTCCACCGAGCGCGAGGGCCAGCACGAGTGCGCTGACGGCCGCTGCGCCACTCAGCGCGAGCGTCCCCAGGCGGCGGTTCCACTCCGAGCGCTCGACGACCGTCTCGTCGGTGGGGCGAGCGTCCGAGACGCTCCCTCCGCCGAGATCGAGTACCGGCTCGGCCTCGGAACCGGCTGCAGGGAGGACGATGATCGGCGCGGGAACCTGCTCACGTCGCTCCCGGTCGGCGGGTTTGGAGCGACGTCCGGGCGGGTGCAGTCGCTTGCCACGGTTCTGGAGGCTGGTCACGCTTGGACGCTTGGTCGCCTCCTTGCCGCTGCTGCCCAGCTTGTCTCGCAGCGTCGCCGGGTCCTTGCGGACCTTGTCGATCCAGTCGGGCCGCTCGAACGTCCGGGTGAGCCCGACGGCGCCGCCCATGACGTGTTCCACGGCGGGTCCGAGGTCCCGAAGGATCTTCGCCGGCTCGACCCTCGCGTCCCCGCCGATCGGGACGACGAAGGAGGGCCACACCAGCACGACTTTGGCTTGGGGGTCGATCTCCCGGACGAGCGACACGGCGGTGACGCCGATGCCGTCGTCGAGCACGACCACGTCGGGGCGCTCTGCCTCGATCGCGCTCGTGAGGTCGGCGGATGCCCTCGCCTCACCGACGACTTCGAAGCCTTCGCCCTCGAGCACGAATCGAAGGAGCCCTCGTTGCGCCGTACGGCCTTCGCCGACGACGATGCGGATCCGTCGTGCCACTGTGCCTCCCCAGATGCCCGGCCGAGCGTACCCCACCGAAGATGGGCGTGGCCTCAGCCCTATGGGGGTATTCGTGCCGAAGGTCGTAGGACGGCCGGGCCATCCCCGGCCATCCGGACCCGGTGTACGTTCCGCCGGTTCGGGCGGCTGACCTGACACAATGGAGCGGTCAGCCCCGGAAGGCCGCGAACGCCCGTGTCGGACACGATCGAACAGAGAGCGCCCGCCGCTTCCGAGCTCCATCCCAAGATCGAGGAGATGCTGGCGCGTATCGCTCGGGACGCGCCGGACCGCGCCGAGGCTCGCCAGGTCTTCGCCCGAGCCCTCCTCCGGCGGCTGGCCGATGAGGACCTCGAAGAGATCACGCCCGACGAGCTCACCGCGCTCGCGACCTCCGCCTTCGACTTCGCGGACGGCCGAGACCACGAGGCCTCGGCCGTCCGCGTGTTCAACGCCGACCCGAGGATCCACGGCTATCCCTGCGTCGGAACGGTGATCGAGGTCGCCACCGACGACTCACCCTTCCTCGTGGACTCGATCTCCGAGGAGCTCACCGCCAGGGGTCTCACGATCAAGCGCCTGCTCCACCCGGTGATCGGCACCGTGCGCGACGACGAGGGTGCGCTCACCCGGGTGATGTCCGGCCGGGAGGCCGAGCATCGCGAGTCCTTCATGCACTTCGAGGTCGATCGGCCTCTCGCCGACGAGGTGAACGCCGACCTCGAGGCACGTGTACGCCGCATCCTCCGGGACGTCTCGCTCGTGGTCCGGGACTTCGACCCGATGCAGGACCGGGTACGGCACATGATGGACCTCGCACGGGCCGCCGAGGTCCGCTACCCACCCGAGGTCGTGGAAGAGGTCGCGAAGTTCCTCGACTGGCTGCTGCAACTGAACTTCGTGCTCCTCGGCTACCGCGAGTACGAGCTGTTGGACACGAAGGAAGGACGCGCGATCCAGGCGGTCCCCGGCAGCGGTCTGGGGATCCTCTCGGACGTCGACGCCTCGACGTTCTCGAAGCTCACCCTCCTCTCCTCGCTCTCACCCGACATCCGCGATCGGATCGAGGACGGCGAGCTGCTGATCTACTCGAAGACGCAGGCGTACTCGACCGTCCACCGGCGGGCGCGGATGGACTACATCGGCGTCCGCAAGATCGACGCCGACGGCTCGATCGTCGGCGAGGCTCGCCTGATCGGACTGTTCACGAGCAAGGCCTACATGGAGCCGGCGGCGAAGACGCCGTTGCTCCACCACAAGCTCGAGCAACTGATCTCCGCCGAGGACCTGATCCCGGGCTCGCACGATTACAAGGCGATCGTCGCCCTCTTCGAGTCGTTCCCCAAGGACGAGCTCTTCCAGGCTTCCGCCGAGGAGATCCGCCGCCTCGTCGTCGGGCTGCTGCAGCTCGAGAAGCACGGAGGCATCCGGGTCCTGATCCGCCGTGATCTCTACGGTCGGAACGTCTCGGTCGTCGTCGCGTTGCCGCGCGATCGGTTCAACGCCGACCTCCGCAAACGGCTCCAAGCGTTGTTCCTCGAACGCTTCCACGGCACGACGATCGACTACCACCTCTCGCTCGGCGAGACGGAGTCGGCCCGGATCTTCTTCACGATCCACGTCGCGCCCGGGGTGCCGATCCCTGACGTCCGCTACGAGGAGCTCGAGCAGGAGGTCGAGCGGCTGGCCCGCACCTGGGAAGACGACCTGCTCGATGCCCTGACCCGTCGCGTCGGCGCAGGACGAGCGATCGCGCTGATGGACGAGTACGCGCCGCGCTTCCCCGACTACTACAAGGCCTCCGACGACTGGGATCTCGTCGTCGACGATGTCCTGATGCTCGAACGGTTGGAATCGACCACGGAGGGCTTCCTGGTCGGCCTCGGGAACGAATCGAAGGGAGAGCGGCTAACCCGCGTGAAGCTCTACAAGACCGGCGGCAAGGTCGATCTCTCCGAATTCATGCCCATCCTGGACGCGCTCGGACTCCGCGTCGTCGAGGAAGTGCCGACGGCGATCGAGGGCGAGGGCCGCGTCTACATCCACGACTTCGGCGTGCTCGACTCCCGCGGCGCCGTCTTGGAGCTGGGCGAAGCGGCCGAGCGCGTCACCGACCTGATCGCGGCGGTCTGGCGAGGAGAGTGCGACTCGGACTCGCTCAACCGGTTGGTCACGCTCACGTCGCTCACGTGGTGGGAGATCAGGATCCTTCGGGCGCTCCGCAACTACCGCATGCGGGTCTCGGCCCGGTACACGGAGAACTACCGCAACGACGCGATGGCCGCGTACCCGCAGATCGCGGAGCGCTTGGTCCGTATGTTCGAGGCGAGATTCGATCCGGTGCGCGCGGAGTCGGAGGAGGCGATCGACGAGATCCGGCAGGCGATCCACCAGGATCTCCGCGGCGTCTCCTCCCTCGACCAGGACAACATCCTTCGGCATCTCCTCGGGACCATCGAGGCGATCGTGCGGACGAACGTCTATCTGCCGGGTCGTCCGTCGTTGAGCTTCAAACTCCTCTCCGAGCGCGTTCCCGAGATGCCGAAACCCACTCCGCTCTACGAGGTGTGGGTGTATTCGACAGAGATGGAGGCGATCCACCTTCGGGGTGGGATGGTCGCCCGCGGGGGGATCCGGTGGTCGGATCGACGGGAGGACTTCCGCACGGAAGTGCTCGGGTTGATGAAGGCGCAGAAGGTGAAGAACGCCGTCATCGTTCCCGACGGGTCGAAGGGCGGGTTCGTCCTCAAACGAGCATCGGTCGCGCCCGAGCTCGTGAAAGCGGAGGTGGCGAAGCAGTACGTCACCTTCATGGAGGGATTGCTCGACATCACCGACAACCTGGTGAAGGGAGAGGTCGTGCACCCCGAAGGGGTGCGTGTGATGGACGGCAACGATCCCTACCTCGTCGTGGCGGCCGACAAGGGGACCGCGGCGCTGTCGGACACCGCGAACGACGTGAGCCAGCGCTACGGCTACTGGTTGGGTGACGCGTTCGCGTCGGGCGGTTCCCACGGCTACGACCACAAGGCGCTCGGCATCACGGCGCGTGGCGCCTGGGAGTCCGTGCGCAGACACTTCCGCGAGCTCGGTCTCGATCCCGCGACGAACCCGTTCACGGTCGTCGGGATCGGCGACATGTCTGGGGACGTGTTCGGCAACGGCATGCTCTTCACGCGGAGGCTTCGGCTCCTCGCCGCCTTCGATCATCGGCACGTCTTCCTCGACCCCGATCCCGATCCGGTGACGTCGTTCGCGGAACGGAAGCGACTGTTCGAGCTGCCCGGCTCGTCGTGGGCCGACTACGACCGATCGATCCTGTCCGAAGGGGCCGACGTGATCGATCGCGCCGCGAAATGGGTGACGCTCACGCCGCAGGTGCGAGCGTCCCTCGCGATCCCCGACGACGCGCCGACGGAGATGACGCCGGCCGACGTCATCCGGTGGGTGCTCCAGGCGCCCGTCGACCTCCTCTGGAATGGCGGCATCGGGACCTACGTGAAAGCGACGAACGAGGGCCACACCGAGGTCGGCGATCGCGCGAACGACCCGGTGCGTGTGAACGGCAACCAGGTGCGTGCGCGCGTCGTCGGAGAGGGCGGCAACCTGGGGTTCACGCAGCGGGGCCGGATCGAGTTCGCGCTCACCGGCGGACGCATCAACTCGGACTTCATCGACAACGCGGCCGGTGTGGACACGTCGGACCGCGAGGTGAACCTGAAGATCCTCCTCGGGCTCGCGATCGAACGGGGAGAGCTCACCACGGACGATCGGAACGAGCTCCTGGAGGCGTGCACGGACGACGTCGTTCGACGGGTGTTGTACGACAACTACCTCCAGGCCCAGGTGTTGTCACAAGAGTTCGCGGTCGCCGCCGAACGGAACGAGGCGTGCGAGGACTTGATGCTGCAACTCGAGGCCGAGGGCGAGCTGGATCGCGCCGTGGAGTTCCTGCCGACGTCGGAGGAGATGGCGGAGCGGCGAGGTCGCGGCGAGGGGCTCACGCGCCCGGAGATCGCGCTCCTCGTCGCCTACTCGAAGCGTTCGATCAAACGGGACCTGCTGGAGGCCGACCTTCCGGATTCGCAGTACCTCGAGCAGGATCTCGTTCGCTACTTCCCGGAGAAGATCGTCGAGGGGTTCCGATCGTTGCTGGGGGAGCACCCGCTCCGCCGGGAGCTGGTCGCGACGATCGTGTCGAACGACGTCGTGAACTCGCAGGGGGTCACGTTCGTCTCGCGACTCGTCGCGGAGACGGGCGCGACCCCCGCGGAGGTCGTCCGGGCGTTCCGCATCGCCCGCGATGTGATCGACGCCGTGTCGCGCTGGGACGACATCGAGGCGCTGGACGGCACGATCGACCCCGAGATCCAGAACGCGCTGATGACGGGGATCGACGGTCTCGTCGAGTCGACCGCCCGCTGGTATCTCGTTCGTGCTCCCGACCTGCGCCTCAGCGAGGCCGTCGAACAGGCGAGGTCTTCCTTCGCGGAGCTGGCCTCCGTGATCGAGCAGATGGGGCCAGACGCCTGGCGCGAGCAGCGGGAACGCGAGGCCGAGCGGCTGACGGCCGAGGGTGTCCCCGAGGCGGTCGCGCGGCGGCACGCGTTCCAGGACGAGCTGGTGCATGGGCCGGACATCATCTCGGTGGCGCGGGCGACGGGACGCCCCGTGCTCGAGGTCGCCCGTGGCTTCTTCCTCCTCGGCGAGCGGCTCGAGATCGACTGGTTGGAGCAGCGGCTCTCCGAGCAGCCCGCGAAGACTCGCTGGCAACGCTGGGCCCTGCATTCGATGGAGGACGACCTGTACACCATCCGGCGTCAGATCATCGAGACGGTGCTCGAGCAGGCGGGCGGTCGGCCCATCGACGAAGCGGTCGACGCGTTCCTCGAGGATCGGAGCGCCGCGTACGGGCGCGTGCAACGGTTCATGCGCTCGCTGGCGATGGAAGGTGTCACCGACCTGTCACAGCTGACGGTCGCGCTTCGCCAGTTGCGGTCGCTCGTCTCCTGAAGCCGGCGTCAGCCGCCGTAGAAGATCGCCGTCACCCAGACCACGCCGCGAGCTTTCACGACGCCGATCCCCACCCGCCGGTACCGTCCGTTGAGGATGTTGGCTCGGTGAGCGGGGCTGTGCATCCACAACGTCCGCACGCGCGTCAGCAACCCCGCCATCCCGACGTTCTCTCCCCACGTCGACGGCCGGTACGCGCGGACCGCGTCGTAGAGGTTGCCCGTGTGGAAGAGCGCGTTCTGACTCGCCATCGCTTTCGAATGCAGCCACGCGCGATGCGAGACCGAGACGTTCAGCCGGAACGTGGGGCGCCCGTGCGTCTGCCGGATGTGGTTCAGGAGGTGGAACATCTTGTTCCTGCGAGCGAGGTCGTCGGCGTGGGCGGTAGAAGACATCCCCGCAAGAAGCACGGCGACGACCACCACGAGGAGTGGGAGTCTCCGATAGGTCATCGGTCGCGCACGAGGCTACCGAAGCGATCCGCATGTCTCACCCGAACTGCGACATCTTCACGACATTTTGACGGCGATCGACGCGTCGGAATGACTCACGACGTATCGTTGCTGTGCAACCTTTCCGAGCGTCAGCCCTCAGCCACGCACGCGCATCCCGGACCGCAGCCCGTCGTCGCAGGTCGTAACGCTTTTTCGCGCGTTGTCGTTGTTGCGACTGCGAACACTGACAGTGATCGCACAGTGTTTCGATGTCCTACGGGGCACGGGATAGCGGCATCCGCGTCGTCGAACGTGCGGCGTGACTCGAACGTCGCGCCGCATGTTCGACAGCGATACTCGTAGGTCGGCACGCCGATCACACCGAGGTCGGAGGGGCCGGTGGTTCGTCTTCGGAAGGGACGGCGCCACCGGGCGCCGCGGGAGGATCCGGCGGGGACTCGACCGGCGTCGTGGGAGCCGCAGGCGGCGGTGACACGACCGTCGCTGTCGGCTCGACGGGATCTCCCGGCATCGCCGGGAGCGTCGTGTCGACCGGCATCGTCGTCGCGTCGTCCATCGGACCGGTCGCCGGCACGGGAGTCTTGCGACGCAAGAGCAGGAACGCGATCGCTCCCAGGACCAGGACACCCGCGACGATCAGCAGGATCATCAACAGCGGAGAGCTCGCGGACGGGATCGCGCTCGCGACCGCCTCGACCCGCGTGTTCTCGCCGAACTTCGGCTTCCACGTCACCGTCCTGCCGTCGATCTCGCCGGTCGCCGACTTCACCTCACCGGGGAACGTGATCGAGATCTCGAACTCCATGTTGTCCAGGAATTGCTTGGGAACCTCGGTGCCGGTGAATTCCGGCCCGCTCATGTCGAACGCGCCCGTGACGAGGAACTCGTCGCCCTGGCGAACGATGTTCAGCTCGTCTCCGGAGCCCGACCCCGACAGCCCGTTGTTCCCGGTGAACTCGGGCAACGGCACGTCCTCGAACGTGATCTGCTGACCGATGAAGCCGTCCTCCTGGTAGCGGTCGGTCGTGGCGCCCGCGGGGAGACTCGAGAGATCCATGTCCTGGAACAGCTGGTCCGCACTCTGACCGCTCAGCTCGAGCAGACTCTCGTCCACCGCGATGATGGCGGTTCCCGAGACCGTGTTCTCGGAACTCACCTCGACGTCCATGTTGACCTTGAAGCAGCCCGTGAGCAGTAGCGCGAACGCGCTCGTGCCCAGGAGCCGCCCGAGCTTCCGTCCGTTCATCCCGTCCTCCTCGGACTCCAAGTCAGGCGGAGCCTACTGCGGCCGTGCTGCAGGGTCGAGGACGAGCGATGCACGACGTCGGTGCGCGCCGGCGGGAGGAGAGATGCGGGTCGGAGGGTCTCGGGAAGGGGGTGGGTTCCCCGTGACCCTCCGACTCACGCTCTCAGGACGGGGTCTCGGCCGGAGGGGCCGAGAAGCCGCTGGGCGCTCCTTACCCGGGGTCGGAGGTCGTAAACGCCCGATCCGGAAGAAGTTCGGCCCTGCGTGAGCCGGAGATCGGCCGGCCCGGGAGACGACCGAGCTCAGTCCTCGGTGAGCTCCCGCTCGCGCGCCGCCATGATCGAACGGAGCTGCCCGGCGATCTCGGGCATCTCCTCTTCGATCACCTGGAGGTCGTCGGCGCTCAGGGTGACCGCCCGGAGCGGTGACGTCACCTGGACGGTCGCCATCCGGCGCTGGAACCGGAGGAGCGCGATCTCGCCGACCACGTCGCCGGGGCCGATCGTGCCAACGGTCTGACCGTCCTTCGTGACCTCGGCCGTGCCCTCCTCGATCACCAACATCTCGTAGGGGATCGAGCCCTGCTCGAACAGCACCTGTCCCTCGGGTGCAACCGTCTCCTCCACGAGGTGGGCGATCGTGGACAGGTCGTGGTGATCCAGCTCACCGAAGAGGGGCAGCCGTCGGAGTCGTTCGACATCCACCGTCACACCGAGATCCTGCTCCGCGGCAGGAACGTCCCCTGCCCTTCCTTCCCGTGGAACTCGCCGTTCTCGACCAGGATGTTCCCCCGCTGCATCACGGTCTCCGGGAGCCCCTTCACCGTCCGCCCTTCGTAGCAGGAGTAGTCGACGTTCATGTGATGGGTCGCGGCGGAGATCGTGCGCTCGTGCTCCGGGTCGAAGATCACGATGTCGGCGTCGAACCCGGGGGCGATCGCCCCCTTCCGCGGATACAGGCCGAACATCTTCGCCGGCGCGGTGGCGACGATCTCGACGAAGCGGTTGAGGCCGATCCGGCCGTCGACCACCCCTTGGTACAGCAGGGTGAACCGATCCTCCACGGACGGGAGGCCGTTCGGGATCTTGGAGAAGTCGTCCTTCCCGAGATCCTTCTGCCCCCGATAGTTGAACGGCGCGTGGTCGGTCGAGACCACCTGGAGGTCGTCCGACAGGAGTCCCTTCCAGAGTTCCTCCTGATGGTCGGGCGTGCGGAGCGGTGGTGAGCAGACGAACTTCGCACCCTCGAAGCCGGGTCGTGCCATGTCGTCGATCGAGAGATACAGATATTGCGGGCACGTCTCCGCGAAGGCCGCGACGCCGCGGTCGCGTGCGTCGCGGACCGCGTCCAGCGCATCTCGCGAGGAGAGGTGCACGATGTAGGCGGGCGCGCCGGCGAGCTCGGCCATCTTGAAGACGCGATGGACGGCCTCGCCCTCCATCACGGGCGGGCGCGTGAGGCCGTGGTTCACCGGGTCGGTCTTCCCCTGCTGGAGGTACTGCCGGATCAACACGTCGATCGGGCCGCCGTTCTCGGCGTGCATCATGATCAGCGCGCCCGAGTCGGCCGCTCGCTGCATCGCTCGGAAGATCGCGGCGTCGTCCAGCATGAACACACCCGGGTACGCCATGAACAGCTTGAACGAGGTGACACCCTCGCCGACGAGGGTGTCCATCTCGTTCAAGACCTCGTCGTTCACCTCGCGCACGATCATGTGGAAGCCGTAGTCCGTGTGCGACTTCTGTGCCTTCTCGTGCCAGCGATCGAGCCCGGTCCGCAGGGTCTCCCCGTAGTCCTGCAGGGCGAAGTCGACGATCGTGGTGGTCCCGCCGAATGCCGCCGCTCGGGTCCCGGTGGCGAAGTCATCCGAGCAGAAGCTCCCGCCGAACGGGAGATCCATGTGCGTGTGGACGTCGACCGCTCCGGGCATCACGTAGCGGCCGGTCGCGTCGATCGTCCGGTCGGCCTCGACGATCATGCCGTTCCCGATCGCCGCGACCTTCTCCCCGTCCACGAGGACGTCGGCCGCGATCGTCTCGGTCGCCGTGACCACCGTGCCACCCTGGATCAACGTCTTCACGGGCTCTTCCGCATCTCTTGGCCCATCTCTTGGCCCATCTCTTGGCCCATCGCTCGATCTCCCTCCGTCGCTAGGGGAGCAGCTCGGTGAGCTCGCCGTAGAGCTCGGGGCGCCGATCGCGCAGGAACTGCCAGGTGTTGCGCACGTCACGGATCATCTCGAGATCCAGGTCGTGGACGAGCACCTCGTCGTCCGAGTCCGAGGCCTGCGCCACGATCTGCCCGCGGGGGTCGCAGAAGTACGACGAGCCGTAGAACTTCGCGCTGGAGAGCGGCTCCTCCACGCCGACGCGATTGATCGCGCCGATCCAGAAGCCGTTGGCCACCGCCGTCGCCGGCTGCTCGAGCTCCCAGAGGTACTTCGAGAGCGATTCGACCGTCGCCGAGGGATTGAAGACCAGCTCCGCACCCTTGAGCCCGAGCGCCCGGCCGATCTCGGGGAAGTGGCGGTCGTAGCAGATGATGAGGCCCACCTTCCCGACCGAGGTATCGAAGACCGGATACCCGAGGTTGCCCGGCTTGAAGTAGAACTTCTCCCAGAAGCAGGGGCCGACGTGCGGGATGTGCGTCTTCCGGTACTTGCCGACGAGGGTCCCGTCACGCTCGATCACGACGGCCGAGTTGTAGTAGACACCGGTCTGCGCTTCCTCGAACCACGGGACGACCAGGACCATGTGGTGGGTCTTCGCCACCTCGCGCATCCGCGTGACGAGCGGTCCGTCCTCGGGCTCGGCCGTCGCGTACCACTTGGGGTCCTGCTCGGCGCAGAAGTACGGGCCGTGGAAGATCTCCTGGAGACAGGTGACCTCCGCGCCGTCGGCCGCTGCCTTCGCGATCAGCTCGACGTGCTTGTCGACCGCCTCGTCCTTGGGCATGTTCGCGTGCGCCTGGATCACCGCCGCTCTGACCGTCGTCATGGTCCGTGCACCTCCACCGTCGTCGATGTTCTCAGGAGCGGAACGCCGGCAGGACGCCGCTCCCGAAGCCCTCGATGATCCCGGCCGGCCCGGGATCCTCCTGCATCGAATAGATGTTGAACTGTGTCATGCCGAGCGACTCCAGCTCCCGGAGCTTCGCGATGCACTCTTCTTCGGTGCCGAGCACACAGAATCGGTCCACGACCTCATCGGTGACGAAGTCTGCGTGCTCGGCACCGGTCCTGCCGTGCTCGGCGTAGTCGTAGTGATCTCGGGCTTCGATGAAATCGGTGAGCTCCTGCGGGAGCTCGGTGTCCGCGTACCGCGTCACCAGGTCGACGACGTGGTTCGAGACGAGCGCGGGGAACCATCGGACCTGGTCGCGGGCCTTCGCGAGGTCCTCGGAGAGGTACGCGGGCGCGGCCACCTGGATCTGGATGTCCTCGAAGGACCGTCCGACTTCCTCGGCTCCCTCGCGGACGTAGCCGAGCGACCATTCCAGGATGAACGGGTCGGCGAGCTGCATGATCAGGCCGTCGGCGACCCGCCCGCACGCGCGGAGGGCCTTCGGTCCGTAGGCGGCGATCCACACCGGCAGTCGATGTCCCTCGCTCCACTTCAGTTGCAGGGGCGTGCCGTCGTAGTCGACCTCGCGGCCCTCCGCCAGATCCTTGACGAATCGGCAGGCCTCCTCCATCTGTTCGACCGTGACGGGCTTCTGCCCGATGACCCGGCGGGCGCTGTCCCCGCGGCCCATCCCGATGTCCATCCGCCCGCCCGACACCTCCTGGAGCGTGGCCATCGCGCTCGCCGTGACGGTCATGTCCCTCGTCGCGGGATTGGTGACGCACGGACCCAGCCGAACCGTTCGGGTGCCCGCCGCGACCAGCGCGAACGTCGTGTAGAACTCCTGCCACAGGACGTGGGAATCCCACGCCCACACGGCGTCGAACCCCTGTTCCTCGGCGAGCTTCGCCCACTCCACGGTCCGCGAGACGGGAGGGTCGAGCATGAACGTGACGCCGAAGGAGAGCACGAAGGTCCTGGGCCTTTCCTGCTGTCGTCGTCGACCGGATCGATGGCTAGGCGCATCGTAGGGGGCTTCGGACCGGGCGGGCAATCGCGTGGTCTCGCCTCGAAACGGGTTCGCGCGCAGACCCTTCGCGTGCCAGACTTCCGATCGCGTGACGACAACGGAGACCCTCGCCACGGATCCGGACGCCTCGGTCGGCGGTCTGTTCGAGGCGGTCCAGGGTCACCTGGACCAGGCGGCCGATCGGATCGGCCTGGACGACGGCGCACGGAAGGTGCTCTCGACCCATCGCCGAGAGGTAGCCGTCTCCGTGCGGGTCTCCCGGGACGACGGTTCGTTCGACGTGTATCCCGGGTGGCGGATCCAGCACAACGGGGC
>Ga0114129_10012212_pt1 | contig 12219 bp, 8 predicted proteins | sample RhiMetdeltSRZDD1_FD_80071 | JGI IMG/M metagenome (GOLD analysis project Ga0114129, IMG submission 80071) | Populus rhizosphere microbial communities from Tennessee, USA - Rhizosphere MetaG P. deltoides SRZDD1 (version 2) (version 2) | ecosystem: Host-associated > Plants > Roots > Rhizosphere >...
AGAACGCCGCACCGGACGTGATTCCCATTCTCGAGCACGGCAACCAGCTGCTGCAGCAGAAGGACTACGCCGGCGCTCGCGCGGAGTACGAGAAAGCGCTCGCCGCGGTCCCGAACAACGCCATCATTCTGCGCGCGATCGCTCAGACCTACTACGGGGAGAAGAAGGTGGACGAGGCCATCGCGACCCTGAAAAAGGTCGTCGAGCTCGACCCGAACGACGCGACGGCGATCGTGCTCCTCGCCAACCTTCAGCTCGAAAAGGGGAACGTCGACGAGGGGAAGGCGACGCTCGCGAAGTTGCCGCCGGACTCGGTCAAGGACCCCGCCGTCTTCCAGAACCTCGGAATCGTTCTACTGAACAAGAAGAAGCCCGAAGACGCCTGGTCGTTCCTCGACCAGGCCGTGAAGATCGCCCCCGCCGATGCGGACGGTTACTACTACCGCGGCCTGGCGGCCTACCAGCAGAAGAACAAGAAAGCCGAGGCGCGAGCGGACTTCCAGAAGTATCTCGAGCTCGCGCCGACCGGCGAGAACGCGGCGGACGTGAAGGAGTATCTGAAATCGCTCAAGTAGGGTGACCCGGAAGGCGGAGGTCGCGCCCGGTCATCTCCTTCGGGACCGGGATCCCCTGAAGGGCGAGCAGGGTCGGCGCCACGTCCCGCAGGGCGCCCCCGGAGGCGAGCGGCAGGCCTTCGCGGCCGATGACGAACGGCACGGGATTCGTCGTGTGAGCGGTATGCGGCTGTCCGGTAGCCGGGTCGACCATCTGCTCGGCATTGCCGTGGTCGGCGGTCAGCACCAGGAGCCAGCCGTTCTCGCGAGCCGACGTCTCCAGCCGCCCGAAGCACCGGTCCAGGGTCTCGATCGCGACGATCGTCTCCGGCAGCTTGCCCGTGTGTCCAACCATGTCGGCGTTCGCGTAGTTCACGACGAGCGCTCCGAAACGATCCGACGACATCGCGCGCAAGACCTCCTCGGTGACGCCCTCGGCGCTCATCTCCGGGTGGAGGTCGTAGGTCGCCCCTTTCCAGGACGGCACGAGACGGCGTTCCTCGCCGGGAAACGGCTCCTCGACGCCGCCGTTGAAGAAGTAGGTGACGTGGGCATACTTCTCGGTCTCCGCGACCCGCAGGTTGCGGACGCCGGCTTCGCCCCAGACCGCCGCGAGGATGCGGTCGAGTCGCGGGCTCGGAAACGCGACGGGAAGAGCGAACTCCTTCCTGTATTCCGTGAAGCAGACGAAGAACACGCCGGGGAGATCGCCGCGGGGGAACTCGGAGAAGCCGGGCTCGGTGAACGCCCGCGTGAGCTGTCGCGCGCGGTCCGCCCGGAAGTTGAAGAAAACGACCGAGTCGCCGTCGGCGATCGGGCCGGAGGCGACTCCATTCTTCTCGACGACGGTCGGGGCGATGAACTCGTCCGACTCGCCGAGCGCGTAGGCGGCTTCCACGGCCGCGCGGGCGCCGGCGGCACGACGTCCTTTTCCGAAGCGCAGAGCGTTCCACGCGAGCTCCACGCGATCCCACCGGCGGTCGCGGTCCATCGCGTAGTAGCGGCCGCAGACGGACGCGATCTCTTCCTCCGGCGGCGAGAGCTTCGTCTCCAGCCGATCGACGTAGGCGAGCGCCGACCGCGGCGGCGTGTCGCGCCCGTCGGTGAACGCGTGAACGCGCACCCGCGGGACCTTGCGGCGACGCGCGAGCTCGACGAGGCCGAGAAGGTGGCGCTCGTGGGAGTGCACGCTGCCGTCGGAGAGGAGTCCCATGAGGTGGAGCGTCGCGCCGGGCCTTCGGGCCCGCTCGGCGGCCTCCACGAGGGCCGGGTTCTCGAAGAACGACCCGTCGGAGAGCGCGAGGTCGACGCGGAGCAGGTCCTGCGGCACCATCCGGCCGGCGCCGATGTTCAGGTGTCCGACTTCCGAGTTGCCCATCACTCCCGCGGGCAGCCCGACCGCCTCGCCCGAGGCCTCGAGCGTCGTCCAGGGATAGTCGCGGCGCCAACGATCGTAGGTCGGCGTCCGCGCCCGCGTGATCGCGTTCGACTCCGACGGCGCAGCTTCTCCCCAACCGTCGCAGATCACGAGAAGGATCCGTTTTCCCGCGGGGAGAGGGGCGGCGCCGCTCACTCCGAGAGGTGCGTGTGGACGACGCGGGCGAGCTCGGCGACGCTCCAGGCCTGAGCGAAGCATCCGCGGGGTTCGTGGGGAGGGTCGCCGTCGAAGATTTCCGAGACCGAACCCATCCCGGCCGCGCGAACGTGCGCCCGGAGCGGCGCGAGCCACCCGCGCGCCGTACGCAGCGTTTCGGCCGTCCGCCCCAGCACCCGGAAGTGCGCGTCCACGAACGCTCCGAGGAGCCACGGCCAGACGGTTCCCTGGTGATAGGCGAGGTCGCGCTCCCTTTGAGAGCCCTCGCACCGGCCGCGGTACCGCGGGTCCTTCGGGTCAAGCGTGCGCAGGCCGAACGGCGTCAGCAGGTGCCGCCGGACCGACCAGTAGACGGCCCGCGCGCGGTGCGGAGGCAGGAGGTCTTCCGAGAGCGACACCGCGAAGATCTGGTTCGGGCGGAGCGTGCGGTCGGGTCCGTCGTCGGCCACGACGTCGTGGAGGCGTCCATCTTCTTCCGACCAGAAGAGCTCGTTGAAGCGGCGCGCGACGTGCCACGCGTCCCCTTCGAGATCGCGCGCCCGCGCGTGGTCACCGGCGAGGCGTTCGAGCCGGGCGGACGCTTTCAGCGCGGCGTGCCAGAGGGCGTTCACCTCGACCGGCCGGCCCTGCCGCGCCGTCACGGGAAGGCCGTCGACGACGGCGTCCATCCACGTCAGGGCGCGGCCGGGAGCGCCGCCCGCGAGAAGGAGATCCGGTCCGGCGCCGATTCCGAAAGACGTGCCCTTCCGATACGCGTCGACGATCTCGCGAACGGCATCGATGAGCGGCGGAGGCTGGCCCGGATCCCGCCGGGCCCGCCCGAACCACTCGACCGCGAGCACGAACCACATCGGCGCGTCGATCGCGCCGTAGTCCGCCTCATCGCCATCCTGAGGATAGAAGTTCGGGAGGAGTCCGTCGCGTCGCCTCGCGGCAAACGAGTTCAGCACTCGCGCGAATGGACGATACCGCCCGCTCGCGACGGCGAGGCCGGGCGTCGCGATCATCGCGTCGCGGCTCCAGTCACCGAACCACGGATATCCGGCGATCACGGTCGGCGGGGCGTTCCCCGGCTCGACGAGGAAGTTCTCAGCGCGCCGTCCGAGCTCATCGAGCACCGCGTCGCCGGTTCGAGGAAACGCCTCGCGCCGCCGCGCCTCGGCGAGCCGCATCCGCGCGGGCGGGTCCGCAAGCGTCTCGGTCGAGAAAACGAGGTGCGCCTCGGCCCGGGGCGGGAGCTCCCACACCCATACGAGCGGGCTCCACAGGTCCTCGTCCGACTCGTATCCGCGCTCTTCCTCCCGCGGATAGTGAAAGCGGCGGTACCAGTCGGGCTCGAGAAGCGGGCGGGCTCCGGGCGCGCGCATCGCGAGCTCGGGCAGCCCGGCCCCCGCCTGCACCCGGGCGCCGTCGCCCGAGACGACCGAAGCGGGAGAGAAGCCGCCCTCCCGCTGCAGCGAGTGGACGTCGCGAAACGCGAGGAGAGGCCGCACGCGAAGCTCCACCTTCTCGGAGCCTCGGTTGACCCAGCGGAGGAGGGCGGCGGACCGCCCGCGCGGAAGACAGATCGAGCGCTCGATCGTGAACTCTTCCGTTTCGTGCAGCCACGTCGGGAACGGCTCGAGGGCAAACCGGGTGAGGCTCGATCTCCCGTCGGGGTACACGGCGTCGCGGTAGATCTGAGTCGAGATGCCCGTCGACGTTCCTTTCACCGAGACGAACTCCTCGCATCCCGCGACGAGGAGGAACCGCCGCCGCGGGGGCGGAATCGCCGGAGCGAAGAATCCGTGGTACTTCCGAGTCCTCGCGCCCGACGCGGTCCCGCAGGCGAATCCCCCGAGGCCGTCGGTCTCGAGCCATTCGAGAAGGAGATCCTGGCTCGCGAGCTCGGAGCCCGCGTACGCGAGCGGATTCCCGATCTCTTTTTCTGCGGTCGTCGTCGGCTCTTCCATGGTCTCGCTCGCGCGCGGGCGCGCCCAACTTCTGTCGGTCGGGCGATTATTCCTCAACCGGAAAAGTCACGGGGGCAGACCTTGGGATGCCGCGTTGGCAGGTCTCCCACGGACCTGCACCCGCCGCAGTTCCTCCCGGCACTCGCCCGAGTTCCCTGGACTAAGATTGGATCGGCGTCTCGCCGCGGAGCTTCCCCGGCGAAGCGGCGTCGTCTCGAACGGAGGACTTCTTGAGCACGGTCGCCAAATCGATCGACGAGCTCTGCGTCGACACCATCCGCACTCTCGCGATCGACGCCGTGCAGAAAGCGAATTCCGGACATCCCGGTCTCCCGCTCGGGGCCGCGCCGATGGCCTACGTTCTCTGGTCGCGGCATCTCAAGCACAATCCGCGCGACCCGGAGTGGCCTGACCGCGACCGCTTCGTGCTCTCGGCCGGACACGGCTGCATGCTCTGGTACTGCCTTCTCTACTTGACCGGTTACGACCTGACGCTGGACGACCTGAGGGCCTTCCGACAGTGGGGAAGCCGGACCCCCGGTCATCCGGAGTACCGCGTCACCCCGGGGGTCGAAGCGACGACCGGGCCGCTCGGGCAGGGGACAGCCAACGCGGTGGGCATGGCGATGGCGGAGCGGTATCTCGCGCGCCGGTTCAACCGGCCGGGCCACGAGATCGTCAATCACCGCACGTTCGCCATCGTCTCGGACGGGGACCTGATGGAGGGGATCTCGAACGAAGCGTCCTCGCTCGCCGGCCACCTGAAGCTCGGGAAGCTGACGTTCCTCTACGACTCGAACGGCGTCTCCCTCGACGGCCCGACCTCGATGGCGTTCACCGAAGACGTCGGAAGGCGCTACGAGGGTCTGGGGTGGCAGGTGCTGAAGGTCGAGGACGGAAACACCGACCTCGACGGGATCGACCGCGCGCTCGCCGCGGCCGAGCAGGAGACCCGGCGGCCGACGATCATCATCGTCCGCACGACCATCGGCTACGGCTCGCCGCACAAGGCCGGGACCTCGGAGGCCCACGGGAGCCCGCTCGGGCCCGAGGAGGTCGTGGCGACCAAGAAGGCGCTCGGCTGGGAGCACGAAGAGCCCTTCTACGTCCCGGAGGAGGCGCTCGCGCACTTCCGGACGGCGGTCGACCGCGGCAAGCAGTCGCACTTCGAGTGGAGCCGCCGCTTCGACGCCTGGGCGACGGCGAACCGCGACCTCGCCGAGGAGTGGCGGCGGGGCCTCGGAGGCGAGCTCCCCGACGGCTGGGACGCGGAGCTCCCGACGTGGAAGGCGGGCGAAAAGGAGGCCACGCGCGCCGCGGCCGGCAAGGCGCTGAACGCGATCGGCGCGAAGGTGCCGAGCCTCCTCGGAGGCGACGCCGACCTCTCGGTCTCGACGAGCACGAAGCTGAAGAACGAGACGGACTTCGACGGTCAGACCGGCGAGGGTCGAAACGTTCACTTCGGCGTTCGCGAGCACGCGATGGCCGGAATCGGGAACGGGATGGCGTATCACGGCGGCGTCCGGCCGTTCGTCGCCACGTTCTTCTGCTTCTCCGACTACATGAGGCCCTCCGTGCGCCTCTCGGCCGTGTCGGAGCTGCCGGTGATCTTCGTGTGGACCCACGACTCGATCGGGCTCGGGGAGGACGGTCCGACCCACCAGCCCGTCGAGCATCTGATGTCCCTGCGGGCGATGCCTCATTTCACGATCATCCGACCCGCGGACCCCAACGAGGCGGTCGAGGCGTGGCGGGTTGCGATGGGACACCGCGAGGGACCGGTCGGCCTCGTGCTCTCGCGGCAGAAGCTTCCGGTGATCGATCCGTCGAGATACGCCGGTCCCTCCGGCCTGCGACGGGGGGCCTACGTGCTCGCGGAGGGCTCGGGCGGGTCGCCGCGCTTGATCCTGATCGCGACCGGCAGCGAGGTCTGGCTCGCCCTGGAAGCGCGCGAGAAGCTCGAGGCGGAAGGGATCTCGACGCGCGTGGTGTCGATGCCTTCCTGGGAGCTCTTCGCGAAGGAAGACCGTTCCTATCGGGACGGGGTGCTCCCGCCCGCTCTCACCGCCCGGCTCTCGATCGAGGCGGGATCGAGGCACGGCTGGGAGCGATGGGTCGGAGATCGCGGCGACTCGATCGGGCTCGAGCGCTTCGGGGCGTCCGCTCCGGGAGAGATCGTCCTGAAGGAGCTCGGTTTCAACGTCGAGAACGTCGTCGCGAGGGCGAAGGCGTTACTGTGAAGCTCCAGGTTCCGGGTTCCGAGTTCGAAGAGGTCCCATGAGACTCGCCGTCGGATGCGATCACGCGGGATTCCCCTTGAAGCGCGGGGTGATCGAGTGCCTGCAGGGTATGGGGCACGCCGTCGACGACGTGGGAACCGATTCCACCGAACCGGTGGACTACCCGGATTTCTCCCGCGCCGTCGCCCTGTCGGTCATCTCGGGGCGCGCGGAGCGGGGCATCGTGATCTGCGGCAGCGGCGTCGGCGCTTCGGTCGCGGCGAGTAAAGTGCCCGGGGTCCGGTCCTCGATGTGCCACGACACGTTTTCGGCGCGGCAGGGAGTGGAGGACGACGACATGAACGTACTCTGCCTCGGCGCGAGGGTGATCGGGCCGGCGCTCGCGTCGGAGCTCGTGCGCGCGTTCGTGAACGCGAAGTTTTCCGGGGCGGAGCGCCACGTGCGCCGCCGGGCCAAGGTGACCGCAATCGAAGAAGACGCCCGCAACGGGGTCTTCGACGAGGCAAGGAGGGCGACATGACCGCTCGAAATCCGCTCTGGAGGCTGCGCGACCTCGGCCAGAGCGTCTGGTACGACTACATCCGCCGCGACCTCTACGCGAGCGGCAAGCTCGAGCGTTTGATTCGCGACGACGGCCTCGCTGGAATGACGTCCAACCCGACGATCTTCCAGAAAGCGATCGCGGAGACCGAGCTCTACGACGAAGACGTGCGCCGCCTCGGCGCGCAGGGAAAGGATCCTTACGCGATCTTCGACGAGCTCGCGATCGGAGACGTCTCGCACGCCGCCGACGGGTTCCGCCCGGTGTTCGACGAGACGAGCGGCGGCGACGGTTACGTCTCGATCGAGGTGGGACCGAAGCTCGCGAACGACACCGAGGGCTCGATCCGCGAGGCGCGCCGTCTCTGGGAGGCGTGCGCGCGGCCGAACGTGATGGTGAAGATCCCGGGCACCGCCGCCGGAGTTCCGGCGATCCGCCGGTGCCTTTCCGAAGGGATCAACATCAACATCACGCTCCTCTTTTCGGTCGCACGACATCGCGAGGTCATGGAGGCGTACCTCTCGGCCGTCGAGGAACGGATCGCGCGCGGACTGCCCGTCGGAAACCTCCATTCCGTGGCGAGCTTCTTCGTCAGCCGCGTGGACACGAACGTGGACAAGAAGCTCGACCGGATCGCGAAGGAGGATCCGGAGGGCAGCCGCGGCCGAGCGGCGCGTGAGCTCCGCGGCAAGGCGGCGATCGCGAACGCGCGGCTCGCGTACCAGGCCTTCGAAGAGGTGTTCCGCTCCGAGCGTTTCCGGGCTCTCGAAGCCAGGGGCGCCCGGCTCCAGCGGCCCCTCTGGGCATCGACCTCCACGAAGGATCCGGCGTACCCGGACCTCTATTACGTCGAAGCGCTCGTCGCACGAGAGACCGTGGACACGATGCCACCCGAAACTTTCGACGCATACCGGGACCACGGCGATCCGAAGGTGCGCATCCACGACGACGTCGACGGCGCGCGCGACGTGTTCCGGCGGCTCTCCGGGCTCGGAATCGACGAGGCGACGGTCTCCCGCGAGCTCGAGGAAGAGGGCGTGAAGAAGTTTTCCGACTCCTATGACTCTCTTCTGAAGGTTCTTTCCGAAAAAGAGAAGGCGATGAGGGTCGCCTGAAGCTCTCTCTCGGCGCGTTCGAAAAACCCTGGCGGGAGGCTCTCCGGCGGCTCGAGCGGGAGCGGGCCGTGGAGCGCATCTGGTCCGGCGACGCGACCTTCTGGAAGAAGGAGCCGGAGCACCGGCGCACGATCGAGAACGCGCTCGGGTGGCTCACGATCCCGGACCGCATGACGGCGACGGTCCCCGGGCTGAACGACCTCGCGGCGCGGCTGACCCCCGGAGCGGACCGCGTTCTCGTCCTCGGCATGGGCGGATCCTCTCTCGCGCCGCTCGTGTTCGCCTCGTCCTTCGGGCGCTCGCCCGGCTCGCCGCGGCTCGAGGTGCTCGACTCCACCGAGCCCTCCACGGTGCTCGCGGCGGCGGAGAGCGCGCCGCCGGAGAAGTCGATTTACGTCGTCTCCTCGAAGTCGGGCACGACGCTCGAGCCGAACCTCTTTTTCGACTGGTTCTACGCATTCGCCCGGAAGGAGCTCGGCGAGCGGGCCGGCGAGCGCTTCGTCGTCATCACCGATCCGGGCACGCCCCTCGAGAAGCTCGCGAAGAGCCGCGGTGTCGAGGCCACGGTCCTCGCGGACCCGGCGATCGGAGGTCGGTATTCGGCGCTTTCCCCGTTCGGAATCGTTCCGGCGGCGCTCGCGGGCATCGACGCCGCGACGCTTCTCGACCGCGCCCGCGCAGAGGCGGCTGCCTGTCGCACCGCCGATCCCGAGCAGAACCCGGGTGCGGCGCTCGGCGCCGCTATCGGCGCTCTGGCCCTCGAAGGCCGCGACAAGCTCACGTTCGCGACCGGCGCGCCCGTCGAGCGTTTCGGCATGTGGCTCGAGCAGTTGATCGCGGAGTCCACGGGCAAGGAGGGGAAAGGGATCCTTCCGGTCGAAGGAGAGCCGCTCGGCGCCCCGGAGGTCTACGGCGACGACCGCTTCTTCGTCCGCATCGCGTCCGAGGGAGATGCGTCACGGGAGGGTGAGCTCCGGAGCCTTGCGGAGAGCGGTCATCCCGTCGTCCGTTACCAGATCTCCGACGCCTTCGACCTCGGGGCGGAGATGTTCCGGTGGGAGTTCGCAACCGCGATCGCCGGGGCGCTCCTCGGCATCAACCCGTTCGATCAGCCGAACGTCCAGGAGGCGAAGGACCGCACGAACGAAATTCTCGCGGAGAAGGATCCCGCCGCGGCAAGCGCGGGCGATACCGATGCCCGGGGAATCTCGGAGCTGCTGGAGTCGATCCGGCCGCGCGACTACTTCGCGATCACGGCATATCTGCCGCCGACGGCGGAGAACGAGCAGCGGCTCGCGCGGATCCGCCTTCCGGTCCGCGACGCCCGGAGGGTGGCCACGACCGTCGGCTTCGGTCCGCGGTTTCTCCACTCGACCGGCCAGCTCCACAAGGGAGGTCCGGACACCGGGGTATTCCTCCAGGTGACCGCATCGGCGGCGGCGAACGTCCCGATTCCGGGTCGTCCGTGGGGGTTCGAGCGGGTCATCGCCGCGCAGGCGGCGGGAGACCTCGCGGCTCTCCGGTCGCGGGGTCGCCGCGCGCTCTCCGTCCATCTCTCGGAGCCCTCGTCGGGGCTCGACTCACTCGCGGAGGAGATCCGCCGGATTTCGGCGCGCGGCGCGCACTCGGTTGCGGGGGAGCGGCGATGAAGCTCGGATTCGTGGGTCTCGGTCGGATGGGCGCCAACATGGTCCGCCGGCTTCTCGCCGACGGCCACGAGGTCGTCGCCTGGGCGCGGAGCGAGGATTCCGTCAAGGCAGCCGTGGCGGATGGGGCCCTCGGGGCGGCGTCGCTCGAAGATGTCGCGTTCCGTCTCGCGCCCCCGCGGGTCGTCTGGCTGATGATCCCCGCGGGAGATCCGGTGGAGCAGTCGATCGCGGCGCTGCGGCCGCTTCTCTCTGCCGGGGACGTCGTCGTCGACGGCGGCAACTCCCGCTTCTCCGACTCCGCCCGGCGCGCCGCCGACCTCGAGAAGGATCGTGTCGGTTTCCTCGACGCGGGGACGTCCGGCGGCGTCTGGGGTCTGAAGTACGGGTACTGCCTGATGGTCGGCGGTCGATCCGACCACTTCCGCCTCGTCGAGCCGGCGTTCAAGACCCTCGCGCCGCCCGAAGGCTACGCGCACGTCGGTGCGCCCGGCTCGGGTCACTTCACCAAGATGGTCCACAACGCGATCGAGTACGCGATGCTGCAGGGCTACGGAGAGGGCTTCGAGATGCTCCAGGCGTCGGGGTACGACCTCGACCTCCTCCAGATCTCGCGACTCTGGACCCACGCGTCCGTGGTGAGGTCGTGGCTCCTCGACCTCCTCGTACTGGCCCTCGAAAACGATCCGAAGCTCGCGACGGTCAAGGGCTTCGTGCAGGACTCCGGCGAGGGGCGCTGGACCCTTCACGAGGCGATCGAGCGCGCCGTTCCGATGCCCGCTCTCGCGGACGCGCTCTTCGCGCGGTTCTATTCGCGGCAGCCCGAGTCCTTCGCCGCGAAGGTCATCGCCGCTCTGCGAAACCAGTTCGGCGGCCACGCCGTGACGAAGGAATGATTACCCTGGTCAACACCCTCACCCCGGCCCCCCTCTCCCGGAGGGAGAGCGTGCGACCTTCGGCGGTCAAGGGATGAAGACCGAGGAAGAACTCCGACCACCCGCGACTCTCATAATCTTCGGCGCGTCGGGCGATCTCACCCGTCGGCTGCTCGCGCCGGCGATCGCGCACCTTTCGCGCGACGGGGCGATTTCGCCGGACTTCGCGATCGTGGGGCTCGCGAGGACCCCCTACACGGACGCGGAGTTTCGCGCTCGGCTGGAAGAGGGCGCGCGGGAGTTCACCCCGAGAGAACAGGGGCGCCCGGGCGAGATGCCCGCCGTGACCCGGTACCTCACCGGGGACTTCTCCGGTCCCGAGCTCTACCAGGAGCTCCATCGCGTGCTCGAGGGGATCGAGTCGAAACGCGGCGGGCACCGCAACCGGATCTTCTACCTCGCCACTCCGCCGGAAGCCGATCCCGAGATCGTGAAGTACCTGGGGGAGCTCCGGCTCGCCGAGCCGGTGGACGGCTGGACTCGTATCGTCGTCGAGAAGCCGTTCGGTCACGACCTCGAGTCCGCGAAGATGCTGAACGAAGCCCTTCGAAGGGTCTTCGAGGAGCGGCAGATCTATCGTATCGACCACTACCTCGCAAAAGAGACGGTCCAGAACATCTTCGTGATGCGGTTCGCGAACGGCATTTTCGAGCCGCTCTGGAATCAGCGATACGTCGACCACGTGCAGATCGCGGTGGCCGAGACGCTCGGCGTCGGACACCGCGCCGGATACTACGAACAGGCCGGCATTCTTCGGGACATGTTCCAGAACCACCTGCTCCAGCTGCTCTGCCTGACGGCGATGGAGCCGCCCGTCAAATTCGAAGCGGACGCGGTGCGCGCGGAAAAGGTCAAGGTTCTCCAGTCGATCCGCCCGATTCCCGAAGAGAAGGCCGACGAGTGGGCGGTGCGCGGCCAGTACGGCCCGGGCGTCGTCGAGGGCAAGACCGTTCCGGGTTACCGGCAGGAGCCGAACGTCGCGCCGGACTCGAAAACTCCCGCCTATGCCGCGGTCAAGTTCGTTCTCGACAACTGGCGCTGGTCGGGCGTGCCGTTCTACGTCCGCTCCGGAAAGCGTATGGCCAAACGCATCTCGGAGATCGCGATCGAGTTCAAGAGCGTGCCGCACCACTATTTCCGTCACCAGAGCGGGGAGCTCCCGCCGAACGTCCTTCGGCTGCGGATCCAGCCCGAGGAGGCAGTCTCGTTGAAGTTCGAAGCGAAGATTCCCGGGACGGTAGCGGAGGTCGAGTCGGTGTACATGGACTTCCCCTATTCGAACCTCGGGGCTTCGCAGCACGGGGGTTACGAAAGACTCCTGGTCGACGTGACGCACGGGGACCAGACCCTCTTCATCCGAGGCGACGAGGCCGAGGAGGCGTGGCGCGTGCTCGATCCCCTCCTCAAGGCCTGGGAGAAGGTGCCGCCTCCCGAGTTCCCGAACTACGCCGCGGGGACGATGGGGCCCGAGGCCGCGGACCGCTTCATCGATCGCGACGGCCGCCGCTGGCGCACCCTCGGGAAGTGAAAGAGGCGCTGCCCCCGGAAGGACCGCCGCACTTCGAGATCCGCGTCCTTCCCGATCCTCCGGAAGCCGCGGTGGCCGCGGCACACGAGGTCGCGCACGTTGCCCGCGACGCCG
>Ga0114129_10012213_pt1 | contig 12219 bp, 9 predicted proteins | sample RhiMetdeltSRZDD1_FD_80071 | JGI IMG/M metagenome (GOLD analysis project Ga0114129, IMG submission 80071) | Populus rhizosphere microbial communities from Tennessee, USA - Rhizosphere MetaG P. deltoides SRZDD1 (version 2) (version 2) | ecosystem: Host-associated > Plants > Roots > Rhizosphere >...
CCTGCCCGTTCTGTGAGCCGCCGCCCCTCGATTCCGTGACCGAGGACCGCCCGCCGGCGGACGAGCTCTCCGACGACGAGGAGCTCGGACGGCCGCCCGGCGCCGGGCGGCTCGTCGTCCGATTCTTCGTCCTTCCGCTCTTGGTCGTCGGCACTGCCGTCGGAATCTTCCTTCTCTTCAGCCTGATGACGTTCGAGCGACGTTCCCCGCGCGACTACCTCGAGGAGGTGCGGGGCGGGACCGCCGGGCGCCGGTGGCAGGCCGCCTTCGAGCTGTCCCGGCGGATCGGCAACATGAAACCAGGGCCGGAGCGGGACGCGATCGCGACCGAGAGCCTCCGTCTGTTCGCGGCGCTTTCGCCTTCCCGCGCCGAGGACGTCCGGGTGCGCCGCTATCTCGTGCTCGCTCTCGGAAAGCTCAAAGATCGCTCCGCGGTTCCGGCTCTTCTGACCGCGGCGAACGACCCGGATCCGGAAACCCGGCTGTATTCGATCTGGGCTCTCGGCATGCTCGGAGACCCTCGCGCGAAGGACGTCGTCGAGCAGGCCTCACGCTCCGAAGATCCCGGGATGCGCAAGATGGCGGCGTACGTTCTGGGAAAGCTGGGAGACAAGAGCGCCGTGCCCCGGCTGAAGGTCCTGCTCGAAGATCGCGTTCCCGACGTGCGATGGAACGCGGCGATCGCGCTCGCCTCTCTGGGCGACGGCTCCGGCGTTGCCGTGCTGCGATCGATGATCGACCGCGCGGCGCTCGCGCGGCAGGCGCCGCTGTCGTCCGACCAGGTGGAATCCGCGATGGTGAACGCGCTGAAAGCGATCGCCCTCCTGCGCGACGAGGGCAGCCTACCGCTCCTCATGAAAGTCGCGCGCGAGGATCCCAATCTGCGCGTGCGGGACGCAGCGCGGCAGGCGATCGAGGCGACGCAGCGACGGCGAGTCAATCTTGAGCGCTTCGCTTCGCTTCTGGTAGTCTGATCCGGGACATGTCGACACCTCAGAAGAGAGCCGTCCGACCGTCGCAGCAGCCTCCTCCTCCCGAGGTCCTGCTGGACGGCGTCACGCGCCGCTCGACGATCAAGTGGATGACGATCGCCTGGGTCGGTTTCGCGGCGGCGACGGGCGCCGGCCTGACCGCGACGCTGCGCTTCCTCTTCCCCAACGTGCTCTTCGAGCCGCCGACCCGGTTCAAGGCGGGTGACCCTTCGACGTACGCCTTCGGCGTGGACGAGAGGTGGAAGTCGAAGTACCGGGTCTGGATCGTCCGGAACACCGACTCGATGTACGCGCTCGTCGCCCGTTGCACCCACCTGGGCTGCACGCCGAACTGGCTGCAGGCGCAGAACAAGTTCAAGTGCCCCTGCCACGGCTCCGGGTACTACATGTCCGGGGTCAACTTCGAAGGTCCGACCCCGCGACCGCTGGAGAGGGCGGAAATCGCGCTCTCCACCGACGACGGACAGCTCATCGTCGACACCGCGGTCCGGTACCTCTACGAGCGCGGGCAGTGGAGCGACCCGAAGGCCTTCGTCAAGATGACCTAGACCCCGGTTTCTTTCGTTCCCTCGTCATTCGAGCTCGCGGAGGAGGTTGGTTTTGGGTCGTCGCTGGAACCGTTTTCAGCAGTCCGTGGTGGAGAGCCAGTTCTGGAAGTCTCTCTTCCGCGTCGGCATTCCGAACACGAATCGGAAGCGGGTCCTCGCGATGCTCGGCAACGTCGTCCTGCATCTGCACCCGGTCAAGACGAGGAAGTCCGGCGTCAAGATGCGCTACACGTGGTGCGCGGGCGGCGTGACGTTCTTCCTCTTCCTGGTGCTGACCTTCACCGGCCTTCTCCTGATGTTCTATTACCGCCCGACCGTCGAATATGCCTTCGTGGACATCCTCGACCTGCGCGAGCAGGTCCCCTTCGGGATCATGCGGGAAGTCCACCGCTGGGGCGCGCACGCGATGGTCATCACGGTCTGGATCCACATGTTCCGCGTGTTCATGACCGGCTCCTACAAGCCGCCCCGGGAATTCAACTGGGTCATCGGCGTCATCCTCCTGGTCCTGACGCTCCTCCTCTCCTTCACCGGTTACCTTCTCCCGTGGGATCAGCTCGCGATCTGGGCGATCACGGTCGGCTCGAACATGGCGGCCGCGACGCCGCTGATCGGGATCGAGGGACCCGCCGCCGGGTTGCTCAAGATCGGCGACATCCAGCTCGTGACGTCGTCGAACGATGCGCGGTTCGCGCTCCTCGGCGGCAGGTTCGTCGGGGCCGGAGCGCTCCTGCGCTTCTACGTGCTGCACTGCGTGGGAATTCCGCTCGTCGCCGCCTTCCTGATGGCGGTCCATTTCTGGCGGGTCCGCAAGGACGGCGGCATTTCGGGGCCGGTGTGAGGAGGTCGCCCCGATGCTGATCGTCAACGCGGCGAGGAGCGTCGTCAACTTCCTGTCGGCGCCCCAGTACCTCGTCACGGTCGCTCTCCTCCTGCTGGTCGTCGCGATCAATTTCCGTCCGATCTGGACGAAGCGGGGCGGCATCGTCCTCGGAATCTCGGGTGTTCTCTTCTTCGCCCTGTCGTACCTCGACCCCAACTTCAACAAGGTCGCGACGCTGCCGGACAACGTCCCGATCGTCGGCATGATCTTCCTCGTCGGTTTCTTCTTCTGGTGGGCGATGCACAACGCCTACGAGAACGACCGGCGGATCGCGGAAGGACGGCCGACGATCGAGGGGGAAGACTCCGCGCAGAAGGTCTTCTCCTGGCCGGACCTCGTCTACGTGGAGCTCATCTGCCTCGTCGTCGTGATGGCGGTGATGATCGTCTGGTCGATCTTCCTGAAGGCGCCGCTCGAGGAGCCGGCGAATCCGACCGATTCGCCGAACCCGTCGAAGGCGCCCTGGTACTTCCTGGGGCTCCAGGAAATCCTGGTCTACTACGACCCGTGGATGGCAGGAGTGGTGCTGCCGTCGCTCATCATCGTCGGGCTGATGGCCATCCCCTACATCGACACCAACCCGAAGGGCAACGGCTACTTCACCTTCAAGGAAAGGCGCTACGAGATCACGATCTTCCTCGTCGGGTTCCTCGTGCTGTGGTGCATCCTGATCGTGCTCGGGACCTTCCTGCGCGGCCCCAACTGGAACTTCTTCGGCCCTTATGAGTTCTGGGACATCAACAAGCTCGTGCCGCTGAACAACATCAATCTTTCGGAGATCATCTGGATCAAGATCTTCAAGACGGGGATGCCGCAGTTCTGGCTGTTCCGCGAGATCTTCGGGCTCGGCCTGGTAGTCCTCTACATGGGACTTCTGCCTCCCATCCTGGCGAAGACCGCCCTGCGCCGGTTCTACGAGAAGATGGGCACGGTCCGGTATCTGATCGGCGTCAACCTCGCGCTCATCATGCTGGCGTTGCCGATCAAGATGTACCTGCGCTGGATCTTCAACCTGAAATACATCGTGAACATCCCGGAAGCCAGCTTCAACATCTGACGCGATGCCCCGCCGAGCGCCTGCCGAGCCGATCGATCATCACTACAACATCCCCAAACTGAACCGCGTCTTCGCGGCGACGGGGATCGTGTTGACCGTCGTCTTCATCGGCATGGTCGTCGAGGACTACTCGCGCGGCTGGAAGCGGATTCAGCGCGCGTTCTCGCGGATCGACGCGCGAAAAGCTCGCGAAGCGGCCCTGGCTGCGCGCAAGACGGCGCTCGGCGAAGAGCGGGCGCGTCTTCGGGCGCAGATGGTCGAGGCCAACCGGCAGCTCGCCGCGCACCGGCGGGAGCTCGCGCGCCTCGACCGGAAGTTGAAAGACCTCGCGCCGCAGATCTACCTCGCCGATCAGCAGTTCAAGTTCACGAAGGCGTCGCTCGACGCGCAGCGCTACAGGTACGAGAACGCGCTCGCGACCGCGCCCCGCTCGGCTCCGAAGCAGAAGCGGGGATTGGATGACCTCGAACGCGAGCTCGAAGGCCGGCGGCTGCACCTGGCAAAGCTCCAGAAGGCCGAAACGGAGGCGAAAGCGGCGCAGGAGCGCCTGCTCGCCCGGCGCGAAGAGATCCAGACCTCGTTCGAAAAACTGACCGCCGACTACAAGAACTCCCTGAAGCGGCTGGCGAGTCTGCGCGAGGACACGATCTTCAAGATCCGCAACTCGCCGATCCTCGACATGGTCAACCCTTCGCTCCGGGTGCAGCAGGTCCAGCTGCCCGACCACTTCATCAACGTCAACTTCATGAGGATCCCCCGGATCGACCGATGCGAGACGTGTCACATCGGTGCGGACCGCAAGGGTTTCGACGATCCGAAGTTGAACGCGGTCTTTCGCAGCCATCCGCGGCAGGAGCTGATGGTCGGGACGGAGTCGCCGCACCCATACAATCTCTTCGGCTGCAGCCCCTGCCACGGCGGCCGCGACCGCTCGACCTCGTTCTGGTCGGCCGGTCACTCGCCGGAGAACCCGCACGAGGAAGCCCGGTGGACCCGGGCGCTCGGGTGGAAATTCGACCGGTTCAACGACACCCCGATCCTCCCGATGAGGTACACGGAGGCGGGCTGCTACCGCTGTCACTCCGAAGAGACGAATTTCCGCGAGGCGCCCACGCTCGATGCCGGGATCAAGACGGTCGAGGACCTCGGCTGCTGGGGTTGCCACCGGATCGAAGGTCTGGATCGGCAGAATCTCCCGAAAGTCGGACCGTCTCTCGAGAAAGTCGCCTCCAAGGTGACGCGCGAATGGGCGACGCGCTGGGTGATGCGGCCGGACGCCTTCCGCGCCTCGACTCGGATGCCCCAGTTCTTCTACCTCGAGAACTTCGTCAACGTCTCGGGTCCGCGCGCGCCGACCGTGGCGCAGAAGCACATGAACGAGCAGGGCCGTCTCGAGAACGACGTCATGGTCAACGCGATCGTGACCTACCTGTTCGACAAGTCGCATTCGACCGAAATCTCGCCGGTGGCCGGACGGGGAGACCTGGCGCGCGGGCAAAAGCTCCTCTCGGATCGCGGCTGCTTCGGCTGCCACGTGGCCGACCCGAACGCGCGGCGCGATCTGACCGGCACTTACCGGCAGTTCGGTCCCAATCTCGCCGGGATCGGCAGCAAGGCGAGCCGCGACTGGATCTACCGCTGGATCCTCGACCCGAAGGCCTGGAACCCCGACACGAAAATGCCGAACCTGCGTCTGACGCCGCAGGACGCGCTCGACATCGCCGAATACCTGTCGACCCTGAAAGCGCCGCCGGCCTTCGGAGAGACCGCATTGCCGGCGACCGATGCCGCGACGCTCGACCGCATCGGCTTGTACTTCGAGATGGCGGACAAGACGATGATCGACGCCAGGGCGGCGCTCCAGAAAATGGACCTTCATTCGAAGCAGGTGTACGCGGGGGAGAAGCTGATCGCGCACTACGGCTGCTTCGGGTGTCACAAGATCCCGGGGTTCGAGGAGGCGAAGCCGATCGGGACGGAGCTGACCGAGGAGGGATCGAAGGCCGTCCATCTCCTCGATTTCGGTTTCATCCACCTCCCGCACACGCGCCAGGACTGGTTCGACATGAAGGTGCACAGTCCACGGATCTTCGACCGGGACCGCGCCCGCGGCTGGGAAGAGAAGGCGCGGATGCCGGACTTCCACCTCTCACAGAGCGAGCGTGACAGGGTCGTGACGGTCGTGCTCGGGCTTCAGGAGCTGAATGCGGCGCCGACCGCGCGCAAGAGACTCTCGCCTCGGGAAGAAGCGATCGAGCGGGGGCGCCGGATCGTCAAGAACCACAACTGTCTCGGCTGCCACATCATCGAGGGTTACGGCGGCTCCTTCCGATCGGTCGTCGCTGACACGTCGCTCGCGCCGCCGATCATCCAGGGAGAGGGCGCGAAGGTCCAGAGCGACTGGCTGTTCTCGTTCCTGAAGGCGCCGAAGACCGGCCAGATCCGGCCCTGGCTCGAGGTTCACATGCCGACGTTCGGTTTCACGGCGGCGGAGCTGAACGATCTGACGCGCTACTTCGCCTCGCTCGACCGCTCGCAGTACCCGTTCCTCGCCCGGGAGTACGTGGCCGATCCGGGCCGCTGGGCCGCCGGGAGGAAGGTCTTCGAGCTGCTGCGCTGCAAGCAGTGCCATCCGCGAAACGAAACGGAGATGAACGCCCCCGGCGTCGACCGCGCGTCTCTCGCGCCGAACCTCCAGATGGCCGCAACGCGCTTGCGCCACGACTGGATCTCCGACTGGATCCGGCGGCCCGACGAGTGGATGCCGGGAACGCGGATGCCGACGAACTTTCCGAAGGGGGACGACGGGAAGCGCACCTCGCCGATCGCGGCGCTCCTGGATGCGCCGACGTTCGCCGCGGATCGCGCCGAATTCGCGCGGCTTCTGGGCGGCGACGACAAGGCGAAGTCGTTCCTTTCCGATCCCGACCAGGTGACGAAAGCGCTGCGCGACTACGTCTGGTCGGTCGGCTTGAACGGTGGAACGGCGCCGGCGGGGCCGCCGGCCGAGACTCCCGCACCCGCTCCGACGCCTGCGGCGCGAACCGCACGGACGTCCGGCGGCCGCACGTCCTCGACCCCGGCGGGGCGCTGACGCCGCGAGGGTGATGCCCGGGAACCTGGACGTCGTCCTCTACTGGGGGAGCCTGGGCCTCGCCGCTGCCGCGGTCGTTCTCTTCGTTTGGCTGATGCGGGAACGCCGCCGGCGGGACTGATTCCGTCCGCCGCGATGCCCGAAGGCAACACCATTCATCGCCTCGCCCGGGAACAGACGAGGGACTTCGCGGGTCGAATCGTGCGCGTGCGATCGCCGCAGGGGCGGTTCGCCCGGGAGGCCCGGCGGCTCGATCGGCGGCGCTTCCTGCGCGCCGACGCCCACGGAAAGCATCTCTTTCACTTCTGGGAAGGCGGTCGGATCGTCCACGTTCATCTCGGGATGGCCGGGGAGTTCTACCGGTTCGAAGGCGACCCTCCTCGCCCGCGGGCCACGGTGCGCATGCGGCTCACCGCGTCGCCGGTCACGATCGACCTGATCGGGCCGCCGACCTGCGAGCTCATCACGGAAGAGAAGCGGCTCGCGATCCTCGCGAGGCTCGGGCCGGATCCGCTCCGCGATGACGCGGACCCCGACGCCGTCCGGGCAGCGCTCGACAAGCGCCCGGATCGCCCGATCGGCGATGCGCTCCTCGACCAGCGGGTCATCGCCGGCGTCGGCAACATCTACCGCAACGAGGCGCTCTTCCTGACGGGCATTCATCCATTGCGCCCGTCGGGGAAGGTGTCTCCGGAAGAATGGCTCGCGCTGTGGGAGACGCTCCGCGCTCTCATGCGCCGCGGGGTCGGCGACGGAACGATCACCGTCGACGCCAGCGAGGAACCGCATCCGCGGGCGCTCGCGGACCGCACGCCGGAGGACGACGACTTCTACGTCTACGGTCAGACGACCTGCCGGCGATGCGGATCGAAGTTGCGCGAGCTGCCTCTCTCCGGACGACGCGTGTTCGCCTGCCCCGTCTGCCAGCCGAAGGCGCGGCGGAGGAGGCCCGGTCGGGCCGAGAAGGCGGCGCGGCGCTTGCAGTCGTAAATCCGGCCGGAGGTCGAGCCCGTTACATCTCTTACAAGATTCTTTCCCGGCCCTGAAGACTCGATCGCCGCCCCGCGAAATCCTCGCGGTGAGATGCATTCCCTGCCCGAGCGGAGCCCCCGGGCGGTCGCGCCGGCCGCGAGCCGCCGGACGATCGACTTCTGGGTTCACGACCCGGAAGCTCCCTCGTTTCGCCATCGCCTGGCGGCGCTCTTCCCGGCCCTCGAAGCCCGCGGATTCGTCTGCCGCACGGAAGTCTTCCCGCGACGGCGCTATGGCATCCGCGTCCTCGAACGGCTCGCGCGGCTCAAGGAGGTCGATCTCCTGGTCATCGCAAAGCTGAAGTTGCTGCCGCTCGAAGCGCGGATCGTGCGCGGCGCGGCCCGTCGAATCGTCTATGACTTCGACGACGCGATCTATCTCGGAAAACCGGATCGTCCGGGCGTCGCGCCGGACGTCTCCTTCTTTCGCCGGAGCAAGTTCGCTGCGACCTGCCGCGCCGCGGATCTGGTCGTCGCGGGAAGTCCGGTCCTCGCGCGCGAGGCGAAGCGCTGGGCCCGTCGCGTCGTCGTCGTACCGACGGCGGTGGACGTCTCGCGGTACCCGCGGCACGTCCCGCGAATCGGTAACCGTCTCGTTTGGATCGGTCAGCCGGGCAACCTTTCTTACCTCGAGCTGATCCGCTCGACGCTCCAGGAGTTGTCCCGGGAGCTGCCGGACCTTCGAGTGCGCGTCGTATGCAACCGGTTTCCGCACTGGCCGGAGCTTCGGCTCGAACGGTTGTTCTGGTCGGCGGGGACCGAAGCGGCCGCCCTCGCAACCTCGGACGTCGGGTTGATGCCTCTGTCGGATGATGCCTGGGCGGCCGGGAAGGGAGCTTTCAAGCTCCTCCAGTACATGGCTGCCGGTCTGCCCGCCGTCGCTTCTCCGGTCGGCATGAACCGCACGGTCGTCGTCGAAGGCTCGACCGGCTACCTGGCCGCCGACCCGAAGGCCTGGCTCGGTTCGCTGCGATTTCTTCTCCGGTCTCCGGAGCGGCGCCACGCCATGGGTGAGATCGCCCGTCGCCGGGTGGAGCGGGAATACGACCTCCGGGTGATCGCGCCGAAGGTGGCGGACCTCTACGAGCTCGCAGCGGGCGAGCGGGCGAGCCGGATCTACGACGCCAGGAGCTGATCGATCCGGCGGCGCACCTCGGGGTCGTCCCAGGACACCGCGCCCTGCACGCGGTACAGCACGCGGCCCGCTTTGTTCGTGATGTAAGTCTCGGGGTACTGGGTCGTTCCGAAGCGCGTCGCCGTCTTCCCGTCGGGATCGCGGTACATCGGCAGCCGGTTCGGGTTCCTGGCAGTGAAGCCGTCGATGATCTTCCAATCCTTGTCGACCGAGATCGAGTAGAGCGCGAGGTCGTTCCGGCCGCCATACGTCGCCCAGAATCGGGAGAGCGCGGGAGTCTCCTCGACGCACGGCGGACACCAGGTCGCCCAGAAGTGCACGATGATGAATCGCCCCTTCTCGCGCGCGAGGTCGATCTTCTTTCCCGCGCGATCGTAGATCGGGAGCTCCGGCGCCGCCGAGAGAAACGCGAGCGACCCGGTCGGCGACTCGGGCGGGACGAGCGAGCGGATCCAAAGCGTGCCGACGACGGCGAGCGCGACGGCGGTCGCGACGGTCAGGATCGTCCGGACTCTCATGCGGCGGTGCCGGAGATCCCTCGCTTCGCTCGGGATGACAACGGGAGAAGAGCCGGCTCGATCCGATGGAGGCGAAGGCGCCGCCGGCCGGCGGGGCAGCCGTCGGCGATCGGGCACTCGCCGCACTTCGAGGCCGCGAGCGCCGTGCGGCAGATCCCGAGCGCGCCGATCTCGCAGAGCGCGTAGTCGTAGCGGACCGGGTCCTCCGGGTCGAACCGCGCCAGGCGGTCGGTGATCTCGCGCGCGGTCTTCCAGTCCGCAGCCTTCCGGCGCGTGAGGTCGAGACGCCTCGCGACCCTGTGCACGTGCGTGTCGGTCGGGATGACGAGCCTGTTCGTCGGGATTCCGGACCAAAGTCCGAAGTCGAGCGCGTCCTTCCGCACCATCCACCGCAGGTAGAGGTTCCACCGCTTACAGGCGGAGCCGGACGCCGGGTCCGGAAAGAAGAAGCGAACGGCGGACGTCTGCGGCAGCGTCCGGCGGCCGAGCGCAGGACGCCAGTCGAACGCGAGAATCCGTTGCGTCACGCGCGAAAGGAGTCCGCCGACGTCTCTCTCCTCCGGCCGGTACTCCCGTTCGAAGAAGGCGCGCACCGAGCCGGCCTCCGCGCGCGCCCGCGCGATCGCGTAGAGGAGCGCCGAGGCATCGAGCGACGAGTGGAAGCGATGCCGGAATCCGGCGAGCGCTTCGCAGGCGAAGCGGCGGAAGTCGCCGATGCGGTCGAGCGCTTCGGACGGCTGCGGACCGAGCGCTCCGAGGATCCGGTCGACCGACGACAGGATCGTCTCGACCCGGCCGTACGCGAACGCGGACGCGATCCAGGCCGCGACCTCGCGGTCCTCCGGTCGCTCATAGCCCGCCGGCGAGCGGATCGGGTCGGTCTCGCCGGCTGCGGGCGCGTAGGAGCGGGAGAGCCGGTCGAGTCGGGCGGCGAGGAGGAGCTCGCGCGCAGCGAGGTTTGACACTGTGCGGCGCGGATCTTACCATCCGGCCGAGTGATTTCCTGTCTCGACACGCGGCCGACAACCTCCCTCCGGCACTCCAATTCCGCTCGATTGATTTGAAACGCTCCGGCGGCAACGCTCTCCCGCGCCAGCGGGTCGTGCTCGTCGGCGTCTCTTCGCGCGCGCTGCCGAGATCGGTCGCCGAAGAGCACTTGGACGAGCTCGAGCGGCTCGTCGATTCGGCCGGAGGGCAGGTCGTCGGACGCGTCGTGCAGGAGCGCTCCGCTCCCGATCCGGCGACGTACGTCGGCCGCGGAGCGGTCGAGACGATCGGCGAGAAGGCCCGGGAGAACGATGCGGCCCTGGTCGTTTTCGACGACGAGCTGACACCGGGGCAGGTGAGAAACCTGGAAAAGCGCTGGGGAGAAGAGATCACGGCTCTCGACCGACCCGGCCTGATCCTCGACGTATTCGCATCCCATGCGCGCACGCGCGAAGCGCGCACGCAGGTCGACCTCGCGCAGCTCCAGTACCTGTTGCCCCGTCTCGCGGGTCGGTACGGGCATCTTTCCGGTCTCGCGGGGGGAATCGGAGGCCGGGGCGCCGGGGAGCAGAAGCTCGAGCTCGATCGCCGCAAGATCCGCGACCGCATCGCGCGGCTGCGACGGGACCTCGAAAAGATCGAAACCTCGCGGCAGGTCCGCCGCCGCTCGCGCGCGGGCCGCGTGCAGGTTGCGATCGCCGGCTACACGAACGCCGGCAAGACGACCCTCTTCAACCGGCTGACCCGGGAGTCCGCGTACGCGGCGGACCGCCTCTTTGCGACGCTCGACTCGAAGAGCGCGCGCGGCGCATCCCCCCGGCTCTCCGGAGTGGTGTTCGTGGATACGGTGGGCTTCGTCCGCAAGCTTCCGCCCTCCCTCGTCGCCTCGTTCCGCTCGACGCTCGGCGAGATCCGCGATGCGGACATCGTGCTGCACGTGCTCGATGCTTCTTCGCCGCGCGTCGACGAGGAGCGCCGCGTCGCGACCGACGTGCTCGAGGACCTGGGCGTCGAGCCGGAACGGATCGTTCCCGCCTGGAACAAAACCGACCTTCCGGGAGCGCGGGCTCCCCGCGGAGAGATCGGCATTTCGGCTCTCGCCGGGCACGGAATGGAAGCCCTCGAGCGCGCGATCCGGGCCCGGGCCCGTCCCGAGCCGGATCGGTTCACTCTCGAGATTCCGTACTCGAACGCCCGTGCGATCGCGGCGTCGCGCGCCGCGTTTCGGGTCATCGAAGAGGAGGACAGGGGCGACTCCCTCAGGCTGAGAATCGCTGGGGAGCGCCGGAACCTGGGGTCACTCGCGCGTTTCGTCGAAGAGGATGAGGCCGCCTCGGAGACGCGTCACCTCCGACGGAGAGCCCGTTGATCTCCCGGAGGGTCGCGGAGACAACAAAGGGGGGAGCCCTTCAGCTCCCCCCCATGCCGGAACTCCCATGCCGGCACTCTTCTTGGGGACCGATAAGATCAAACGCCGTACCATGAGAGGGCGCGCTTTCTCCTCGTTACATTTCAACGACTTGCACTCTCGCGTCGCGGGGGACGCGTCAAAGTCGGTCATCGCTGAAAAGCGCGGAGCGACAAAATCTGTCCGTGCGTCCCACGCCGAGTCGTGGAAGACCGTGAAACGGGTTGCGTGCCTGTTGCTCGCCGCCGCGGTCACCTGGCCGGGAGCAGGTTGCTCGAAAGCAAAGCACTCCGAGCACGCGACGCAGGCGCGTTCTCCCGAGCTCGCGCCGCCGACTCCCGACACGACCCCGGTCGCGGCCCTTCGCACGCCCGCGGGCCTCGCTCTCGGGATCGAAGGCACGCCGGCTCCCGCCGTCGCGAACCCGACGACGACCGGGGCTGCTCCTCAAACGACCACGACCCCCCGGCCGTGACAAGATCGAAGGAGGACGAGATGGACTCGAAGGACAAAAAACGCGGCGCGGGCGGAGAGTTCCTGAGTGACGTGAAGGAGCTGCGCCGGAG
>Ga0114129_10012214_pt1 | contig 12219 bp, 10 predicted proteins | sample RhiMetdeltSRZDD1_FD_80071 | JGI IMG/M metagenome (GOLD analysis project Ga0114129, IMG submission 80071) | Populus rhizosphere microbial communities from Tennessee, USA - Rhizosphere MetaG P. deltoides SRZDD1 (version 2) (version 2) | ecosystem: Host-associated > Plants > Roots > Rhizosphere >...
ATGCTGGAGACTGGTTGATGAAAATGTTATTTATGGCAGTTGTTTTAAGTTTATGGCACAATCAAAAACTTTCAACCCGGTAGCCATTACATTGGAGACACCGTAGCGTCAAGCTAATTTTTACTACCAATATAGCATTAAACTTCGTCAGGTGCGAAACACCAACCTTACCTGGTGCACGAAGAAAACTACTAATTGGTTCGACAATCTGCCGGTGGACTCCACAAAATAAGGAAGCCTTTTCCGACAAGTCGGGAGGGCTTCCCTATTGCAGGCTTTAGACTATAAAGTTACTGTTGTTAATTTTCCTGAAATTGTTATACTTCCTTTTAAAGTACCTCCGGAATAAGATCCGCCGGAATAAAGTCCACCATCTGATACACCGCTATGCGTACCACCTGTATAAACTTTATATATGGCGCCGCTTTGCAATGAAGAAGATGAATACACAAAATAATAAGCGCTTCTTGCAGGTGCATACGTTACAAGGCTGTTACCTGAAGCATCCTGGATATTAAATAACGTACCCGCCACCACATTGCCTGTTATCTTTACCAGCACCGTATATTGAGCTGAACTGCTGCTTGTGGCTTCAATCATGTTGCCTGAATTGGGTCCTGAGGCGATCAATAATCCCCCTGAAATATTAAAAGCTCCATTTACATCAATTGCCACTTCAGGTGAAGATGGTGGTCCCTCAACAATGACAGTTCCACCTGTCATTACCACATTGCCATTGCCATCTATACCATCGCCACCCGATGTATTTAGTTTTACGCTGCCGCCGGCAAATGTGATGAGGCTTCCATCGTTTGCTTCGCTGCCATTGCCTATAGTTCCGTTTATGCAATCATCGGATGATGCTATACTTACGTTACCATTATTGAAAACAATTGACGGAGCTTCTACTCCTTCTGTTGATTTGGTAATATTCACCGTGCCATTGTTTATAGTAATGGAGGATTCTGATTTCAGTCCGTCATCTGTTGCAGAAATAGTGATTGTCCCGCCATTGATTTCCATGGCGCCATCACTTTTGATCCCTTTTGCTTCGCTGTCGCTGGAACCATAAGTAAATGTGGCGCCTGTTGCTGTAATATTAATCGTTCCGGCATTTATTGCCAGCGTTCCATCCACTGTTATACCCTTGCCTCCGGTACCAGAGCTGGTAATAGCTATTGTGCCGCCGTCCATTTTAAAATTGCCATCGCAGTTTAATCCTGCTGCAGCAGCTATATCAGCGTCATCGGTATCGTAAAATGCATTGCCCGATGTAGCGATAGTAATGTTGCCATTGGTCAATGTAAAATCTCCGCCGGTTTTAAAACCTTTAGCAGCCTTGCCGGATACCTTAAGCGTTATAATACCGGTGCTGTTTACTGTGGTATAGCTTTCGCTTTTAATAGCATTTCCTTTTTCGCCGGTGGTGGTTACGTTTATAGTACCACCATTAATCTGCACATAACCTTCCTCACATTCCATTCCTTCGCCGGATGCGTTTACCTCGAGTATTCCTGCATCTATTTTCAGGTAATCATTTGCATGAATACCATCGGATACGGCGCTTTTCACCGTAATATTTCCATTGGTGAAATAAATATAATCATCGCTGCAAATGCCATGTTTGTAATTGCCTGTTACTTTCAGCGTGCCATTGCCGTTGAATACGAGTTGTCCTTCGCTGAAGAAAGCGGCCTTCTGATCTTCGGTGCTTGTTGAATAAACTGCTCCGTCAATAAGGCGGTTACTGGTGCCATTCAGTACATTTACCGACACCTTTTTGCCAGATTGTATATTGATTGCCGGTCCGTCATCATTGGTAATACCTACACCATTAAGTATAAGTCCGAATTTATATTCGCTGTAAATTTTGAATGAGCCTTCGGTAACAATTCCCGACAGAACATAGTTGACTTCTGTAGTGGTTGTTGTGGCTTTCACTACTACATTGCCATTGGTAATGGTCACACTTACACCTGAACTGTCAAAGGGATTGGTAACGGTGGCCGAAGTTCCTGAATATTTGATAACTACTGCATTTGCGAATGTAGTGTCCTGAGTATTGGGTTCAAAGCTTTCATCTGTAGTATCATCATCCCCGGAATCTGTTTTTTTATGGCATGACTGAACGAGTACAAAAAATATTACCACCAGGGTGATGGTAAAAAGGAGATTAATTTTTTTCATAACGTAACAAATGTTGTCCGACTAAAGTCGGGATTAAAAAATCATGTATAGATTCTTTTGCAGGAACTTGCTGGCGGGTTGTTCAAATACCTGTTAGACGAGGTATTTTCATAAAAGTTCAAAGCAGTTTGCATTAAACAGGCTATGTGTCGATAAATTCAGGAAATGTATCGTTGAAATGCCTGTTGTCTTCCCATTTGGTTGATTGACATCCTTTAATATCAATTCCATTGACCTGAATAATTTTTCATTGTTAAAAAAAATTTGCGCAAGTAAATACTTGCGCTTAAATTTGCAAGCAAATACTTGCATATGGAAGCCAGACGAGATGTTTTTCAGGCAATAGCCGACCCCACCAGGCGTCAAATCATTGACATTATTGCCAAACAACCCCTGAATCTTAATTCGGTTGCGGAAAAATTTGATATGAGCCGGCAAGCGGTGTCATTACACATAAAAATCTTAGAAGAGTGCGGCCTTATCATGCTTAGACAGGAAGGCAGGGAAAGATATTGTGAAGTAAAATTTGACAAACTCAACGAAGTATCAGTTTGGGTGGATCAATACAAACAGTATTGGGAACAAAAACTGGATTCGATGGAAAATTATTTAAATAAGCTTAAAAAGAACAAATCAAATGGGAAATCAAAAAAGTAATACAGCCGATAGGGAAATCAGGCTGTCGCGACTGGTAAATGCACCAATTAAACTGGTCTGGGAAGTTTGGACAAACCCCGAACACATCAAAGAATGGTGGGGCCCTAATGGCTTTACCAACACCATCAGTAAAATGGATGTTCGGGAGAATGGTGAATGGGACCTGATTATGCATGGACCCGACGGAACCAATTATAAAAACAAGAGCGTTTATAAGGAAATTGTCAAACATAAAAAGATAGTATATGAACATGTCAGCAGTCCCAAATTTCTGGCTACGATAAGTTTTGAAGCGCAAGGAAAAAAGACGCTCATCGACTGGCACATGCTCTTTGAGAGCAAAGAACAATTTATACAGGTTGTAAAAACATTCAAAGCAGATGAAGGCCTCCGTCAAAACATGGAAAAATTGAGCCACTATCTCTCTACTCATTTTCAATTACGCAAACAAACCAAAACAAATAATATGGCAAGAGTAACAACTTACCTGAATTTTCCAGGCACAACAGAGGAAGCATTCAAGCAATACAAAAACATTTTTAACGGTGAATTTACGGGCATAGGACTACGTAGGTTTGGCGATATAGAAATGCCTGAAGGCATGCCGGCTCTAAGTGATGCTGAGAAAAAACTTATTATTCATGCAGAACTTACCATTATAGCAGGCCATGTATTGATGGCAACCGATTCACCCGAAAGTATGGGGCTTAAGGTGGAAACGGGTAACAATATGCATATCAATATTGAGCCTGAAACTAAAGAAGAAACCAGGCGATTATTTGATGCATTATCAGCAGGTGGCAATGTAACTATGCCATTACAGGATATGTTTTGGGGTGCTTATTTTGGAACCTGTACTGATAAATACGGCATCAATTGGATGTTTAATTGGATCGGGAACGGGAGATGACGGGAGTCTTCAAAACAAATGTTTTAAAACAACAAACAACAGAAGACAAAAAAATAAATTTATAAACTATGGGTGATATTGCACGTATTTGGGTATAAACAATTGACTAATTTTGTAATCAGGTGCAACCAATCCCAGACAACGTACTTCTTAATAAACTTAAAAATGAAGACAATGCTTCGTTTGAGGTATTGTATAAATTCTATTTCCCTTCCGTTGCCACACACATTACCGCCAACTTCGGAAGCACAGAAGACGCAGAAGACATTTTTCAGGAAGCAATTATCGTATTACTTCAAAAAATACGACAACCAGATTTTGTGCTTACTTCGTCCCTCAAAACATACTTGTTTGCTATTGCCAAAAACCTCTGGCTGAAAAGGCTTAGAGATAATAAGCTCATCCCCGTTGACAACTTTGAAAAATACAAAGACCACAGCGAAACATTTGCATTTGAACTGCAAACCGAACCAACTAAAGAAGAAAAGGTTGCTTCGTGGCTGACAAAGATTACCGAAAACTGCCAACGTATTTTAAAAGCCATTTTCTTTTATAAAGAACCAATGGGAACCCTAATGCAAAAAATGGGTTGGAAAAATAAACACACTGCAGCCAACCAGCAATACAAGTGCATACAACAGGTAAAAAAGCAAAAAGATAAGGAATAAGGGGCTTGTTCTTCTTCAACTCAAAATAGGTATCAAAAATCAGGTGATTGATAGCATATTTTGGTATTAATAGTTGAATCAAAACAAATTCAAAAATGAAAAGAGTAAATTCAAAAATCATTCTCTGCATTGTTTCTGTAACGCTGCTGGCAATATGTATTTATCACTTTTTTGGATAATTAAAATCAATGCAAATGAAAGAGCCAATCAATGTTTGGGGCATTAAAGAATTTGATGGAGACGGAATAAGTTGCCCGATTATTCCTGCAAACCTACCATGGTACAAAAAAGTAGCACTTACATTTTTTCGTTTTGGTGTATGCCCATTGTGTGTTACAATGAGTTTGATATACAGCATTGGTAAATTTTTCAGGAAATAATTTGGGAAAAAAGAATATCTAAAAATTTTTAAAAAAAAAGCTATGAACCCATAATTCATAGCTTTTTTAATTTCAAAGAAGTGCAGATAATGTCAAACTATTTCGCCAACAGGGCCTGCCCTTCAAAAACTATCCCTGGCCAGCCATGAGTGATAAATTGCCTTATATTTTGGTGATCTGTGCCATTCGGATTATTTAATACCGATTGATAGTGTTCTGCAAATAAGTATAGGGTATCTTCTTCGTTCAGGTTATTTAATTGAGCAAAAGCAAAAACCCTGGCACTACCTTGATTTTGAGTTGCTTCATTATGTGCCTCACCATTTTTAAAGGCTGTTGGTTGATGTTGATAGTACATTTCAATAAATTCAATCACCTCTTTGAACGTGAGTGAATTGTCTTTTAATTTTTTAATCAAAGTAATAAGTTGCTCTTTCATTAAAATTCTTTTGGATAAAGATAGAAAAATTACAAAGTCCAAATCAACCTTCTACAAAGTCTATTTACCCCCCTAACAAATACAAATGTGGACTATAATTTTGTAACAGTTAAATCACATTGAAAAATATAAAATGAAAAAATTAAAAAACAAAGTTGCCGTTGTTTACGGAGATGGTAATATAGGAAGTGCAATAGCCAAAGTATTTGCCCGTGAAGGTGCAAAAGTTTTTTTAACCGGACGAACATCTTCAAAACTTAAAAAGATAGCGGACGAAATTTTATCTGAAGGGGGAGAAGTTGAAACAACCCAGGTTGATGCACTCAATGAACCGGCTGTTGAAAAGCACATGAGCGAGGTCATTAAAAAAGCAGGAAAGGTTGATATTTCTTTCAATGCCATCGGACTGCCAATGAAAGGAATTCAGGGCACTCCACTTACTGAAATTTCATTGGAACTTTTTTCTCTTCCGATCACCACATATTCTCAATCTCATTTCATCACTTCAAGAGCAGCGGCACGGCAAATGATGAAGCAGGGCAATGGTGTTATCATCATGCACACACCCAACGCAAGCCGTATAAGTCCACCGTTCGTAGGCGGCATGGTGCCTGCCTGGGCAGCAATAGAAGCGCTATGCCGTTCTCTTTCGGTTGAATGCGGACAGCAGGGTGTGAGAGCTGTTTGTATACTTACCACCGGCATTCCTGAAACATCACTCATTGACGAAGTTTGGGACATTCATGGAAAAGCACACGGAATAACTTTTGAACAATTTCATGCAGTAATGGAAGGTGCTACGCACAGGAAAAAATTAACAACGCTTGCTGAGTTGACAAATGCTGCGGTATTTGTTGCCTCAGATGATGGCAGCGGAATAAGCGGAACTATTTTTAACCTCACCTCAGGAATGATTGTTTACTAAACTGTTTTCAACATTTAAAGCTTAAAAAATAATTATGGATAAAAAAATAATTTTAATTACCGGAACAAACAGCGGCTTTGGCTGGCTTGCCGCTAACAGTTGTGCTGCACATGGACATAAAGTGTACGCAACAATGCGAAACACCAAAAGCAATAATGCTGAAAAAGCTAAGGCATTAGCGCGTGAGGCAAACATTGAGATATTGGATTTGGATGTTACAAATTCGAAATCTGTTACGGATGCAGTAGCATCAATCATCAATAAAGAAGGCAGAGTTGATGTTCTGGTAAACAATGCCGGAATTTATGCTACTGGAATTGCAGAAACTTTTACAGAAGAAGATTTGGAAAGAGTAATAAATGTGAATGTAAAAGGAGTTTGGAGAACTATTAAAGCTGTTTTGCCCAAAATGCGAAAGCAGGGCGATGGTTTAATAATAAATATTTCAAGCGTTGCCGGCCGTTTCTCTACTCCTTTTATGACAGTGTATAATAGCTCTAAGTTCGCTTTGGAAGGATTAACGGAAGGATTGCATTATGAAGTAAAATCCTTAGGAGTGGATGTTGTAATGATACAGCCCGGAGCATTTCCAACCGAAATTTTTGGAAAAATTGTATCGGGTTCCGATATCGAAGTGATTGAAGGTTATGGCGAATTGGCAAAAGTTCCTGAACAGATAGGCGAAGGGGTGATGCAAATGTTTGAAGCCATGAACCCAAATCCTCAATTGGTTGCCGATGCAGTTGTGAACCTGATTAATACAACGAAAGCCAAAAGACCATTAAGAACTGTTGTTGATATGGCAACAGGAAATATTGTGGAAGGCGCCAATAAACATGTTCAGGAGCACTACGCAAGTTTCTTATCTGCATTTGGTATGCAGGCAATGTTGAGTTGATGAGAAGAATTCGTGGCAAAACGCTACTCTTTACGAAGCAACGACGAATAATCATAGAACCGATATCAGTACAACAAATGACAATGGTCATTTATTCCGGTTGATGATGCTTGCCATTAACAAAATGAACAAAATAAATTTTTTGCAAGTAACATTTGTTACTAAACAGGGCCTGCCGGTTTTAGACATTTGCTTTGAACAAGCAAACTCTAAAACGATCAATCAATGAAAGTAGTAGTAATAGGTGGAAGTTTTGCAGGCTTTACTGCAGCCATCGAAATAAAACGCAAATTAAAAGATGCAGTCGATGTTACATTAATCGACAGAAATGAGAATTTCCTGTTTATTCCGTCTCTGATATGGGTTCCCACCAAAAGAAGAGAAATAAAAGATATCACCATCCCCCGAAAGCAGGTGCTTGAAAAAAGGGGCATTGCATTTGTTCAAACGATTGCCGAAAAAATAGATCCCGCCAAACAGGTAGTATATACGCGCAATGGCCAGTTTGCGTATGATGAACTGGTGATAGCAACTGGTCCGAAAGTAAACTATGATATTGCACCCGGTATAAAAGAGCATGCGTTTTATATCGGCACACCCGATGGTGCAATGAAAACACGCGAAAAACTGGAAGCATTCAAAAAAGATCCCGGCCCCATTGTAATTGGCGCCACACAACAGGCAGGATGCATGGGGGCGGCTTATGAATTTTTATTCAACATCGAAAAATGGCTGCGGGAACAAAATATCCGTAAAAAGGTAGATCTGTATTGGGTAACACCCGAAACCTATCTTGGCCATTTTGGTATCGACGGAATGCCTTTGGGCGAACAGATGTTAAAAGCCTTCATGAAAATGTTTCACATTCAATATAGAACCAGTGTTGGAATTTCAGAAGTAAAAAAGGATGAAGTTGTATTAAGCAGCGGAGAACATATTCACTCAAAATTCACCATGCTGATGCCTCCTTTTGTTGGCGTTGACTTAATCAGAGATTCGCCCGAACTGGAAGCCGCACCGAACGGGTTTATTGATGTATTGCCTTCATACCGGCATAAGAAATACAGCAACATTTGGGTAGCAGGTTTATCAGTTAATGTACCACCTCCTTTTAAGCAGGGCAGTATTCCGTTTGCAGTGCCTAAAACCGGTTTCCCAAGCGATGAAACAGGAAAAATTGTTGCAGAAAATATTGTACGGATAGCTAAGGGTAAAACAACTTTAAAAGAAAAGCCGTGGGGTAAAATTCCGGGACTTTGCATTATGGATGCCGGCAAAAAAGAAGTATTGATATTTTCAAATCACTTATTTAAACCAAGATCTTTTGCCATTATGCTGCCGAATGTCTTTTATGATTTTGGCAAAGTGATGCTGGAAAAATATTTTATCTGGAAGATGAAGAATGGATATGCGCATTTGCCATAATAGCCAGGTCATTTTGTTCAGCAACGTTTAACCATATGTGATCCTTCACGAAATATATAATCGTCTGATAAACATGATATGGGTGGGGGCGCAGTAAAAGTTGTGCACATCAGGAAAAGTATATTTTGCTAAACTCCTACCTTTCGAGTAAACCTCACCTATGACCCAATCATTTACCTTATCTGTGAAAAGGGTAGCCCTGCTGTTGCCCCCGTTGCTGTTGTTATTTGTAACGTCAATGTCCCAGTTAACATGGCCTTCCGGTCAGCTGCTTCCTTCTTTTCCGGCACCGGCATCAACACAGGATTTAATTATACTGAGGGAAACATCTTCTCTCTGGGAAGGGGAAGGTCCGTACCTGAGTCACAAAACCGGACGGTTGGAAACCGACGGCTGGCTTTGCCAAACCGGAATCGATGCAGCCAATGATCATATGATTTACGGCCCCTATGATGCCAGCATACCGGCCGGACCGAATGTAGCTGAATTTCGAATGAAGACCGACAACAATACCGCCAATAACGATCCGGTGGTGGATATTGATGTAAGAGATGCCACCACCGGCCAGCTTCTTGCCTCACAAACGATTACCCGTTTGCAATTTCCCGTTGCGGGCAGCTATACCAATTTCACATTACCGTTTACGATGCCGGCAGATAATCACGCCATCGAGTTGCGCGTTTACTGGCGGGGAGCGGCCTATACAAAGGTTGACTGGGTTCGCGTTCAGCAAAATATCTCCTCTCCCGAAATGTACCTGTTTGCATCGCTGAAAGGAATTGTGAACAGAACACAGCCGCGCATTTTTTCGTATGAAGGAGATGCATATGCGGAAGGAAAATACACCTGGCTGCAGTCTTTGGGTTTGGGCTGGACTGAACCTGCGGATAAATGGGACCTTATTACAAAGTATCGCAGCGATATATCGGGGTTGATCGTTTACGACCCTGCGCAAATTCACACCGTTAATCTCGCAACAGTGCTTGCCAAAGACCGCAAAGCAATTATTGCCTCGCCCTCACTGCTATCAAAGTTAACTTCAGCACCCTACAATTTACCGGTGTTACTCGATTTACGCGGCCAGTTCAGCAGTAAGCTGCAGGTATACCAAACACTTTATAATACTTATTGGCCCAACCTTGATCACCGGTTACTGATCGGGTTAAACCCCGATGACCATAAAGCTGCGCTACGCGAATACGCTACGGCGTTGGGCGCTGCAGTGGTATGGCTCGATCCGGGCGTTGCCGATGAAAGTGTCTTGCTAAATAGTTTTCTATCTTCCATGCCGGCTGGCTCCAACTACATGGGTTGGTGGACCGACGAAGGAACCGGTGTACAAAGAGCATCCGAATACGGTATCGCAACTATTGCAAGTGATTATTGCAGCAATTTAACGGTTCATAGTGGTATGCCCCGAACCGTAAATGTTAAACCCATACCAGCAAAACCGGCATTGCAGAATAAGATATATGTTGCCTTCGTATTAAGTGATGGCGACAATTTGCAGTATGTTGAACACCTGATGCGCAAACTTTGGAATAATGCCGATCGCGGTTCGGTCCCCATGGGATGGACGCTTTCACCAGCCATGCTGGATGCCATGCCCGGGGCATTGAACTACTATTCGCAAACAGCTACTGATAACGACAACCTGATTTCAGGCCCTTCCGGCTACGGTTATACGTATCCTAACAGCTGGCCCAATCAAAATGCGTTAAACCAGTTTGTTTTTAAAACCAACAACTACAATCGCAGGGCTGGTTTCAGGGTTGTTACTGTTTGGAACACCATTACCGGCAGCATTAACCAAAACGTGGGTCAAACCTTCGCCGCACAGTCGCCGTCATTGTTAGGTGTTACGGCACAAAATACGGGTGGCGGATTAACCATCTATAATAACAGCCTTCCGGGAATGGCGTTTTCCTGTAATTATTGTAGCAGCGAACAATACATGAAAGATGCCATCGCGGCTGCTGCTGCCGGATGGAATGGAACCGCACCCCGGTTCATCATCATTCAGGCGCAGCCCTGGAAAGATATTAAGCCAACCAATTTTAAGAACGTAGCCAATTCGCTCGGTTCAAACTATGTGGTGGTACGTCCCGATCATTTTTTTCAGTTGATCAGGGAATCAAACGGCCTTCCGGTTGATCCCGGCCCTGCAGGTGTAGATATTACAGACCTGGGGGGAACTATCAGCGCCCAATACACTACGGGTTCTCCGCCAGGTGAAGAATATCCGAACCTGATCGATAACAATATCAATACAAAGTATCTCACATTTAATGCTTCCGGATGGATACAGTACCAGGCGCCGGCAAGCTATGTAGTAACAGGCTATACCATTACGGCTGCAAACGATTACCCCGAGCGGGACCCTTTGAGCTGGACATTACAGGGATCGAATGACGGCAGCAACTGGACAACGATCGACAGCCGGTTGAACGAAGATTTTCCGACTCGTTTCCAGACCCGGACTTTCAGCTTCAGTAACAGTACAGGCTATACGTATTACCGGTTCAATATGAACAACAACAGTGGATCGATCCTTCAGTTGGCTGAGATTGAATTATTCGGAATACCTGCAGCAGCAGGGTTAATGATAACCGGAATTATTCCTTAAAACAATTCAATACAATGAAAACTAACAAACACCTTATCGCTAAAGGACTGATGGTCTTCATGCTGTCAGTTCCTTTCCTTTTAAAACCCGGTCGTACCTATGCGCAGAGCTGGAGCGCCAACTGGGTATGGACTTCTGATGCGGGCCCCAATAATACCTGGCTATCGTTTCGAAAAAAGGTAACCCTCAGCGCACAGCCCTCCAAAGCCCTTACAAGAATTGCGGCCGAAAATAAGTATTGGCTGTACGTGAACAATATCCTTGTGGTGAATGATGGCGGCCTCGACATACGCCCCGACCTGAACAATACCTATTATGACGAAATAGACCTTGCGCCTTACCTGAAGAGTGGAGAAAATACCATAGCAGTACTGGTATGGTACAAAGGAGGCTCACCTGGTTATTCGCAGCGTACGGTAAGCAATGGTGGCTTTTTATTTCAGGCCGGTATCGAAGGCGCAACGCCCGCTTCCATAGTGTCAGACAACACCTGGAAGGTGAAGCTCAATCCTGCCTTTAACCGCGGCATATTCAATTTCAAATACGGTGTAAGCGGCACCATTACATTCAACAACGCCACTTTCACCGATCCGATCCCCAACGTACTGAAAGCCGGTTATTACAGTCTAACAGGAAGTGGCAATCCCTGGACGTTATGCGCCGCTGAAGGACAGTCGTTCACACTGCCAGGTGTATGCGATGTGGCCTATGGTTCTGAAAACATCCAGCTAAGGCCTGCCGGCGATTATAAATGGGTAGCATGGCCGGTGAGCTATGATGCCATCAATGCCATGCAAAGCTGGCAGGCCGCGGGCTATGATGATAGCAATTGGGGTTACGCTGTAAACAAAGGGGTGCCGCCTGTAGCGCCCTGGAATACGCTGAAGCCCCGAACGATTCCCTTTTGGAAAGACTACGGATTAACTGCTTATAACAATGCATTTCCTTCAACGATCACAGCAAACACTACTGTAACAGAAGACCTGGGCATTAACATACAGGGAACGCCTTACCTGAAAGTAAATGCGCCGGCAGGAGTGAAGATAAAGATCATACTGAATGAATTTTACTTTCAGGAATACATTACGAAGCAGGGGGAACAGG
>Ga0114129_10012215_pt1 | contig 12218 bp, 13 predicted proteins | sample RhiMetdeltSRZDD1_FD_80071 | JGI IMG/M metagenome (GOLD analysis project Ga0114129, IMG submission 80071) | Populus rhizosphere microbial communities from Tennessee, USA - Rhizosphere MetaG P. deltoides SRZDD1 (version 2) (version 2) | ecosystem: Host-associated > Plants > Roots > Rhizosphere >...
CCGAGCAAGACCTCCTCGACCTCGAGCGGCGCCACGTTGATCCCGCCGCTCTTGACCATTTCCTTGATACGGCCGCGGAACCGCAGCCGGCTGTCGTCCCCGACGAGGCCGAGGTCGCCGGTGACGAGAAAGCCGTCGGCGTCGAACGCGGCCGCGTTGACGGCGGCGTCCTTGTAGTAGCCGGGAGTCAGATGGCCTCGGACGAGAATCTCGCCGGTCTCGCCCGGCGGCAGCGGTCGGCGCGTCTCACGGTCGACGATGCGGATCTCCATCCCGGGCAGCGGCAGGCCGACGGTCGTCAGGCGCTGTTCCGATGGGTCGTGAGCGTCGGTCACGGCGCAGTTGCCGTAGGTCTCGGTGAGGCCGTAGACGTTGCAGATTTCCCGCGCGCCGAGATCCATCACCATTTGCATCGCGGGTGGCGGTCCGATCGCGGCGCCCGTGCGCAGCGACGACAGATCGCGCCGCGGACGGTCGGGGTGCTCGGTGAGCGCTATCGCGATGTTGGGGGTGCCGTAGTAGACGGTACAACGCTCGCGCTCGATCAACGCCAGTGCGCCCGCGGCGTCGAAGGACTCCTGCAGCACGATGGTCCCGCCGTGGGTCATGACGGCGAGAAGCGCGTTGGCGCCGCCGAAGCTCCAGAAAAGCGAGATCGCCATCCACATGCGGTCGGCGCCGGTCAGGTGTTGCCGCTCGCCGATGTTCCACATGTTCTCGACGAGACCACCGTGCGCGAGCTGAACGCCCTTGGGTGTCGACGTGGTCCCTGACGTGTAGAGAATGTACGCGACGTCGTCGGGCCCGACGGCGCGCTGGGCGGTGTCGATCTCGTTATCGCCGACCCCGGCGCCGAGACGCACGAGGTCGTCGAGCGTGACGGCGCCGGCCGGCGAGCCGGCCGGCGCGGGCGGTCGCCCGAGCACCGCCACCCGCCGGAGGTTCGGGAGCCGCGGCGATCCCGCGCCGCCGAGCTCGGCCAGCATGCCCGCGTAGTCCTGGTTGCCGAAGCGCTCGACGGTGATCAGCGTCGAGGCGTCGGAGTGGTCGAGGGTGTACGCGAGCTCGCGGGCCCGCGACCACGTGCTGATGGGCACGAGCGTGGCGCCCAGCAGGGTCACCGCGAAATCGACCAGGAGCCACTCCGGACGGTTGGGCATCAGCAGCGCGATCTTGTCGCCGCGCCTCACGCCAAAGGCGTAGAGCCCCTTCGCGATCTCTCGGGCGCGGGCGCGCGTCTCGCCGTAGCTCAGGCGCTCCGCGGCGCCGACGATAAACTCACGGCCAGGCTCGCGCGCTGTGATCTCGTCCAGCAAGTCCGGCAGGGTACGGCTTCGAGGCTTGATCGGTTCCACGGTCAGGAGGAACGCAGGCGGCGCTCGATGTCCTCGATCCGAGTGTTGAGCACGGCCACGTTCTCTCGGAGCGTCGTGAGGTCGCGCTCGAGGATCTCCCGCCGCACGCGCTCGTCGGCCAGCAGAGCCTCGATGCGCCGGAGCGTCTGGGTGATGGCCTGGTATTTCTGCTCCAGCCGCTCGAGCCGCCGATAGACCTCGTCGAAGTGGCCGAGAATCTCACCGCGCAGCTCGTCGAAGCGGCGGTCTATCGCCTCGAATCGGCGATCGAGCGTCTCGAAGCGCTCACCGCGGAACGCGATGAGCTGCTGGTACTCAGATGCCGACATGGGTCAACATCTACAACGTCTACCCTACCGGGCCGGATGCTTCAAGTCTGTCAAATCGTGGACAGGCCGATTGTGACACCTCGGTCTCGGAGTCGGCCGCCGATCCGTCGTTGCCGATCGAGACGGGTTAGCGCAACCAGCCGGGCGTCACGCGCCGGCGCCCAGGTAGGCGCGCTGAACGCGCGCGTGGCCACGACCGCGTCGCGAGCGCCCGCTAGCACCACGCGCCGGTCTTGAGCACGTAGCCGCTGTTGCACAGCTCGAGCGACTCCACGACCCGCTGCTCGACCAGCAGGATGGTCAGCCGGCGCTCGCTCCGGATGCGGTCGATCGTGTCGAAGATCTGGTCGACTATGCGAGGCCCTAGCCCTTGCGACAGCTCGTCGAGCAGGAGCAGGTCGGGCCGGGACTGCCCGGCGTGGCGCTCGTCGGGGCGGTGGTCTAAGATCCAGCTACGAAAGGAGTCAGCCATGGCGACCAAGAAGAAGGGCGCGGGACTCATGATGGTCTGGGCCGACGTACCGGCGGACAAGGAGAAGGAGTTCAATCGCTGGTACAACGAGGAGCACCTGGCCGAGCGCCTGCGGATCCCCGGCTTCCTGAGCGGCGCGCGCTACGAGGCGGTCAAGGGTGGCCCGAAGCACCTCGCCGTCTACGAGCTCGAGAACGTCGCCGTCCTCGAATCCGACGCCTACATGAAGGTGCGAAACAATCCCACGGAGTGGACGAAGCGCTGCTCGCCGGACGTCATCGGCACCACCTTCATCCGCAACGTCTACACGCTCATTCATCCCAGGACACTGACGTCCGCGGTGGCCGAGAGCGACATGGCCCCGGCGCTCCAGCTCGGCCGGATGGACGTTCCCGCGGAGATCGATACGGACTTCAACACCTGGTACAACACGATCTACATTCCGAACTACGAGAAGGTGCCCGGCGTCATTCGCGGCCGGCGCTTCCGCGCGGTGACCGGTACGCCGACCTATCTCACGTTCTACGAGTTCCAGAACCCCAAGGTCTCCGAGAGCGCGGCGTGGGCGGCGCAGCGGGACATCGCGCCGGAGACGCAGCGCATCCGGCCGCACATGCGGCACGCGCAGGGCTCACCGGGGGTGTACGTCAAGACCTTCCAGCTGTAGCCGCAGAAGGAGCCGAGGGGCGTCGCGCCAGGAGGCGACACTTTGACGGCTCGGGGGGAGGGCTATGCGCCTGAAGGACAAGGTCGTCGTTGTCACGGGCGGCGCGCGGGGCATCGGTCGCGAGTACTGTGTCGGCGTCGCCGCAGAGGGTGCCCGGGTCGTGGTGGCGGACATCGCCGATCCGAAGCCCGTCGTCACGGAGGTCGAGGCCCGGGGCGCGCAGGCGCTGGGGGTGGAATGCGACGTGTCGCGTGAGAGCGATACGCTGCGCCTGGCCACCGAGACGCTCGCGCGCTTCGGCGGGATCGATGTCCTGGTGAACAACGCCGCCATCTACGGCACGATCGTGCGGCGTCCGTTCATGGAGATTCCGGTCGAGGAATGGGACCGGGTCATGGCCGTCAACCTGCGTGGGCTATTCCTCTGCGCGCGCGCCGTCTTTCCGGCCATGAAGACGCGCGGCAAGGGCAAGATCATCAACATCTCGTCCAGCACGTTCTTCAAGGGCGTGCCGAACTACATCCACTACACGACCTCGAAGGGCGGCGTCATCGGGTTCACGCGCTCGCTGGCCCGCGAGCTCGGCGAGTTCGGCATTCGCGTGAACGCCATCGCGCCGGGCTTCACCCTGAGCGGCGAAAACGAGAAGAACATGCCAGACGAGGGGAAGGAGGCGAACATCCGGCTGCGCATGCTCAGGCGCGCGGAGGTTCCGGAAGACGTCGTCGGCACGCTCGTTTTTCTCGCCTCGGACGACAGCGATTTCATCACCGGCCAGACGATCCTGGTGGACGGCGGCGGCAGCGTGCACTAGCTGCACGGGAATCAGCTAGACGAAAATCGTCACCCCGTCGCCAATTCGGACCTTCCCGACGGGAAGACCGGGTCGTAACCCCGTGAAATCGTGTGGCGGCATGCGGCTTGCTCCATTCGGGGATGTCATGAAGACCATAGCGACGACCGGCCTGATGCTATGTCTGGCGCTGGCACCTTCAATCGCGCGGGCGGAACTGTCGGCGGACGATCGCGCGTTCGCGACGGCGCTCGAGGCTCAGCTCAGGAGCCTCGACGCGCAGAAGCAGGCCTGCGTCCGCGGCGTAACGCTCTCGTGCGAAAGGACGATCGAGAACACGCGATCCACGATCCAGGCGATTCTGGCGGACCCGGATCGCCTGCACTACGAGAGCGAGCGTTTGCGGATCGAGCTGAGACAGGAGCTGCTCTCGCTCCTCATGGATGTCCGGGCCGCCTCGGCCGTCCTGAACGCGCAGTCGAGCTACGAGGAATTCACGGTTCGGATGGGCCCCATCGGTAACCGACTCGCGTTGATCCGATACCGCTACCACATCGCTTTGAGCCGGGGCGACAACAGGGCCCTCGGAGTTCCCGTCTCGGAGGCGTGCACCGCGCTCTACGCGGCGGCGGCCGACTGGAAGCAGCTGCGCCGCTCCGCCCGCGAGATCGCCAGCGCGCAGGCGGCGGTGAGCCAGGCGCCGCCATGGCAGGCCGACTACTTCCAGCGCCAGCTTCGCGAGGCTCAGCTCAAGCAGGCTCAGGCGCAGCGGCGGCTTGCCGACAACACCACCGCGGTGGTCACGCTGGTTCACAACGCGACCCGGGCGGCTCGCTACGGAGAGTCGACGAACGGACAGGCGGCCGTGAGGAAGTAGCGGAGCCGCGAGCGGCGCTCCGCGTCGCCGCTCAGCGGGCGGGAACGGGATCGGTCGAGACCCGGACGCGGACGAAGTAGTCCTTGAAGCGCTCCACGTCGTCGTCGGAGACCATGTCGGATACGAGGAAGCAGGCGAGCTCGCCCTGCCGCCACACCCAGGCCGAGAAGCCGCTGTCGTGCATCAGCGCCGGCCTCCAGCGATTCGTGCCCCGCTCGATCTGGATCCGGCGCCGGTCGGGCACCGGGAAGCCCGCGATCGGCAGCACGACGTAGCTCACGAGGTGGCCGTCGGCGTCCCGATAGTGCAGGGCGATGCCGCGATGCCCTTCCAGGTAGACGGGCTCGGCGCCGGAGAATTGCAGACGATCGTCGCCGGCGAAGACCTGCTTGAGGCCGATCCCCGACTCCTGCGTGAGCCACGGGAGCGCGGTCGGAATGACCTCGGGGCGCCGCGCGCCCCACATGAGGGCCCGGGTGTGCTCGGCGACCACGGAGCGCACGAGCCGCTCGGCGGGATCGGCCGGAACCATCTGCGGTCCCACCAGCAGAAACACGAGCCCCAGTGCCAACGCGGTGGCGGCAGCCGCCAGCACCGGAGCGAGCCACGGCCGCCGCGGCGCGGGCGCGCCGCTCTGGGTAATGGCGGCGCGCAGCCCGGTCGGAGCCGAATAGCGCGTCAGCTCGGCGCGCAAGCGCGTGCCCAGCACTTCGTCGGAGTCGGGGGAATGCTCGCCGCTCATTTCTTCGTGTAGTCCTGCAGGAGTCCCCGCAGGCGCTCCTTCGCCCGGAAGATGCGCGACTTGACCGTGCCCACCGGACAGCTCAGCACGCGCGCGACGTCCTCGAGGGCCATTCCCTCGACCTCGGCGAGCAGGAGCACGGTTCGAAATTCCTCGGGCAGGCGCATCAGCGCGCGCTCGAGATCGGTATGCGCCTCGACGGCGCCGCTCGACTCCTCGGGCGCGTCGTGAAACATCGGAACGTCCCAAGTCGGAACACCGTCCTCCGCGAGCGCCGCTTCCCGCTCGCGAAGCCGATAGAAGGTCAAGAACGTGTTCCTCAAAATTTGAAACAGCCAGGCGCGCAGGTGGGTTCCCGGTTGGAACCGATGCGAAAACCGGAAAGCTCGGAGGTACGTTTCCTGAACGAGATCATCGGCTTCCGGAGGGTTCCGGGTCAGGTACATGGCGAAGTTGTAGAGGGCGTCCAGGTGCTCGAGCGCGAGACGATGGAACTCGTCGGACGCCACGGCCTCGCTCAGTCCTCGAACCAGCGCGCCGGATAGTCGCCGGCGCGGACGTCGTGCTCGTCCACGAGCTCCGCGAGCAGCTCACGGACCGACCGGTAGAGGGCGGGGTGCTCCAGCTCGGGCGCCAGGTCCGCCAGCGGCCGGAGGACGAACTCGCGCTCGGCGAGGAGCAGGTGCGGGATCTGGAGATCGTCGCCCGCGCTCACGACCTGGTCGCCATAGAACAAGATGTCGATGTCGAGGGTCCGCGGAGCGAAGCGCTGGGCTTCGGGTGTTCCCGGCGGCCGGATCCGGCCCAGGGCGGTCTCGATGGTCTGGATCGCGGCCAGTAGCCCGCGCGGCGGCAGTGTCGTCTCGATCGCGACGACACAGTTGAGGTACCAGCGCTGCTCACCAGTCGTCTGGCCAGGCTCGCTCTCCCACGGCTCGCCCTCATAGAGCGGGGAGGCGTCGACGAACCGGACGGCCTCGAGCCCGCCGAGCCGGCGCACCGCCGCCCGCAGCACGCCCAGCCGGTCGCCGACGTTCGAACCGAGCGAGAGGTAAACGCGGGTCACGCCCGGCTCCGGATGAGCTCGACAGCGGGCGTCCCCACCAGGCCCTCGAGCGGGGGCGTGAGCTTGCGGACGCGCACGCGGATCTCCCGGGCCGGGAATTCTCGCAACAGCGCCTCGACGATCAGCCCGGCGAGACGCTCGATGAGGTTGACCCGGTTCTTGGTCCCGATCTCGACGATGCGCCGCGCGATCACGCCGTAGTCGAGCGTTGACGTGACCTGGTCGGAGAGGACCGCCGGCTGCAGGTCGACGGCCATCTCGACGTCGACCGAGAACCAGGCGCCGACGACCTGCTCGGCGCGCGTGAGCCCGTGCTGGCCGTAGAAGCGGACGTCCTCCAAGAGGAGCTTGTCCGCCATCAATGCCTCACGCCGTCACGCGAGGCCGAGGACATCCGCCATCGAGTAGAGACCCGGCGGGCGCCCGGCGATGAACCGCGCCGCGCGAAGCGCGCCCCGCGCGTAGGTGTCGCGGTTGTGGGCCTTGTGCACCAGCTCCAGGCGTTCGCCCAGCGTGCCGAATGATACCGTGTGCTCGCCGACGACGTCCCCGGAGCGGAGCGACAAGATCCCGATCTCGCGCTTCGGCCGTTCGCCCGGCAGCCCCTGCCGGCCGTAGACGCTCACCTGGTCCAGGTCGCGGCCGAGCGCGGCGGCCACGACCTCCGCCATGCGCAGCGCCGTGCCGCTCGGCGCGTCCTTCTTGAAGCGATGATGGGTCTCGGTGATCTCGACGTCGTACTCGTCCCCGAGCGCCTTGGCCATGGTGGCTAGGAGCTTGAACGCGACGTTCGTGGCGACCGACATGTTGGGCGATATCAAGATCGCGGCGTGCCGGGCCAGCTCACCGATCTCGGCGCGCTGCGCCGCGCTGAAGCCGGTGGTGCCGATCACCGCGCGGGCGCCGCTCTTCGCGACGAGCCGCAGGTGATCGAGCGAGGCCTCGGGGATCGAGAACTCGACGAGCACGCGATCAGGTGTGATGGCGGCCGCGGCGTCGGCGCCGACCGTGACGCCGGCCCTTCGCACCCCAGCCAGCTCGCCCGCGTCGGCGCCGAGCGAGGGATGACCGTGGGCCTCGAGCGCGGCAACCAGGCGCAGCCCGGGCGTGTCGGCCAGACACGCCACGATGCGGTTTCCCATGCGGCCGGCGGCGCCGGCGACGACGACCTGTGCCGTCGGGGTCGCCGCGTTCCCCGTGCTCGGGGATGTGTCCCCGTCGGCGACGCTCATACTCCGACTATTTGACGAGAGCGTACGACTTGAGGATCGCGCGCAGCTTCTCGCGGTTGGCGTCGCTCATGCGGCACATCGGCAGCCGGAACTCGGGCTCGATCATGCCGGCCATCGCCATGGCCTCTTTGATCGGGATGGGATTGGTCTCGAGGAACGCGGCCCGCGCCAGCGGGAACAGGCGGTAGTGAAGGTCGCGGGCCCGCTTCCAGTCGCCGTCGAGCGCCGCGTGCACCAGGTCGGCCGTCTCGCGCGGCAAGATGTTCGCGATGACCGACACGACGCCGCTGCCGCCGATGGCCAGGAGCGGCAGGGTGATGTTGTCGTCGCCCGACAGGACGGAGAAGTCGGGACCGCACGCCGCGATCACCTGACTCATCTGGTCGAGCGACCCGGACGCCTCCTTCACTCCGACGATGTTCCGGACATCGCGAGCCAGCCGGGCCATCGTGTCGGTCTCGACATTCACCGCCGTCCGGCTCTGGATGTTGTAGACGAGGACGGGGATGGCAACCGACTCGGCGACCCCGCGGAAGTGTCGGTAGAGACCCTCCTGGGTCGGCTTGTTGTAGTACGGATTGACGACGAGCGCGCCGGCCGCGCCCGCCCGCTCGGCGTGCTTCGTCAGTTCGATCGCCTCGGCGGTCGAGTTGGAGCCGGTGCCGGCGACGACCCGGATCCGGCCGCGCGCCGCCTCGATGACGATCTCCACGACCCCGCGGTGCTCGTCGTGATTGAGGCTGGGGGACTCACCGGTGGTTCCGCACGGGATCAGGCCGTCGGTCCCGTTCGCGACGTGGAGCTCGACCAGCTCGCGGAGCTTCGCCTCATCGACCTTGCCGTTCCGGAACGGGGTGACCAGCGCGACGAATGAACCCTGGAACGTCTGGCTCATAGAGGCGTCTCCCCCGCCACCAGGTCTTCGTACGTCTCCCGGCGGCGCACGATCGTATAGCGGTTACCGTCCACGAGCACCTCGGCAGCCCGCGGTCTCGTGTTGTAGTTGGAGGCCATGGCGAAGCCGTACGCTCCCGCGCTCATCAGCGCGACGAGCTCGTCCTGCTCGACGCGCGGCAGCTCCCGGTCCTTGGCCAGGAAGTCGCCCGACTCGCAGATCGGGCCCACGACGTCGACGGTCTCGGGCGCGCGCGTGCGTCCGGCCTCGTCGACCGCGCGGATGTCGTGGAAGGAGCCGTAGAACGAGGGCCGGACGAGATCGTTCATGGCGGCGTCGATCACGACGAACTTCTTGGCGCCCGTGTCCTTCCGGTAGAGGACTCGCGTGAGCAGGACGCCGGCGTTGCCGACGATCGAGCGCCCGGGCTCCAGCAGGACCGTCGCGCCGGACTCGCGGAGCGCCGGCAGCAGCACCGAGGCGTACTCCTCGTGCGTCGGCGGTGTCTCGTCGCGGTAGCGGATGCCGAGTCCGCCGCCGACGTCGATCATGCGGATCTCGATCGAGCGCTCCCGGAGCGCCTTGACGAGCGCGACGACGCGGTGCACCGCGTCGCCGACCGGGGTGGCCTTGGTGAGCTGCGAGCCGATGTGCATGTCGGCCCCGATCACGTCGAGACCCGGCATCCTCGCCGCTTCGTCGTAGGCCACGAGCGCCTCGTCGTAGGGCACGCCGAATTTCGACGTCTTCAACCCGGTGGCGATGTAGGGATGGGTCTGCGGATCCACGTCCGGGTTCACCCGGATCGCGACCGGCGCCCGCACGCCCATCTCGCGCGCCACCTCGTCGAGCACCTTCAGCTCGCTTCGCGACTCGACGTTGAACATCAATATGTCGGCCTTGAGCGCCTCGCGCATCTCGTCGCGGCTCTTGCCGACCCCCGAGAAGATGATCTTCTTGGGCGGGACCCCGGCGTGCAGCGCGCGGAAGAGCTCGCCCCCGGAGACGATGTCGGCCCCAGCGCCGGCCTTCGCCAGCACCGAGAGGACGCCGAGATTCGAGTTGGCCTTGACCGAGTAGCAGACGACGTGAGGGACGTCCTTGAAGGCACGGTGGTAGCCGGCGAGCCCTTCGAGCAGCGCCGCCTTCGAGTAGACGTAAAGCGGTGTGCCGGCCACGGCGGCTAGCGAGCGCAGCGAAACCTGCTCGCAGCAGAGCTCGGAATCACGATACTGGAAGTGGTCCATGTGTAACGGTTGTTCGTAACACCCGGGCCAGGTGAAGTCAAGGCACGGTGACCGTGACTTCGTTCGACCGCTCGCTCTCGTTCGGCCGGGCGCCCGCATCCTGCGCGGTCACGACGTACCGGTAGGTGCCGGCCGGGACATTTCGATCGATGAACGTCGCGGTGGACGCGCGCGTCGAGCCCACGCGCTCGAAGGCGCCTCCCGCGGTCGCCCGATAGACGATGTACGTGTCGACGTCGCGCTCGGGGCTCGGGCTCCACGACAGACGCACGGTCGCGGCGGACGGGATCGCGACCAGGTTCGCGGGGGGCGAGGGCGGCGTCACGTCCCGAGGCGTCACGGCGACGCGCGGCGACGGCGAGCTGTAGACCACGGTATTCGACGCCACCTGGACGGCGCGCACCGCGTAGTAATAGGTGTGGTCGTTGTCGAGCCCGCGATCGGTCATCACCAGCTCACCGATGGGGACGGGCGTGATGGGCTTCAGCTCGGCGTCGGCCGACGGCGCACGCAGGACCTCGTAGGTGAACAGGACGGTCGGCGTGCTCCCGTCGATGAGCCGGGGTGGCGGCAGCCACGTCAGGCGCGCCTCGCGATCGCCGGCCTCGGCGACGAGGTCGGCGGGCGGCTCGCCGGCCGGGACGTACCTCACAGACGCGCGCGGCGACGGCGGGCCGATGCGCCCCTGGGAATCGCCCACGACGACCACGTAGGTGTAGCGGCGGCGCAACTCGAGCGCCTGCCGGTCGGTGAACACGAGGTGGCTGCCGCGGGCGACGGCGGGGGTCGGATCGTCGCCGCGCAGCGACGCGATTTCCGTGTAGCCGGCGATCACGCCTCTCGCGAGGATGGCGGTCTTCGGCTCGCCGGCGCCGCTGTCCTCAAGCCGGAAGATACGGGTTGTCACCGAGAGGTCGCGAATGGGCGTCCTGTCCTCGCGGCGATGGGGCGGCGTCCACGACAGCTCGATGGCCGTGTCGCGCACGGTGGCGTCGAGGTCGGCAACGCGCTGCGGCGCCCGCAACTCCGGCGCGACCGGCGGGCCCTTCCGGCCGCAGGCGGCCAGCGCCAGGAGGGCGAGCCCGAGGCACGGGGCGAGCCCGCGCCCGCCTCGGCTCATGCGCGCGCGAGCAGCGTGCGGGCGAGAGCGAGCGAGCGGCGCACGGCATCCGGCGCCGTCCCGCCGGTCGCGGCACGGGCGCGCAGCGACGCTTCGACCGTGAGCGCGTCCTTCGCGTCGTCCTGGAAGAGCGGCGAGAACCGGCGAAGCTCGACGAGCGAGAGGCCGTCGAGCGCCTTGCCCTCGGCCTCGCAGAAGCGCACGATCTTTCCGACGACTCCGTGGGCCTGGCGAAAGGCCAGGCCCTTCTTCACCAGATAGTCGGCCAGGTCGGTCGCCGTCGCGAAGTTCTCGCCGGCCGCCTGCCGCATCCGATCGGTGCGGAAGGTGAGCGACCCGATCATCGGCGGCACCACCGCCAGGATGGCCTGCACGGTGTCGACCGAGTCGAAGAACGGCTCCTTGTCCTCCTGCATGTCGGAGTTGTAGGCGAGCGGGAGCCCCTTCATCGTCGCCAGCACCGCGACGAGGTTCCCGTAGAGACGTCCGCTCTTGCCGCGGATCAGCTCGGCCACGTCGGGATTCTTCTTCTGGGGCATGATCGACGACCCAGTCGCGAAGGCGTCGGAGAACTCGACGAACCCGAACTCGGCGGTCGCCCAGAGGGTCAAGTCGGCGGCGAGCCGCGAGAGGTGCATGCCGGTGATCGCGGCCGCAGCCAGGAACTCGAGGAGCGTATCGCGGTCGCTCACCGCATCGAGGCTGTTCGGCGACACCGCGGCGAAGCCGAGATCTTTGGCGAGTGCCTCGAGGTCGATCGGAAAGGCGGTGCCGGCGAGTGCCGCGGCGCCCAGCGGCAGGGTGTCGGCGCGCGCGCTGCAGTCGCCGAACCGGTCGCGGTCGCGCTGGAGCATGAAGACGTACGCGAGTAGGTGGTGGCCGAGCACAACCGGCTGGGCGCGCTGCAGGTGCGTGTAACCGGGCAGCGGTGTGTCCACCGCCTCCGCGGCGCGCGCGACGAGTGCTTCCTGCGTGGCGCGGAGGCCCGCCCGGACCTCGGCGATTATTTCCCGGAGGTAGAGGCGTTCGTCGACGGCGATCTGATCGTTCCGCGAGCGGCCGGTGTGGAGCTTGCCGCCGACGTCCCCGATCAGCTCCTGAAGTCGACGCTCGACGTTGGTGTGGATGTCCTCGAGCTCGGCGCGGAACGGGAAGGCGCCGGCCTCGAGCTCGGCGCGGACGACCTGGAGACCCCTGACGATCGCGTCGCGCTCCGCCGCGGAGAGGAGCCCCGCCTTTGAGAGCGCCTTTGCCCACGCGACGCTGCCCGTGACGTCGTGCGGCCACAGCCGGCGGTCGAAGGCGAGCGACCCGGTGAAGCGCTCGGCGCGTGGAGCGGCGCCGCGGGTGAAGCGTCCGCCCCAGAGCTTCTCCGACCGCGCCGCCTTGCGCGCGGGCTGCCGCTTGCGTGGACGCGACTTCA
>Ga0114129_10012217_pt1 | contig 12218 bp, 10 predicted proteins | sample RhiMetdeltSRZDD1_FD_80071 | JGI IMG/M metagenome (GOLD analysis project Ga0114129, IMG submission 80071) | Populus rhizosphere microbial communities from Tennessee, USA - Rhizosphere MetaG P. deltoides SRZDD1 (version 2) (version 2) | ecosystem: Host-associated > Plants > Roots > Rhizosphere >...
AGGCTCGCGTCGTCGCCGTGCCCGACCTGCCGGACGGTGGCGATGGATACGTCGTGCTCGGCGAAGACTCCGGCCACGGCCGCCAGCACACCGGCCCGGTCGGCGACGTCGAGCGAGATGTGGTACCGCGTCAGCACCTCGCCCATCGGCCGGATGCGCAAATCTGCATAGGCCGACTCCGATGCGCTCCGGACGCCCGCGAGGCGGTTGCGCGCGACCGCGACCAGATCGCCGAGCACCGCGCTCGCGGTGGGCGCCCCGCCGGCGCCGCGGCCGTAGAACATCAGCTGCCCGGCCGCATCCGCCTCCACGAACACCGCGTTGAACGCGTCGCCGACGCTCGCCAGCGGGTGGCCGCGCGGGATCATCGCCGGGTGGACGCGTACGGAAACACCATCCACTGTGGACCTCGAGGCGATGCACAGCAGCTTGATCGTGCAACCCATCTCACGGGCACTCGCCACGTCGGCGGCGGTGACGTCGGTGATGCCCTCCCGGTACACGTCGGCGGCCCGGACCCGCGTGTGGAACGCGAGCGACGCGAGGATCGCCGCCTTCGCCGCCGCGTCGAAGCCCTCGATGTCGGCCGTCGGGTCGGCCTCCGCGTACCCGAGCGCCGTCGCCTCGTCCAGCGCTTCGGTGAAGCCGGCGCCCGTACTGTCCATCCTGGACAGGATGTAGTTTGTCGTACCGTTGACGATGCCGGTCACCTGGCTGATCCGGTCGCCGTGCAACGATTCGCGTAGCGGCCGTAACAGTGGGATTGCCCCGGCGACCGCGGCCTCGTAATACAGGTCGGCTCCGCCGGCCACCGCGGCCTCATGCAGCGATACACCATCCTCGGCCAGAAGCGCCTTGTTGGCCGTGACGACGCTGCGGCCCGCCGTCAGCGCCTCCACGAGCCAGGTCCGGGCCGGCTCGATGCCGCCCACCACCTCGACGACGATGTCCACCTCGTCGCGCTTGACGAGACCCAGCGCGTCGGTCGTGAAGATTTCCGGCCGTACCGGCAGCGGGCCGCGGTCCCGCCCGAGCCGGCGCACCGCGATGCCGACGAGCTCGATCGGCGCGCCGATGCGGGCCGTCAGGTCGTCCGCCTGCTCGTGCAGCAGCCGGACCACTTCCGAGCCGACCGCGCCGCAGCCGAGCAGTGCCACCCTCACCATCGCCTACCCCACATCGAGCGCGAGAAGATCGTCCTCGGTTTCCCGCCGTACGATCACGCGGGCCTGCCCGTCGCGCACCGCCACGACCGGGGGCCGCGGCACGTGGTTGTAGTTGCTCGCCAGGCTGCGGCAGTAGGCGCCGGTGCCGGGCACCGCGAGCAGATCGCCGGGCCGGACGTCGGCGGGCAGGAACTCATCCTTCACCACGACATCCCCGGCTTCGCAATGCTTTCCCACGACCCGAGCGAGAATCGGCTCCGCCGCCGACGCGCGGGACGCGACCGTCGCCGAGTAGTTCGCGTCGTACAACGCCGTACGGATGTTGTCACTCATCCCGCCGTCGACGCTCACGTAGGTACGGATGCCGTCGACGTCCTTCACCGTGCCGACCTCGTACAGAGTGAACATCGCCGGGCCCACGATCGCCCGGCCCGGCTCGATCGACAGGCGGGGCACCGGCAGCCGCCGCGCCGCGCACTCCTGCTCGACAATCTTCATCAGGTTGGCCGCCAGGTCGCCCGGTGATTTCGGGTCATCCTGCGTCGTATACGCGATACCGTATCCACCCCCCAGGTCAAGTTCATCCGGCGGTACGCCGTGAGCGTCGCGGATCGCGGCGGCCAGGCCGAGCACGCGCTGGGCGGAGAGTTCGAAGGCCGACGTGTCGAAAATCTGTGACCCGATATGCGAGTGCAGGCCGCGCAGGTCGAGTACGCCGTCGGCGAGAATACGTTCGACCGCGGCCGCGGCGGCGCCCCCGGCCAGCGAGAAACCGAACTTCTGGTCCTCGTGGGCCGTGGCGATGTACTCGTGGGTGTGCGCCTCGATCCCGACCGTCACGCGGACGAGCACGCGGGGCCGTACGCCCCGCGCCCGCGACAGCGCCGTCAGCCGGTCGATCTCGTCGAACGAGTCCACGACGATACGGCCCACGCCCGCGTCCAGCGCCCGGGTCAGCTCGTCGACCGACTTGTTGTTGCCGTGGACGCCGATCCGTCCCGGCGGCATGCCGGCCGCGAGTGCGGTCGCCAGCTCGCCGCCCGAGCACACGTCGAGATGCAGGCCCTCCTCGGCCACCATGCGGACGACCGCCTTGGCGAGGAACGCCTTCCCGGCGTAGCACACGTCCGCGTCGGCGAACGCGGTGCGGAACGCCCGGCAGCGCGCGCGGAAGTCGTCCTCGTCGAGCACGTAGGCCGGCGTACCGAAGTCACGCGCGAGGTCCGTCACCGCGACGCCGCCCACCGACAGGGCGCCGCTCTGTCCACGGTGGACGGTCCGGGGCCACAGCTGCGGGACGAGCGCGTTCACGTCGTCCGGAGTGGACAGCCACACCGGGCCCCGGGAGCCGATCTGACCGTGCAGGGCGCCGGCCTCGTGGGCGCGCACTCTACATCCGTTCCGGCGCGCTGACCCCGAGCAGGGTCAACCCGTTCTCGATGACCGTACGCGTCGCGTCGTTCAACCACAGCCGGGCGCGGTGCAGCTCGGTGATCTCCTCGTCGCCGCGCGGCAGGATCCGGCAGCTGTCGTAGAAGCGGTGGTACGCGCTGGACAGGTCCTCCAGGTACCGCGCGATGCGGTGCGGCTCGCGCAGCTCGGCGGCGGCCGCCACGATGGCCGGGTACTCGCCGAGTGCCTTGAGCAGCTCGTGCTCCTTGGCGTGGACGAGCAACTCCGGCGCGAAGCCGTCGGGCTCCCCGCGGTGCAGGCCGACCTCCGTCGCGTTGCGCGCGACCGAGGCCGTACGCGCCGCCACGTACTGCACGTAGTACACCGGGTTGTCGCGCTCGGCCCGGGTCCACAGCTCCACGTCGATGTCGATCGGCGAGTCGGTCGAGTACCGCGCGAGGGCGTACCGGGCGGCGTCGACCCCGATCGCGTCGACGAGGTCCTCGATGTTCACGACCGTACCGGCGCGCTTGCTCATCCGGACCGGTACGCCGTCGCGTACCAGGTTGACGAACTGGCCTATCAGGATCTCCAGCGTCTCGTCCGGGTCCTCCTCGAAGCCCTGGACCATCGCGCGCAGCCGTTGGATGTACCCGTGATGGTCGGCACCGAGCATCATCACGGCCCGGCCGAAGCCCCGCTTGCGCTTGTCGTAGTAGTACGCGCAGTCCGCGAGGAAGTACGTCGGCGTGCCGTTGCTCCGTACGAGGACGCGGTCCTTGTCCTCGCCGAAGTCGGTCGTCCGCAACCACACTGCGCCGTCGGCCTCGTAGACGTGGCCGGCCGCACGCAGCCGCTCCAGTGCCTCGTCGAGCTCGCCCGAGTCGTGCAGCTCCTTCTCGTTGAAGTACCGGTCGAAGTGCACACCGAAGCCGGCCAGCGAGGACTTGATCTCGTCGAACATGAGCCCGACGCCCTCGACGCGGAACACCTCCTGCGCCTCCGCGTCCGACAAATCCTTCGCGTCCGGCCGCTTCGCCAGCACCGCCTGGGCGATGTCGGCGATATAGGCGCCCCCGTACCCGTCCGCGGGCACCGGCTCGCCCCGGGCCGCGGCGAGCAGGGACGCGGCGAACCGGTCGATCTGCCGGCCGGCGTCGTTGAAGTAGTACTCCGTACCGACCTCGGCGCCCGACGCGCGCAGCAGCCGGGCGAGCGCGTCGCCGACCGCGGCCCACCGCACCGCGCCGATGTGCACCGGGCCGGTCGGGTTGGCCGACACGAACTCCAGGTTCAACCGTTGGCCGACGAGGCGCTGGCTCTCCCCGTACCCCCGAGAAGCCAGGACCACGGTGCGCGCGACCTCCCCGGCGGCGGCCGCGTTGACGCGGACATTGAGGAAGCCTGGTCCCGCCACGTCGACCGAGGCCACACCGGGCACGAGGGCGAGCCGGTCGGCCAGCGCGCCGGCGAGCTCGCGCGGCGGCACGCCGGCCCGCTTCGCGACCTGCATCGCGAGGTTAGAGGCATAGTCGCCGTGCTCGGGGTTGCGGGGTCGCTCCACCGTCGTCTCCGCCGGGAGCAGGGCGTGATCCAGGTCACGCTCGGTGAACACGGCGTGCGCGGCAGCGAGGACGGCCTCGGCGAGTTGGGCGGGAGTCACCGATTCATGGTATCGGGGGTAGACTCGGGCACTTGGCGGCCACCCGACGCGCTGGCTGGCTGCGCACTCCTCCGATCCGGCGACGTAACGAGGCACGATGAGCATCAGCACCCCGCAGGGCGGCGGAAATCGCCGGTCTCCTTCTGCCGTCTCCACCGGCTCGCCCGCCAAGAAAGCGGCCGCGGGCGGTAAACCGGGCACGAAGTCCGCGGGTACCAAGGCCACCGGCGCGAAGCCGGGCGCGGCCAAGACCGCGACGTCGGGCAAGGGTGGCGGGCCGCGCCGGCCGATCGCGCCGGTCAAGGTCGGCCAGGGCCGCAACTGGGGGCCGATCGCCCTGTTCGTCGCGGTCGGCGTCGTCGCCGCTCTGATCATCGGGTACGGGGCGTACTACGTCTACAAGGGCTCGGAGAGCTGGGAAGACCGGGCGGCCGGGATCAACGGTCTGATCAACTACCGGGAGACCCGGCCCGACCTGATGAAGGGCGGGCAGCACCAGCAGGGCACGATCAAGTACGAGATGAGCCCGCCGGCGGTCGGCCCGCACAACCCGACGTGGCAGCGGTGCCTCGGCAACGTGTACAACGCGCCGATCGCGAGCGAGCACGCGGTGCACAGCCTGGAGCACGGCGCCGTCTGGGTGACCTACCGCCCGGACCTGCCGGCCGACCAGGTCGAGAAGCTCGCCGCCAAGGTGCGGGGCAACGACTTCATGCTGATGAGCCCGTACGAGGGCCTGGACAAGCCGATCTCGCTCCAGGCATGGGGGTACCAGCTCAAGGTCGACAACGCGAACGACGGCCGGATCGACGAGTTCATCAAGGCCCTGCGGCAGAACGCGAGCGCCGAGCCGGGCGTCGCCTGCTCGACCGGCGACTACGTGACCGCCACCGGCACGACCCCGCGGGACATGTCACAGAGCCAGCCCGGGACAGGTGGATGACCGAGACGGCTGTCGCCGAGGAGACGGCCGCGCCGGTGGCCGGCGGCCCCCGCCGCTTCGGTACGGCCTGGCTCGCCATCGCCGTGGCCGTCGGGCTGCTGCTCGGGTTCGCCGCCGGCCTGCTAGCGCCCAGCCTGCGTACCCCCGGGGACACGTCACCCGAGGCCGGTTTCGCGCGGGACATGTCGTTGCACCACGCCCAGGCCGTCGAGATGGCGATGGTCGCGTACCAGAAGGGCACCGACCAGCGCACGCGCAACATCGCGTACGACATCGTCATGGCCCAGCAGAACCAGATCGGCACCATGCAGCGCTGGCTCGAGGAGTGGCGGCTCTCGCCAACCGGCAGCCAACCCCGCATGGCGTGGATGAAGGGCGGGGAGGCACTCGTCCAGGACGGCCTCATGCCCGGAATGGCCACGCCGGAGGAGATCACGGCCCTGCACCAGGCCACCGGTCAGAACGTCGACAAGATGTTCATCACACTGATGATCAAGCACCACCTGGGCGGCATCCACATGGCCGAAGGCGTACTGGCGGAGACCAACCGCCCCGAGGTGGTACGCCTCGCACAGGCGATGAAAAACAACCAGCAGAACGAGATCGACGCGCTACGGCAGGTCGAGGCGACGCTGACGGTCTGACGGGTAGGCCGCCGACAGTACGACGCGGAAGTTTGCTAATGTTCGTAGGTCGCTGAGCCCCCGTAGCTCAGGGGATAGAGCACCGCCCTCCGGAGGCGGGAGCGCAGGTTCGAATCCTGCCGGGGGCACACAATTCATGGGCACGGTCGTCGGGATCGCCACGGACGTTGGTGATCGAGGCGACCGTTTCGCTTTCTTCTCTTGGTGATTCCCGGTGAGCGCGGCGGCTCGCCGGCTGGCCCAGCTCCAAGGTCTCCAAGATCGAGTACGGCAAACAGACCCGTCCGACGACGACATCCGCACCTGGTGCACCCACGCCCGCGCGGCCGAGCATCTGGCCGACCTGCTCGCCACCGTACGCGACATCGAGTCCATGTACGTCGAATGGCGCCGCCGGCCACGCACCGGCACCCGACGACGGCAAGAGAAATCCATCAGCCTCGAGGCCGAGACCAGCCTGCTGTGCTGGTACGAAACCCGTGCTCGTGCCCGGCATCATGCACACCGCCGAGGTAATGAGCCGGGTCATCGAGTTCTACGACATCCCCGACGACCTCCAGGCCGGCGTCGCCGCCCGCATGCAACGCCAACAGATCCTCTACAAAGGACGTCAACGGTTCCACTTCATCCTGGCCGAACAAGCCCTCTACACCATGGTCGGCGACACCTCCGTGATGACCGGACAGCTCGACCGCCTACTCACCGTCCTGTCGCTGCCGAGGGCCAGCCTCGGCATCATCCCGGCCTCGGCGCCCTACCTCGTCCCGACCAACCAGTTCATCATGTTCGACAACCGGGCCGTACACGTCGAAACCATCTCCGCCGAACTGGCCATCACCCAGCCCCGCGAAATCGCCCTCTACGCCAAGGTCCGAAGTCGTACGCAGATCACTTCGTAAACGTTTGGTCTGTGCCTGGGCAGCGTTCTACAGCCTTTCGAGAGCCTCGGAATCTAGGCGTGCACCGACGAAAGTCCGGACTATTAGTTCTGCAACCTCATCTGCCTGCATCTTACTCACGCCGCGCAGACCGAGTTCCGTGGCCAGCTTCCGCATCTGGGTCACGTTGAGCCCCATCCCGGCCAGGAGGTCGGCGGCTTCACTGGTGGTCGACATGACGCGCAACTGGTCCTCGACGACCTGAGCCGACGGCTGTGGCGACTTTGTCCTCGCTCTGCTCGGAGGTTTTGGCGCGGGTGGGGGTGACACTTTCCACCCAGTCGGAACGATCTCTAGTCGCGCTTCATCGTTCAGAAGACTCTTGAGATGCTCCGGTTTCGCTTTCTTGAGAAAGTCGCCGACCTTCGCGAGCGTGCGGTGGACTTCCTCCGTCATGTCGTCACTCATGCCACTCTTCCCTCCACGTCCGCGGAGTCCGCGGCTAGACTGTCGATCCTGACGAGTGTCTCGCTTGCCACGCCTGCGATCTCGGCTGCGATCACGTCATTGCCGCCCCGCAATGCAACCGGAACACCGGACTCGCCAGCTCCCCCGAACGCGCTGGCGTTATAACGAATCCGCGCCTTAAATATCGGAATATCAATCGCCCGGACGTGCGCGATGTAGTTTTCGTGTACGGCAAGCGGTACACCGTTCATGTACTGAACCATCGTGAATACTACACCGAGCGTCGTCGGATTGATTGTGGGTGCGACGACCCTGCCGCAGGCGGTGTTGTAGTCGCCCACAAGCCTCACATGATGGCCCTTGAGGTAACTGATGCCGAGCATCGACAGGTAGTCGGCCTTCGACGGGACGATTACGTGATCACTCGCGACGAGTGCCGTACGTGTCGTCATACTGAAGTGCGGCGGACAGTCAATAATGACGTAGTGGTATCCCTGCCTCTTGACATCAGCGAGTCCGTCTCGGAGGAGCCGATGCGTGCGCAAATACCTCTCCAGGGATGCCAGCGAGCCGCCGGGCCTGCCGCCGAGCTCAGCTAGACGAATGTCGGACTCCACTAGTCCGATGTGCGAGGCGATGAGGTCGAGTCGGCCCCGCCCTGAGGAAAGGAACTGATTGACCCGAGGTGGCGCCGTCGCCAGGTCTGCCAGGCTCATGCCACTTCCTGTACCAAGGACGTCATACCACGCCTTGATCGTGCGCCTGTCGCGCAGGTCCGATGCCCACACAGCCGGAGAATAGAAGCAGAACGTCAGGCTACCCTGAGGGTCGATGTCAACAAGGAGCACCTTCCGGCCGCGCGCGGCCAGCTCGGCGCCCAGGTTGGCAGCTAGTGTCGTCTTTCCGACCCCGCCCTTGTAGTTGAGGATCGAGATGACCTTCACGAACGCCTCCGAGGCTATGTGCGCCGGCTGACCGAACACCTGCTCTGACCGTACGGCACAACGTGGTCCCGCGCACTCACCTCAAACGGTCGTTGACCAACGTCAACGACGTAGCCGGGCGTGGATAGCCGAACCTCTGAGGTCGTGTAACCGAGCCCCGCCGAGTCCAGGGCCACGGGCGATGTGTGATCGCTTCGGCTAAGCCCAGGCGGTGGGGGGCCGACGCTGTGAACCGGGGAGGCCGCCTCGCTGAGTGGGGTGTCACAGTGACCAAACGGTTCTCACCGCTGGTGCCTGAGGTGACTACGGTAACGTACAAGGAGGCGAGATGCAGGCAAGGACGCTAACCCCCGTGGCGATCTTTGGGTTCCACGTACGGTACGTTGTACCGCTATTCCAACGGCCCTACGTCTGGAACCGTGAAGACCAATGGCAACCGTTGTGGGAGGACGTTCGGGCAGTCGCCGAACGACTGCTCACCGGGTCGCCGACGGACGTGCCTCCGCACTTCCTGGGCGCAATCGTCCTCGACCACTCGCCGAATCCAGCGGGTTTTATCGCCGCCAAGAGTGTCATCGACGGTCAGCAGAGGTTAACGACGCTACAGATCTTGCTCGATGCCGCTCAGCTCGTAGCGGCTAAGTTCGGCCGAGAGATCGACGCAAAGGCCCTCCGGGTTCTTGTCGTGAATGATCCCGAAATCACACAGGAGCCTTCAGAGGTGTTCAAAGTCTGGCCAACGAACCGTGATCGCGAGGCGTTCCGCGCGGCGATGAGCGACGAAGTGTCGGTGACGGGTGCACTTGCATTGACACCAATCGCCAAAGCTCACGCCTTCTTCGCGGAAACGATCACGAAGTGGGTCCTGACCAGTGGTGGACCCGACGTGACAAGGGAACGTATTACCGCGTTGACGCACTCTGTGCGAGAGCACCTCAAGATGGTTGTAATTGACCTGGAGCACGGCGACAATTCTCAAGTAATATTTGAGACGCTCAACCATCGCGGCGCCCCATTGCTTGCGGCTGATCTCATCAAGAACCTGGTCTTCCAGGTGGCAGAAGCTCAGGGACTTGACGTTGATCAATTATACGAACAGCACTGGGTGCACCTAGACACGGACTACTGGCGGCAGCGAGTCGCCCGTGGGCGGCAGTTTATCCCTCGCATTGACATCTTCGTAAACTATTGGCTCGTGATGCGTCTCATACGGGAGGTTCCGAGCGATCGCATTTTTGTTGAGTTCCGCGACCATCTTACGAGTGCCAGGCCAAATGTCGAGCTACTTCTCTCGGAGCTAGCCGACGACGCCCGTACCTTCGCAGCACTTGAGTCGATGCCGCGCACGACCGCCACTGGCCGCTTCCGCTATCGAGTCCTCGAAGCGATGGACTCGGCAGCGGTAACGCCATTGCTGCTGTGGTTGGTGCAATGGCCAGAGCACCAACTCTCTAGAGGGCAGCGCGATATGGCCCTGGCGGCGATTGAGAGCTGGCTTGTCAGAAGGGCACTGTGTCGCTTGACGAACAAAGAAGTGCCAAGGATGGTGATCGACCTTCTGCGAGCACTTCATGCGGCTGGCCCGCCACAGGCCGGACAAGTGACCGAGTCATTCCTCGCAGAACAGACGCTTGATACACGGTTCTGGCCCACCGACGACATGGTCGTGGATTCGCTGGCAGAGGCGCCAGTTTACCGGATGCTGTTGAGAGCGCGCCTGCGTATGCTACTGGAGGCCATTGAGGATGAGATGAGATCAGGGATGGCTGAGCATCAGGCATGTCCATTGAATTTAACAGTCGAGCACGTCATGCCGCGGGCTTGGCGAGAGCATTGGCCGATCGACCCGCCAGACGAGATAGCCGCGATGAGGCGAGATCGTCGCGTGCATACCCTCGGTAACCTCACGCTTGTGACCGAAAAGCTCAACCCCGCTCTGTCGAATCTTCCCTGGACGAGGGAAGACGGAAAGAGCAAACGTGCTGAGCTTCTACGACACAGTGTGCTAAAACTCAATGCGAGTCTTGTAGCCGCTCACGAGAAGGAGTGGACGGAGAGCGCAATCGCTGAACGAACAACTGCGCTTGCGGCAGCAGCCATTAGGATCTGGCACCGACCCACGTCTTTGCCTGGCGCGGTCGACCTTGACAAGGCGGAAAAGGATGCGGAGCCACTGGCCGGGGATGAGGCCGAACCAACGGTTCCAGCCGAACGGTATAGAGCCCTCACCGAGTGGCTCCTCGACCAAACCCTCGATAACATCGCCATCACGTTCACCGAGATCGAAGACGCGTTGGGACTACCGCTGCCGGGCCGCGCCCGCATCGACACAGCGTACTGGCGTCGCAGTCGTACCGAACTCGCGAACGCCATCGCCGCAGGCAGATACCGGGCGACGGGAGTCCAACTCGCAGAAGAACGGCTCGTCCTCACACGCCTTGCCGCTGGCGAGGACACTTAGACCTGCGGCTCGATTCCAGATACCAGGCGCCCGGTGAGGGTTCTGGACCAGGCACCCAGTCGTGCTGGTTGTCGGTCAGTTCGACCTGAAGGCTCGGCACGGTTAGGAGAACCGCTCCCTGCACGAACAGGACACGATCCCGAACACCCCGCTTCCGGGCCTGTCGCTCCACCAGGGACTTGAGCCGCTTGCTCTTAGCGTCGGCCACGTGCAACGGGTTGTCGAACGTACGGGGGTCCGCTGGGTAGATCTGCACCCAGTTCACGCCGATGCTGGCCACCTTGCTGCGCAGGCGCTTGATCTCGATCGGATAGGCCGCTCGGCGGGCAACGAGGAGGTCGACCACGCACGGTACGGCTCGGTGTCGCTCTCGATCGAACTGCGACGGTGTGCCCGTGGTCCAGCGCCCTCCTGCATCTGCATTCGCGTCCCCCCGGTTCACCGCTGGAGGTCCTAACCTCGATCATTCGCGGGGTTGAGCTGTTGGGGTAGTTCCCGTCGGTTCCATCGCTGGTGATGGATGTATTCGGTTGTTGGCCGCGGCGCGGGGCCGACGGTCGCGTCGGTGGGCGTGGTCTCCTGAGGTCTCCTGTCGTCGGGTCGGGTGGCCGCTTGGCTATCCGGGTGCGGGTATGGCGTTGATCGTGGTGAAGGCGGTGGTGATCTGTTGCGCCCACGGCCAGGAGGAGGGGATGCGCAGCCATCGTCGTCGTTGGCCGCGGGTGTACCGGGCGGCGGTGTGCAGAATCCGGTAGCGCAGGGCCTTCGGCTCGACCCTGGCTAGCTCGCCGTCGAGGACGAACATCTGTAGCCAAGCAAGCAGGTCGATGGCGATGGCAGCGGCCTGGCACCAGGCCTGGTTGATGGCGAACTCGCGGGAGGGCAGCCGACCCAGCCCGACATCGCGGGCGCAACGGATGCGGTCCTCCACGCGGGCGTGGGCGCGGTGACGGGCTTCCAGCCACTGCAGCTGGCCGGTGGTGGCGTTGGTGACAAACGCGGTGTAGCGCCAGCCGTCGCGGGTCTCGAACAAGGTGAGCTGCGCGCCGGGGTGCGGGCGTTCCCGCCGCACGACGACCCGCATCCCGGGCGGCCAGCCATCGGGCAGAGCGAGCAGACCAGTCAGCTCCGCGACCTCGGCACCGTCGCGCAGGTCGCCGTCCGCGGCCAGGGCCGGGCTCCACGCCGAGGCGGACAGGGCCTTTATCGCAATGTGTTCGTCATCGTCGATGCGCCAGCCGATGGAGTACTCCACCCGGCGGCCGCGTTTCTGGTCCTGCGCGTGGAGCCAGTCCAGGACGGCGTGGCTGGCGGCGGCGCTGTCGCCGCGGACCAACACCTGCCGGCGATGTGCGGCCGGGATCTGCACCCACGCCTCGGCCAGCACGTCGAGGTGATCGGCGGCGGTGTTCGCCCCCGGCGTTACCCGGGCGCAGCTTGATGGCCAGCAGCTCACCGGTGTTGTCGCACGCCACCAGGATCGGGTGGAACCCGAAGCTGGCCTTGTAGGTCGGCGCCGCGCCTTCCTTGTCGCTGTGCGCGATCACGATGTGCGAGTCCACATCAAGCACGACCGTGTCGGCGATCTCCCGCCCGGCCGCGCGGGCCGCCGGCAGACCGGCGAACCGGCCCCATACCCGAGCGCGGGTCCGTGCCCGG
>Ga0114129_10012219_pt1 | contig 12216 bp, 8 predicted proteins | sample RhiMetdeltSRZDD1_FD_80071 | JGI IMG/M metagenome (GOLD analysis project Ga0114129, IMG submission 80071) | Populus rhizosphere microbial communities from Tennessee, USA - Rhizosphere MetaG P. deltoides SRZDD1 (version 2) (version 2) | ecosystem: Host-associated > Plants > Roots > Rhizosphere >...
AGGGTGGCTACTTCTATCGTGACCCGGTCGGAGAGCTTTCGATCCGCCATGAGAAAGACGGGGACCTTGCCATTGCGCGCCCGGAGGCCTCTGAGCAGCTCGGTGGCCTGCGCATGGGAGCGACGGTCGTTCTTGCCGAGGGTCCAGTTCACGAACACGCAATGGAAGCCCGAATCGGAGCTCACGTTCGCGAGGCCGTCCTCACACGAATAGGCTTCGACCACTTCGACTCCGCGCGTGCGGAGCTCTTCCGTCAGCGCGCGTACGGCGCGGCCCCCCGCCGTCGTGGGCTGGGCCAGCTCGTCGTCCACCATGAGGACCCGCGATGAGAGCGGGCGGGTGGTTCGTTCAATCACGGCTGGATTTCCCCGGGTGAGTAATCAGTAGGAGTACGCGACATACATCATACCGTAGGTAAAGTTCGAGGTCCGTCCGAAGCCCTGTGTCGCGGCTTCCTGCGGATGGGCAAACGCCGCGACCCAGCTGATCGTGAAGTTTCCATTAACCTTCCAGTCGAGGTAGGCGTCCAGCTCGTTCGCGATGCTCTTTGACGTAACGCCGGGCGCGAACGTTGCCGGCTGATCGAGCCGGAAGATGTATCCGATCAGACCTAGGCCCACAGACTCGGCGGGGGTCGTGTGAACCCGCACCTCATGGGAGATCAGATTCGAGTTGGCGAGGAAGTATTCGCCTGCGATCTCGCCTTGCCACCAAGTGCCCCAGTCGTAGAAGCCCGGGATCAGTGCATCGAACGCTTCGTCTTTCGGGGTCGTCGGGTCGTCACCTTCGAAGAAGGCGTAGCGGTAGGAGATCCTGGGCTTCCAGGCCACCTTGCTCAGCTCATAGGCACCCTGCGCATACCAGGCGTTCGAGCTGAGCAGGTCGCCGTTGCTCTCGTGGACATACTCCCCGGCAAAGGAAAGGTTCGGCAGCGACTTGAAGGGGGCGACATAGGCGCGCAGGTTGAACACCGACATTCCGTCGCGCCTCGGCAGGGAATCAGCATAGAAGTGCAGATAGGTCGCACCGAGCGTGTTGGCTTCACCCAGGGCGAGCTCGTAGTTCGCACCCCAAAGGTGGGTTCCTGTCTGAGCCTCGGGCACCTCGTCTCGATCCAGGTAGAACAACTCGAAGGTGTGGTTTTTGGGCTTGAACCGACCAATGGCGGCAAGCGCCCAGGCCTTCCGTGCGTTGCTCCAGAAGCCACCGCGCGTGCCACCTTCGCCGCCGCCGTCCCACAGGATCATGCCCTGGCCAAGGGTGTATTGGCTGCGCCCGATCCTGAAGTCCAAAGCGTCCTCGCCAAGCTTGAGCGCATCTCCCGAGCGCCAGCCCAGATACAAATCCTCCACCTGGAACGATGAGGCTTCAGAACCAACTATCGGCGGGGGCGCGTCGAATGTGCGTTCGCCGACGGCGCTGATTTTTGCGTACAGCTCGCCCTTGGGCAGTCCGTAGCTGGCCGACAGTGCTGGTTTAACGAAGCTCTCCCACCAGTTGTCGCTCAGGTTTCCGGAGGGGTCGGGCCGCACGTCGGTGTAGAGGGAATTGTTGAAGCCGAATACGCCGGCGCCGGCGTCGAGGTTGAATTTCCACTTCACTTGACCGGGTAGCCCGGTCGACCGCTCCTCTTCTTTAGCCGTGTCTGCGGCCGCGGCGGAGGTGTCTGGAGCAGCTTTGGACGTGGAGTCCTGAGCCTGGGCCTGCCTGGCACCAGCGAGCAGCACAACTCCAACGGCCAGCAGTCTCAAATGCCTCATTTACTCTCCTCGTGAAACCCGCCGGCACGACTGAGAGGGACGGTGATGGACGGTTAGGCCAAGGCGGGATGAGGACTTGTTGGCAGCCTTCGCGCACCGGTCGCATCTGCGGGTGTCAAGGTAGATCGTGGAGGTGGGCCGGGCATCGGAAGAATTACTGCCGCCCAGTCACGAAAAAGTACGGAACCGAGCCCACTCAATTCGTGACCCAATGGTGACTTGCTCTGCGAGGAGGCGAACAAACGAAGGAACGGTCCGGCATTACGGTTGGTGGTCTTACCGTCCGCTCAAACTGCGATAGGTTTGCCCAGAGTGCTTCTGTTTCCTCGTGCCGGTTTGTGACGTTCCAAGGAGATCACCGGGATCAGGCCTCACCCGGCCGGACCGCTCGGTACTTTTTCGTAGCCGGTCGCTCGTAGTTGTTCGGAGGCAAGGAGTTCGGTAGCCGAATACCTTGCGCCGATAACCTGCCGAACGGCGATTCACCTTGGCCTTCCCAGTCAATCCGACCTTGGCAGTTTGGGGGGTTCTATGATCGTGGCGGGATGCCGGCTCCAGGCGGCATTGCTCGTGTTGGTAGGCCTGGTAGGCTGCAAGAAGGGCCCGCCTCCGACACCACCGCCACCGGAGGTGGAAGTCCAGCCGGTAGAGGTGCGTGACACGCCGGTGCAGGTCGAGTTCACCGGCGAGGTCCGAGGCGGCGAGGATGTAGAGGTTCGCGCCCGGGTGGCCGGGTTCCTTCAGTCGCTCGACTACCAGGAGGGAACCCTGGTTCGTAAGGGCCAACTGCTCTTCATGATCGACCCCAAGCCCTTCGAAGCTACCGCTGCCCGAGCCCTCGCCGACTACGCCGAAGCCAAAGCCAGGCATGACCGGGCCGTAATACAGGTGAACCGGCTCCGACCGCTCGCGGCACAGAACGCCGTAAGCCAACAGGACCTCGACAACGCGGTTGCGAGTGAGGAAGCCAGCCGGGCCAGCATGGCTGCCGCCCAGGCGCAGGTCACCTCGGCTCGACTCGACCTGAGCTACTGCCGAGTGAGGAGTCCCATCGATGGCCTGGCAGGCAATCGGCAGGTGGACGTCGGATCGTATGTTGGGAGCCCGCAGCCTACTGTACTCACGGTGGTCTCTTCACTCGACCCCGTCCGCTTCAATTTCACCATCTCGGAGACCGAATACCTGGCGTATGCGCGGGCGGCCAAGGCTCAGGGCAGCAACCGGTCCGGGGCAGCTGCCCTCCCGCTCGAGCTCGTGCTGGCAGATGGCTCTGTGTTCCCGCAGAAGGGGCGGGTGACGGTCGTAGGCCGCGGAGTCACCACGGAAACCGGGACGCTTCCCATTCAAGCCACTTTCCCGAACCCGGGTGGACTGCTCCGTCCCGGACAGTTCGGCAGGGTGCGCTTTCCCATCACCACCCGCAAGAATGCCATCGTTATCCCGCAGCGGGCCGTTCAGGAGCTGCAGGGCACCTACAACGTCTTTGTGGTGGGTCCGGACAGCATCGTCCAGGCCAAGACCGTGAAGCCCGGCAACCGCGTCGGCAGCGACTGGGTGATCTCGTCCGGCCTGGAGCCCGCCGATCGCATCGTAGTAGAGGGTCTGCAGAAGGTGCGGCCGGGTGCCAAGGTGCGGCCGATTGCCCCAAAGCCGGCGACGGGGGATACCACCAAGGCCCGGGATACCACGGCCGGGAAGCATTGACCTATGGCTGACTTCTTCATCCGGCGGCCCATCGTCGCCATCGTCGCATCGATCGTCATTACCCTGCTCGGCCTCGCGGTCTTGCAGAAGCTTTCGATCGAGCAGTATCCCGAATTGTCTCCGCCCACGATCCGGGTAGAAACCACCTACCAGGGTGCCGCGGCCGAAGTGGTCGAGCAGTCCGTCGCCACGCCGATCGAACAGCAGGTGAACGGCGTGGACAACATGATCTACATGAAGTCGCTCAACACCAGCGACGGTCGGATGCTGCTCGACGTGTCGTTCCAGGTCGGCATGAACCGCGACATGGCGAATGTGCTGGCCCAGAACCGGGTGTCGCAGTCGCAGTCACGGCTCCCGCAGGAAGTGAATCAGCAGGGCGTCACGGTCAAGAAGATCAATCCCAGCATCCTGATGGTGATCTCGCTCTACTCACCGAAGGGCACCCGGGACGCGCAGTTCCTCAACAACTACGCGATGATCAACATCCGGGACGCGCTGCTCCGGGTCCCGGGTATCGCCCAAGTGGATCTCTACGGCGGAGCAGAGTACGGGATGCGGGTCTGGCTCCGCCCCGACCGGATGACTGCGCTCGGCCTCACCCCGTCGGATGTCATCTCCGCCATCAAGGAGCAGAACCTCCAGGCTCCGGCCGGCCAGGTGGGCGCCGCACCCTCGCCGCCCGGTCAGGAATTCACCTACACCGTCAAGGCACCCGGCCGGCTCACCACCGGAGAGGAGTTCGAGAACATCATCCTGCGCCAGACCTCCGGCGGAGGCGAACTCCGGATCAAGGACATCGGACGGGCCGAGTTGGGAAGCGAGAACTACAAGTCCTTCGGCCGCGCCATCGTGAAGGATTCGACGGGCCAGTGGCTGGAAGGTGGCGCGGCGTCCCTCACGGTGTACCTGCTCCCCGGCGCGAACCAGCTCGCGTCGGCGGACGGCATCTACAACACCCTCAAGGAACTGTCCGGCTACTTCCCGCCCGATATGGCTTACGAGATCGTGTACGATACGACCCCGTCAGTCAAAGCCAGCATCCGCGGGATCGTCAAGACCCTGATCGAGGCGTTCATTCTGGTGAGCATCGTGGTATTCGTGTTCCTCCAGAGCTTCCGCGCCACGATCATTCCGCTTCTCACCGTGCCGGTATCGCTGGTCGGGACGTTCATCTTCTTCCCGATGCTGGGCTTCTCCATCAATACCCTCACCATGTTCGGGCTGGTGCTGGCGATCGGTATCGTGGTGGACGACGCCATCGTAGTCGTCGAAGCCGTGATCCATCACATCGAGCACGGGAAAACCCCGCATGACGCGACCGTCCAGGCCATGAAAGAAGTCTCGGGGCCGGTCGTGGCCATCGCGCTGATCCTCTCGGCGGTATTCGTGCCGGTGGCGCTCCTTGGCGGCCTGACGGGTCGGCTGTATCAGCAGTTCGCTCTCACGATCGCGATCTCGGTGTTGCTGTCGGCGTTCCTGGCCCTGAGCCTTGCCCCGGCACTCTGCGCCATGATTCTGAAGCCGGCGAAACCCACGGGTGGCCCGCTGGGCGCGTTTTATCGCGGCTTCAACAAAGTGTTCGCAGTGACGACCGGCACCTACGTGAATTGGACCAGGCTGTTCGTACGTCGCGCCATCTTCACCATCGGAGTGGTGGTGCTGGCGACAGTCCTGACCGGTGCGCTGGGTAAGGCACTCCCGTCCGGATTCGTGCCCGATGAGGACATGGGCATTTTCATGATCAACGCCCAGCTCCCGCCGGCCTCATCGCTGGAGCGGACCGAAGGCGTCGTAAAGCAGATCGAGGGAGTCTTGAGAAACACCGAAGGCATCGTGGCCTGCACCGGCATCGGTGGCTTGGGCATCCTCACCAACTCATTCAGCCCGGAGTTCGCTTCCTTCTTCTGCAAGCTGACACCGTGGGAAGAACGCCACTCGAAGGAGCTGCACGTCACCGGGATCACGCAGACCCTGCGGCGATCGCTGGCCGGCATTCCTGGCGCCATCGTATTCCCGTTCACGCCTCCGACAATTCCGGGCTTCGGTGCCGCGGGTGGGTTCAACTTCCTGCTGCAGGACCGCAGCGGAACGATGAGTGTGGCCGACCTCGGGAAGCAGACGCTGGTATTTCTCGACGCAGCCCGCAAACGACCGGAGCTGGCCAACCTCTTCACCTCGTTCAACCCGCAGGTGCCCCAGGTCGGCGTCGAGTTGGATCGGGAGAAGGCTCGGGCGCTGGGCGTGCCGATCAACGATGTCTTCGCGGCCCTGTCGGCATCGATGGGCGGCGCCTATGTCAATGACTTCAACCGCTTCGGGCGGCTGTATCGGGTCTACGTGCAGGCCGAGGCGGCGTATCGTCAGAAACCCGACGACATCGGCCAGTTCTACGTCCGGAGCAAGACCACCAACCAGATGATACCACTCTCCACCCTGGTCTCGGTGAAGCCCACGTCGGGCACAGAAATCACAGTGCGGTTCAATCTGTTCCGCTCGGTCGAGATCACCGGGGTACCGGGACCAGGGTACACCTCGGGCCAGGCCATGAAGGCGCTCGAGGAGACGGCGGCGCAGGTACTGCCGCGCGAGATGGGCTACGCGTACACGGGCTTCTCCTATCAGGAAAAGAACGCCCCGCCGGCAGGGCCCACCTTCGTGCTCGCCATTGTCTTCGTGTTCCTCCTGCTGGCCGCCCTGTACGAGAGCTGGAAGCTTCCGTGGGCGGTGCTGCTGGAGACGCCGCTGGTGGCTCTGGGCGCGTTCCTGGGCGTGTGGGTCGCGGGATACGACAACAACGTCTTCGTGCAAGTGGGTCTCATCATGCTGGTGGGCCTCGCGGCGAAGAACGCGATCCTCATCGTGGAGTTCGCCAAGGCCCAGCACGAGCAGGGCAAACCCATAGAAGACGCGGCGCTCGAGGCAGCCCGACTCCGCTTCCGACCAATTCTCATGACCGCGTTCGCCTTCATCATGGGCGTGGTACCGCTGGTGCTGGCCAGCGGCGCCGGGGCCGCGGCACAGACCCGCATGGGGACAGCCGTGTTTGCCGGGATGCTGGTCGCGACGGTGGTCGGTGTATTCATCATCCCCGGTCTGTTCGCCATGGTCGAGCGGATCGGGTTCGGAAAGAAAAAGGAGAAGGTGCCGACGACAGAGGCTGCCCGGGAGCCCGCCCAGCCAGCCTCGGCCGGAGCGCACTGAGATGCGACGCTGGGGCCGTGCCGCCGCGATTGTGCTCTTACTGACGGCCTGCAGCATGGGGCCCAATTACGAGCGGCCCACGACCGTGCCGGCTCCCAGCCGATGGCGGGATACCTCGCTGGCCCTGCGCGATTCGTCCTACGCCAACCTTCCCTGGTGGAGCGTGCTGGGCGATACCACACTCCAGGGGTTGGTCCGGATTGCGCTCAAGGAAAACCGGGATCTCCACATCGCGCTCGGCCGGGTGAACGAAGCCCGAGCGTTGCTCGGTATCCAGCGGCTGGAGTTGTTCCCGGAGATCAATGCCGGGGGTGGTGTGCGGCGATCTGAGGGCGCTGATTCCATTCTGTCGGGAATCACGCAGCGAGAAACCTGGTTTCTCGGCGGCTCTCTGTCGTGGGAGATAGATCTGTGGGGGCGGATCCGCCGGCTCAATGAGTCGGCCCTCGCCACACTCCTGGCCAGCGAGCAGGGGCGTCGAGGCGTGATCCTGACGGTGGTGAGCGACGTGGCGCGTGCCTACCTCGAGCTGCTCGATCTCGATGGCCAGATCACCATTGCGCAAACGCAGGTCCGGATCCGGCAGCAGTCGCTGGAGCTGGCCCGGGCACGGTGGCAGGGCGGGCTCACCTCCGAGCTGGATGTTCGCCAGGGCGAGAACGCGCTGGCCGTAGCGGAAGGCACGCTATCCCGAACGCTGCGACAGCGGACGCAGAAAGAGAACGAGCTTAGCGTGTTGTTGGGACATCCGCCGGGAGACCTGCCCCGAGGCTTGCCCCTGACGCAGCAGCAGTTCCCCAACGTGATCCCCGCGGGCTTGCCGTCACAGCTGCTGGAGCGGCGCCCCGATGTGCGCCAGGCGGAAGAGCAACTCCACGCTGCGAACGCCAAGATTGGCGCTGCCATCGCGGCGCTCTTTCCCACTATCTCGTTGACGGCGGCCGGAGGAACGGCGAGCAACGATATCGGAGACCTCTTCAAGTCCGGGACCGGGTTCTGGAACATTGCGGGGAATCTGTTCGCCCCGATCTTCAATCACAGCCGGAACAAGAAGCAGGTTGCCGCTGAGCGCGCTCGTACCGAGGCGGCGGTGGGGCAGTATGAGAAGACAGTCCTGAATGCTTTTCAGGAGGTCGAAGACAACCTGGTGGCTGTGAAGCGACTGCGTGAGGAAGCGGACGCAGCGACCCGCGCCGCGGCGGCAGCCCGCCGCTCCGTCGAGTTGGCGGGTCTCAGATACGAAGGCGGCGTGGACAACTATCTCAACTTGCTCGACGCCCAGCGAACGCAGCTCGATGCGGAGCTGAATGAATCTGAGCTGCAGCGCCAGCAGCGGGTGGCCGTGGTGCAGCTCTACAAGGCACTGGGCGGCGGATGGGATCCGATCACCGATACCCTGGCTCTGCCGCCACCCAAACCGCACGCTTCATCGAAATAGCGCTGGTTCCCCCGCTACACTCTGGGCACGGGCGGCGGCGGCGCCTCCGTCAGGATCGGAAGAAGCTGCTTCAAGGTGATCGTCAGCGGAATCGCCAGCAGCGCTCCCATCGGCCCCAGCACGGCTCCCCAAGCAAGCAGCCCCAGCACGATGATCAGGGGTGAAAGTCCCAGACCTCCACCCATGATCTTGGGCTTGATCACGTTGTCGCCGATGAAGTTCACCACGAAAAAGAGCACGAAGAGCAGCAGGCCCCGGCCGATTCCGTATTCCAGCACGGTGATCACGAACGGGGGAATCAAGGAGAGCATGAATCCGAAGGGGACGAACGCAAACAGAAAAGTGATCACCGTCCAGAGCACTGCTCCATCAGTGCCGAGTGCCAGCATGATGACGAGATTTATCAGTGAGATGACGGCGCCGATCATCCCATTGAGCCCCACGAAGCGTCTCACCAGGCGCATGGACTCGTCCAGCCGGTGGCGGAGTGAACCGACCCCGGAGGCGTCGGTCTTGAGCAGAGGGAGCTCGATCAGGAATAGGACGAGCAGCACCAGCGTGAGGAGGCCGTATCCAATTCCGCTGAGCGCCCCACCCACGAGGCCTCCGACCACTCCCATGATCCGGGCTGGGTTGGGCTTGAGAGCCTCATCCAACTGAATTCCCCGCGCGGCCAGCTTGTCTGACACCCCATCCACCAACCCCGCGAGGGAGGCCTGGTACGTGGGGAGATTGACGGAAAGCCGGCTCATCGACCGCGCGAGCAGGACGATGAGAACTACCCCTCCAACCAGGGTGAGCAGGGCTGTAAGCCCAATGGCCGCGCCGCGACCGATGCCCCATTTCGACAGCAGAACGGGTACGGGAGACAGGGTAGCCGCGAGCAAAACGGAGAGCAGCACCAGGTTGACGACTGACGCGGTCGCCTTCATCCCGGCTGCGATGATGACGATGCCGGCACCAATGACGACGACCCGGAGCAGCGGTGATCCCTGATCGGTGGACAGCATAGGCCCTCGCAGTGAAGCAGAGTCGGTGCAGCTTGCTGATGCCTGTGGCAGGCTCTCGAGACCGGTGGCGGTAATCTACTGCGCGGCGGCAATACTTCTGCCTGTCACAATTGACAGTTTCGGCCCTCTGTTCTTTGACCTAGGATGGCCCCGTTGGTGCCGACCCAGGAGGGGTTATGTCACGCTTACTGATAGTTACGCCCGCCCTGGTGCTTGCTGCTGCATGTGCCAGAGGAGAGCGGAAGGACGTTGGACTTGCCGAGACTTCGAAGCAGACCGTTACGCCTGATACCACTGCGATGAACCCTGCGCCAGCCACCATCGACACCGCAGCGACGCAGTCGAGCCATCCCGCTCCCAGTCCCACGACATCGACCAAGCCGGCGCCGAAGCCCAAGCCGACGCTACCTGAAGTCCCCGCCGGGGCGCCGAGTCCGGATCAGCTGAGCGCAACGATGTCGAAGCTGGCGCTGTTCGTGTACCCGGCGAAGGGACAGAGCAAGGAGCTGGAGATAAGGGAAGAGCAGATTTGCTATGTCTGGGCCATGAACCAGACCGGGATCGATCCCAGCAAGATCAGTGTGAACGCCGACTCCGCTGCCCAGGCTGGCAAGGACGCGGCAGCCTCCGACGCCGGCGCGGCGGCTCTCAAGGGTGGGGCTCGCGGCGCAGCGGGCGGCGCCGTGATTGGAGCGATTGCGGGCGATGCCGGAACCGGTGCTGCGATCGGCGCAGTCGCCGGTGGCGCACGTGGACACCGTCAGAAGAAGCAGGCCGAGAAGCAGGGCGCTCAGCAGGGAGTGGAGCAGGCGAACGCCCAGGCCGCGCAGCAGACCGACACGTTCAAGAAGGGCATGTCGTCCTGCCTCGAGGGAAAGGGTTACACCGTCAAATAGGCGGTTGACGCGCGATGGATCCGAAACAGATCGTCGTGCTCGCGCTCCAGGCGAGCATCTTCCTCACGGTTTTCAGCTTCGGACTGCGAGCCCGCTGGACCGATATCCTCACCATCGTCCGGCAGCCAGGAAAGCTCGTCCGATCGCTGGTCTCACTGTTCGTGGTCATGCCGTTGGTGGCCGTCTTCCTGGACAAGACCTTCGATCTGCGGCAGCCGGTCAAGATCGCGTTGGCCGCGCTCGCCATCTCACCCATTCCACCCATCTTCCCGATACAAGCGGGTAAGGCAGGGGGGCCGCGGGCCTTTACACTCGGTCTGCTGGAAACCGCGGCCCTCCTCTCGATCGTGGTCGTTCCCCTTGCGCTGGAGCTGCTGCAACGGGCCTTTGATCAGCCACTCGCCATTACGCCCTGGGCAGTTGCTCGTCTGGCCCTGATCACAGTTCTCGTACCGATTCTCGCCGGAATGACGTTTCGATCGATGGCACCCGCGGTCGCAGACCGCATCGCCCGGCCGGTAATGATCGTGGCCGCGGTGCTTCTCGGCGCGGGATCGCTCGTGATCCTGTTCGTGAGTATGCCCGCAATCAAAAGACTTATTGGTGACGGCACGCTCCTCGCCATGGCCGCATTCGCCGCCGTTGGGCTCGTGACCGGACATCTCCTCGGCGGGCCGGATCCCCATGAGCGGGCCGTACTCGCCCTCTCCTCCGCATGTCGCCACCCTGGAATTGCCCTCGCCATCGCGACAGCCAACTACCCGGCGGAGCAGTTGGCGCCGGCCGCCGTCCTGCTCTACGTGCTGATCGCCGCCGCTATCTGCTTTCCTTATGTGACCTGGCAGCATCGGCGAGCCACGGCGATGGCATCGGCCAACTGACTTCCGCGTCCTTCCTTAGCTGTCACAATTGACAGTTTCGAGCCTCTCGCGCGGGTCCTAAGATGGCGAGGATGCTAGCCAAATACCCGAATTGGGAGGCATACACGGGTGGCCCGGCGCCATCATGTTGGTCTCACCTTGATCGTCGTGGTCACGACCAATGCACGCCCCGCCCCAGCGCAGCTTGCGGGCGAACATCCGCTCATCGCCTATGGTCTCAAGTCCGGCAGCCAACCGCCTCCCGGTGCATACCTCGCGCCTACCTTCTTCGACTGGGACGTCGGTCATATAAAGGATAGAGACGGGACGGAGCTACCTATCGGCGGTCTGTCGGTGCGCTCTCTTTCGTTCTTCACCTGGGTTGTCACGCCGAAGAAGCTTCTCGGCGGCACGTACGGATTCCAAGTGGTCGTCCCGCTGGTTTCGAGCCAGCTCGAGTTCCCGCAAGTTGGCCTTCAGACCGGCTCCGGCCTGGGTCTATCCGACGTCTACGTCCAACCGATCAACCTGGGCTGGCACAGCGAGCGGGTCGATTACATGGCGGGATTGGCGTTTTACGCACCTACCGGCAGCTACGAGCCGGGCGGCACCGACAACAAGGGCCTGGGCATGTGGTCGTTCGAGCTGTCAGGCGGGGCGACTTTTTACATCGATCCCAAGCAACAATTCCACTTCTCCGCGCTCGGCTTCTATGAGATCCATACCAATAAGCAGGACCAGGATCTCAAAGTCGGCAACATGATGACGGTGGAGGGAGGACTGGGCGGCACATTCCTGAAGGGGGCGGTGGCGGTCGGTGGTGTGTACGGGGCGCAGTGGAAGATCACGGACGACTCCGGGACGGACTTCCCCTCGAATCTGCTACCCGGCCACAACTACAGCTATACGGCCGGACCCGAGGCGACCTTCACCGGTTTCTACAAACCACCCTGGATCGCATCGCTTACGGCGCGATATCTCTGGGACTTCGGTGCAAAGTCAAGCTTCGAGGGCCAGCGGTTGATTGTCTTCGCAACCATAGGGCGACTGCACATTCCGCCCGGTAGCGCTGTAGCGCCGCAGTGAGCCTCGAGAAGCGTCGCTATGGGCCGCTCGATTCCATTCCTGATTCCTTTTACGGCAGCATGCGCGCTGGCTGCGCTGCCCGGCGTCGCCCCGGCGCAGGGGCCCGCCGAGCGCATTGCCGCCTTCGACAACGACGGCACGCTCTGGTCCGAGCAGCCGATCTATTTCCAGCTCGCTTTCGCACTCGATCAGGTGAAGGCCCTGGCACCGAAACATCCCGAATGGAAGACCACCCAGCCATTCAAGGCGGTTCTCGAA
>Ga0114129_10012221_pt1 | contig 12215 bp, 7 predicted proteins | sample RhiMetdeltSRZDD1_FD_80071 | JGI IMG/M metagenome (GOLD analysis project Ga0114129, IMG submission 80071) | Populus rhizosphere microbial communities from Tennessee, USA - Rhizosphere MetaG P. deltoides SRZDD1 (version 2) (version 2) | ecosystem: Host-associated > Plants > Roots > Rhizosphere >...
GGGGTTCAAGAACTTGTTGGAGTGCCAGCTCGTGGCCAGTGGCCCCGTCTCCGCCTCGCCATCCCCGACGACGCAGGCCACGATGAGATCCGGGTTGTCGAACGCAGCGCCGTACGCGTGGGAGATCGCGTACCCGAGCTCGCCACCCTCGTGCATCGAGCCAGGAGTCTCCGGCGCCACGTGGCTGGGAATACCACCGGGGAACGAGAACTGCGTGAAGAGCCGCTTCATCCCTTGCTCGTCTGCGGACACGTTCGGATAGACCTCGCTGTAGGTTCCCTCGAGGTACGCGTTGGCGACGAGGCCGGGCCCGCCATGGCCGGGTCCGGTGATGTAGAGCATGTTGAGATCGTACTTTTTGATCAGCCGATTCAGATGGACGTAGATGAAGTTCAAGCCGGGGGTCGTTCCCCAGTGGCCCAGCAGACGCGGCTTGATGTGCTCCTTGGTCAGCGGCTTCTTGAGCAGCGGGTTGTCGTAGAGGTAGATCTGACCGACCGACAGGTAGTTGGCGGCCCGCCAGTATGCGTCCGTGAGCGCGAGTTCTTTGTCCGATAGCACATTCGCCATCACCATCTCCTCTGATCAGTCGTCGTGCCACTCGCGTTGCGCCGTACTGCCAACAGCCGCTGAAGTCGTCTCCATGTCATCGGTGTACCTGCCGAGGCTGGCCGCCCCGTTACACCGGGCCCGATGGGACAAGGCCTCCTGGCCGGATTTGAAGTTTTCCTCCCGCCCGTGCCACGCCTGCAGCGCCGGATCTTGAAGGGCGCGGCCGTAGGAGAAGCTGAGCAACCAGGGCCGGGGCCCTGGCAACTGGTTCATCGCGTTCAGGTGAGCAGTGGCGATCCGGTCGCTCTGACCACCCGAAAGAAAGACGATGCCGGGTACCGCCGCCGGCACGTGACGCCGCAAGCAGCGCAGCGTGGCGTGCGCGACCTCCCGCACCGAGGTCTGACGGCCGCACTGCGTGCCGGCGATGACCATGTTGGGCTTCAGCAGCATCGATTCCAGCGAGACTCGCTGCTCGAAGAGGGCCCCGAACACGGCTTGGAGGACGGTGCTGGTGACTTCCTCGCAGCGCTCGATCGTGTGCGCTCCGTCCATCAACACTTCTGGTTCGACGATCGGCACGAGGCCCGCTTCCTGACAAAGCGCAGCGTATCGTCCAAGGGCGTGGGCGTTCGCGCTTACGCACGCGGCACTCGGCAGAGCGTCCGTGATGCGAATGACCGCTCGCCATTTCGCAAAACGTGCGCCCATGCCTCGGTACTCCGCGAGACGGTCCCGAAGCCCGTCGAGCCCTTCGGTGACGGTCTCGCCGGACGCGCCGGCAAGCGGCTTAGCGCCGGTATCGACCTTGATGCCGGGCACGATCCCCTGGCCCGAGAGCACCTGAGTAAGCGGAGTTCCGGTGGAGCTCTTCTGCCGGATCGTCTCGTCGTACATGATGACGCCGCTGATGAACTCGGCAATGCCGGGCGCCGTGAAGAGCATCTCGCGGTACGCGCGCCGGCTCGGCTCAGTGGACGGGATCCCGAGTGTGTCGAACCGCTTGGTGAGCGTCGCTACGCTCTCGTCGGCGGCGAGGATTCCCTTCCCATCGGCGACCAGCGCGTTGGCGGTCCTTTCCATGTCGGGGATGTCGTGGCTCATTTCAAGGACCTCACGATCTCCTGCGCCTCTCATGCGACTGCTCAGGGCATCATCGTCCGCGCCATCGCCGCCGGTTCCCGGCCAGCGCTCGGCGGCGCCGCCTCTCGGAGCGGAGCATTCCAGGTCTTCACGGCGGGGATCCCGCGGTAGAAGCCGAGCACGCTCAACGTGCCCGTATCCAGCAGGAAGTGCTGCCCGGCGGCTGCCGGGAGCCCGAGCCATCGCGCGACGAGCACGCGCAGGACATGCCCGTGGGCGAACAACGCGACGTCACCCTTCGCTTCACGCGCCCGGGCGATAACCCGATCCACTCGCGCACCGACTTGCCCGGGGGACTCGCCGCCCGGGCATCCGTCCCGGAAGATCAGCCAGCCCGGCGCTGTTTCGTGGATTTGCTTGGGCGTCAGGCCCTCGTATTTTCCGTAGTCCCACTCAACGAGATCCGGCTCGATGATCGCCGCGTCGGCGAGGCCTGATCGCGCACACGTCTCCCGTGCGCGCTGCAACGGGCTGACGAGAACAAGGGCGAACGTTTGCCCTGTGAGTGCCGACCGCAGACGCTCTGCGAGACGACGGCCGTTGTCCGTCAGGGGGATGTCGGTGATACCGGTGTGCCGGCCATTCAGGCTCCACTCGGTTTCCCCGTGCCTGATCGCGAACACGCTCACGACGCCGACCCGGCAACGTTCATCAGCATTTCGTTCGACTCGCGAGAAGCATCGCTGCCGAACTGCTAAGCCGAAACTGGACCTTCGTCGATAACGCGCCCCTCTTTAGACAGTGTGGTCCTCGTTGAGTGGACCATGGCCCTAGGTCCCATAGTCGCAGGTGGTCATTCGGAGGAGCCTGAGGCACCGACGTCGTCGGAGGATCTGAGTGGATGAAGTCCGGCCGGCTCCCGCTCGACCGCCTCACCTGGAGGCGGTGGCGAAATGCCGTACGCGCCTTCACGACGTCAGAGGTAGGCGGCCGTGCCAAGACGCTCTTCGTCGCACTGCTCGCGCTGCTGCTCGCGATCAACGGGCTGAACGTCGTGAACAGCTACGTCGGCAGAGACTTCATGACCGCGATCGAAGAGCGCAGCATGCTCCGCTTCGTCGCGAAGGCGCTGCTCTACGTCGGCGTCGTCGGCGTCTCGACCGTCGTCGCCGTCATCTACCGCTTCACCGAAGAGCGTCTCGGGCTGCTCTGGCGAGAGTGGCTCACGCGGCGTCTTGTCGCCCGCTATCTCGAAAACGGCACCTACTATTGGCTCCGCGAGCACGTGAACGTGGCGAACCCCGACCAGCGCATCGCCGACGACGTGCGCACCTTCACCGCGGCAACCCTATCGCTGGCACTCGTCGTACTGAACACCACGTTCACGATCGTCGCATTCTCGGGCGTGATGTGGTCGATCAGCGCGAACCTCTTCGTCGCGGCAGTGCTCTACGCCGCAATCGGTTCGGCCCTCACGCTTCTGTTCGGGCGTCCGCTGATCTGGCTCAACTACAACCAGGCCGATCGCGAGGCGAGTTTTCGCGCGGAGCTGGTGCACTTGCGCGAGCACGCCGAATCGGTGGCGGTTCTGCGACGCGAAGGTCGGCTGGGTGAACGACTCCAGCGGCGCATAGGCGAGCTCGTCGAAAACATGAAGCGCATCATTGCGGTGAACCGGAATCTCGGCTTCTTTACGACCGGCTACAATTACCTGATCCAGATCATCCCGGTACTGATCGTCGCCCCCCTTTTCATTCGGGGGCAGGCGCAGTTCGGCGTCATCTCCCAGTCGTCCATGGCGTTCTCGCATTTGCTCGGCGCGTTCTCGCTGATCATCACGCAATTCCAGCAGATCTCGTCCTATGCCGTCGTCCTCGCGCGACTCAGTGCGCTCAGCGAAGGCGTCGAGCAGGTTGCAGCACACGGCACATCCCGCATTGAGATCGACGACACCAGCACAAATCTCGCTTGGGACCACCTGACGCTGCGATCGCCACACGACGGAAGTGTGCTGGTCGAAGACCTCTCGCTCTCGGTTCCCTCCGGCAGAAGCGCGCTCATCACAGGTCCGAGCGCGGCGGCCCGCATCGCGCTCTTCCGCGCGACCGCGGGACTGTGGCACGCCGGCGAGGGCCGCATCACGCATCCGCCGCCCGACGCGATCCTGTTCGTTCCCGAACGACCGTATCTGCCGCCGGGAACGCTGCGCGAGACCCTGGTGCGGACCGGTAGCGACGCGAGGGTTGGCGACGCGCGTATCTTCGACGTGCTGCGCGCTCTCGGTATCGACAACGTGCTAGCGCGGACCAAGGGCCTCGAGATCGAGCACAACTGGGACGACGTGCTCTCCCTCGGCGAGCAACAGCAGCTCGCCTTTGCGCGCGTCGTGCTGGCTGCGCCGCGCTTTGCGCTGCTCGACCGCCCGGCCACGCTGCTCAGCGCCGACGACGTCGTGCGCGTGCTCGCGCTGCTCGCTGCACATGGCATCACCAGCGTCACATTTGCGCCCGACGCGCAGCTGGCGGCGCGGCACGATGCGCTGCTCGAAATGGCGTCCGATGGGACATGGACCTGGAAGTCGATCCATGAGGCGCCTGCCGCATGAGTGCAGATATGCCGACCCGCATCGCAGGCCCGTCGGAGCTCGCGTTCGAGGTGAACGCCAACGCCTCGATCCGCCGCATTGACCACCGTGACGTGATCGTAAACGCGTTCCTCGGCAACGAAATCGAGGGGGCCCCCGCCAACCTCTTCCTGCGGCGGCGCGGCGCGCATATCGAGTGGACGCCGCTGCTCGGCCCCCGCAGTCCCGGTGTCGTGCAACTCGACGAGCGCGGCCTCGAGATCGCCGGGGAATGGGACGGGCTCCGGTTTCACGTGTCGCTGCGGCTGTCGGCGTCTGCGCCGGCCTGGTTCTGGCATGTCGCGATTGAGAATGGCGGTCGCTACGCCGAGATGGTCGACCTGCTCTATGCGCAAGACCTCGCGCTCGCGGACTACGGTGCCGTGCGCCTCAACGAGTACTACATCAGCCAGTACGTCGATCACACGCCGCTGGTGCATCCCGCGCGTGGGGTCATGATCGCCGCCCGACAGAACCTCTCCGTCGGCGGGCGCCATCCATGGGCGCTGATCGGGTCGCTCGCGAGAGCGTCGAGCTTTTGCACCGACGCGCTCCAGTTTCACGGTCTCACGACGCGGGTGGGCAACCCGCCCGTGGGTCTCGAGGCCAAGAGCCTGCCCGGCGTGCGCCGCCAGCACGAGCACGCCCTAGCGGTGATCCAGGACGCACCGCGGCGAGTCGATCCCGGCGCGCGCGCTACGCTTGGATTCTTCGGCTGGCTCGAGCCCGATCATCCGGGCGCAAGCGCGACGAGTGATCTAGCGTCCGCCGATCGCGCACTCGCACTTCCCGAGGCGACGGCGCCGACGACGCCGCCTCCCCGCGCCGGCATCGCCCCGACACCGACACTGTTCAGCGCGCGCCCGCTGCTCACGGTCTCCGAGCTCGACGACGCTGAGCTGAACGCGTTCTGCGGCAGGGAGCGACGCGCGGTCGAGCGCGACGGCGATCGGCTACTTTCCTTCTTCACCGGCGCCGACACGCACGTCGTGTTGCCCGCGAAGGAGCGCGCGAGCCTGCGGCCGCACGGCCAAATTCTCCGCAGCGGCGACCGGCTCGAGCCCGACGAGGCCTCTCTCACCACGACCCAGTGGATGGGCGGCGTGTTCCACTCGATGGTTACGCAGGGTCACGTCAGCATCAACCGCTTCCTGTCGACGACGCACTCCTATCTCGGGCTCTTCCGCTCACACGGGCAGCGCATCTTCGTCGAGATCGACGGGGGGTGGCAGTTGCTCGGCGTCCCTTCCGCGTTCGCGATGACGCCGAGCGGCGCGCGCTGGCTTTACCGGCATGCCGGCGGTCTGCTCGAAGTGCGCAGCTGGGCGCCGGTAAATCGGCACGAGCTGTGGCTGTCTGCGCGCGTCCTGGCCGGGCCCGCGTGCCGCTTCCTCGTGTCGAACCACGTGGCGCTGAACGGCGACGACGGCTCCGAGGCGCGGCCCGCGCTTTGGACGCGCGACGCGCGTGGGGTGCGCGTGGCGACGCTGCCCGATACGGACGTCGGCCGCCGCTTTCCGGACGGCGGCTTCCGCATCGATGCGGCAGAAGGAACGGCATTCGAACAGGTCGGTGGCGACGAGCTGCTGTTTGCCGACGGTCGCTCGCGCGGACAACCGTTCGTGGTCTTGGTCACCGCGCCGAGCGCGTCGCTCGGTTTGCGCATCACCGGCCAGCTCGTGATGCCGGAGCCGGCGGCGGCGCTGGGGACGCTGGACAATCAGCACGCTACCGATGAGACCGCCGCACGACGCTTCTGGCGTAGCGTCAACGGCTCGCTCGCGATCGATGCGCCGGGCTCGGCCGACGTCGCGCACCTGAACGCAATCCTGCCGTGGTTCGTCCACGACGCATGGATCCATCATCTCGCGCCCCGCGGGCTAGAGCAGTACTCGGGGGGCGGGTGGGGAACGCGCGACGTGTGTCAAGGCCCCGTCGAGCTGCTGCTCGCACTCGGCCGTGTCGAGCCGATTCGCGACATCCTCCTGCGCGTCTTCCGAAATCAGAACCCCGACGGCGACTGGCCACAGTGGTTCATGTTCTTCGAGCGCGAGCGCGGCATCCGCCCTGGCGACTCGCACGGCGACATCGTGTTCTGGCCGCTCTTCGCGCTGGCGCAGTACCTCCTCGCCTCGGACGACGCCTCGCTGCTCGACGAAGATGTGCCGTTCTTCCATGCCGACAGCGATGCCAAGGCCGAGCGCGGTACGATCGTTGTCCACGTCGAGCGTGCCCTCGCGCTGATCGCGCGGCGCGTGCTGCCGGGCACGCGGCTCGCCGCCTACGGCAACGGGGACTGGAACGACGCGCTCCAGCCCGTGGACCACGCGCTCGCCGCGCGCTTGTGCAGCTCGTGGACCGTTACCCTGCACCACCAGACGCTCGCGGCCCTCGCCGAGGCGCTGCGTCAGGTCGGCCGCGACGCGCTCGCAGCCGCGGTCGGCGCCTCGCTCCCAGGCATCCACGCCGACTTCCAGCGCTTGCTCGTCGTCGACGGTGTCGTGATGGGACTCGCTCACGTCCGCGACGACGGCCGCATCGATCCGTGGCTGCATCCCGCCGACCGCGACACCGGCATTCACTACAGCCTGCTGCCGATGATCCACGGGATCCTCGCCAACCTCTTCACGCGCGAGCAGGCCGAGCGACACGTCGCGGAGATCCGGCGTCATCTGCTCGGCGCCGACGGCGCGCGGCTCTTCGATCGACCGTTGCCGTATCACGGCGGCGTGCAGCGGCGCTTCCAGCGCGCCGAGTCGAGCCCGTACTTCGGCCGGGAGATCGGCCTCCTCTATACCCACGCCCATCTACGCTACGCGGAGGCGATGGCGCATCTCGGCGCCGCCGACGCGTTCTTCCAGGCGCTTCGCCAGGCGAACCCGGTGGGCATGCGCGACGCGGTCCCGAACGCGCAGCTGCGCCAGGCCAACTGCTACACGTCGAGCTCGGACGCGGAGTTCGCGGATCGCTACGAGGCCTCGACGCGGTACGACGCGGTGCGCAGCGGAAGCGTCGGCGTGGAGGGCGGCTGGCGAGTCTACTCGAGCGGCGCGGGAATCGCGGTGCGACTCGTCCGCGAGCGTCTGCTCGGCCTGCGCCTCCGCCGCTCCTCGATCGCTATTGACCCGGTGATGCCGCGCGCGCTGGACGGACTGACGGCGCGGGTCGAGATTGACGGTCACAGCGTCGAGCTGCGCTATCGCGTCGCTCAGCGTGGGCATGGGCCGAAGTCGCTGGTGTGCAACGGCACACAACTGCCGTTCACGCGCGAGTCGAACCCGTACCGCGAAGGTGGCGTCGTCGTCGCGATCGACGCGTTCCGCAAGGCGCTCCGGGACGGCGGCAACGAGCTTGTCGTCGAGATCGGCTGAGCTGTCTATGTCAGACGAAATCCTCGACGACTTTCACGATGTCTCCAGCTGGAGCGTCGTCACCTCCGGTGAGGCGCAGCTCGTGCTCGCCCACGACACCGGCCCGAACGGCAGCGCGCTGCGTCTCGACTACGATTTCAAGGGCGGCGGCGGCTTCGTCGTCGCACGGAAGCCGTTCACGCGTCGAATGCCCGAATCATGGGTGATCGAGCTCCAGGTCCGTGGCAGGGCGCCCGCGAACAAGCTCGAGATCAAGCTGGCGGATCCGACCGGACGCAACGTCTGGTGGTGGCACCGCGATGCGTTCGAGTTCCCCGACGCGTGGCAGCCGCTCCGCATTCGCAGCTCGGACGTCTCGTTCGCGTGGGGCCCCGCCGGCGGCGGCCCGATGCGCGAGCTCGGTGCGATCGAGATCGCGATCGCCGCGGGCCCCGGCGGCCACGGCTCGGTCTCAGTCGCCCACCTGCGTTTCGAGGATCTCTCGCTGACCGGACCGCCGCGAGTGCAGGCTTCGAGCGCCGCGCCCGGTCACCAACCATCTCACGCGATCGGCGCGTCGCCGGCAACGAGCTGGCGCAGTGTATCCGGGGCGACGCCGCAGTGGATCGCGCTGGACTTCGGTCGCGAACACGAGTACGGCGGGCTCGTGGTCGACTGGGAGCCCGGCGCCGAGGCGCGCGCCTTCGACGTGCAGGGCTCCGGCGACGGCGCCACATGGACGACACTCTGGTCCGCGCGTCAGGCCGAAGGCGAGCGCAGCTATGTCTACCTGCCCGGTGGTGGTCGCTCGCGCCATCTGCGACTGCTTCTGCTCGCAGCCGCCAACGGCGCCGATGCCTTCGGCATCCGCACGCTCGATGTATGCCCGTTCGACTTCTCGCGGTCGCTCGCTGACTTCTTCCACGCTGTCGCCGCGGCGGAGCCTCGTGGTCATTCTCCGCGCTGGCTGCACCGGGAACAGTCGTACTGGACCGCGGTCGGCGTCGCAGGCGCTTCGAGCGCCGCGATCCTGAACGAAGAGGGCATGCTCGAGCCCGATCGCGGCTCGTTCTCGCTCGAGCCGTTCCTGTACACCGACGGCGCGTTGATAACGTGGGCCGACGTCGAGCGGACGATCGCGCTCGCGCAGAACTATCTCCCGATTCCGTCATCGACGTGGCGGCATCGTGGTCTCGTTCTCACTATCACGGCCTTCGCTGCCGCGGATCCCACTGGCCCCGCCGCGCGTGCCTGCTATCGCGTCGTGAACGAGGGGGCGGCGCCGAAACGGGTGCGCCTCTTCGTCACGCTCCGGCCATTCCAGGTCACGCCGCCGTGGCAGTCATACGAGGGCCTCGTCGGCGGACCCGCACGCGTTCGCTCACTGAGTTGGCGTGACGACGCAGTCGTCATCGACGGTGGGCTGCGCGTCGTACCACTGACGCCGCCCTCTAGTTTCGGCGCCGCGGCGTTCGAGCAAGGCGGGGTAATGCGCCATCTGGTTCGCGGTGAGCTGCCGCCGCGTACCGAGATCGACGACGCGTTCGGCTTCGCGTCAGGCGCGTTCGCGTGGGATCTCGAGTTGGCACCCGGCGCCGCGCGCGAGGTGCACGTCGCGGTGCCCTTCGTCAATCGTCCGGCGCTCGGCCCTGTCGCGACCGCCGAGATCCGTGCGGCGAGCGTCGCCACGCTCGACCAGGTCACGCGCTACTGGGAGCGCAAGCTCGGCGCCGTCGATTTTGGCCTACCCAAGAGCGCTGCCGCGTGCGTGGACACGGTGCGCACGGCGACGGCGCACATCCTGGTCAACCGCGACGGCCCTGCAATCCAGCCCGGCCCGCGTCGCTATACGCGCTCGTGGATTCGTGATGGCGCGACGATGTCGGCGGCGCTGCTGCGTATGGGCTGCACCGACGAGGTGCGCGATTTCCTCAACTGGTACGCGCGCTATCAGGCTGCCGACGGCAACGTGCCGTGCGCGGTCGACCGCAAAGGCCCGGACTGGTTGCCGGAGCACGACAGCCACGGCCAGCTCCTCTTCACGCTTGCGGAGTACTTCCGCTTCACCGGCGATCGCGACTTCACAGTGCGCCTGTGGCCGGCCGCACGACGCGCGGTCTCATATTTGGAAGCCTTGCGTGCCCAGCGCCTCAAGCCGGAGTTCCGCGAGCCGGATAAGCGCGCGCGCTTCGGCATCCTTCCGGAGTCGGCCAGCCACGAGGGCTATCTCGCGCAGCCGGTGCACGCCTACTGGGACGACTTCTGGGCGCTACGAGGACTCCGCGACGCGGCGGAGCTGGCGCGGTCGCTCGGCGACGCGCGCGACGCCGAGGGGATCCAGGCGGCGCACGATGGCTTGCACCGTTGCCTCTACGAGTCGATCGAGACGACGATCGCCACGCGCGCGCTGTCGTACGTCCCCGGCTCGGTGGAATGGGCGGACTTCGATCCCACCGCGACCGCGACGGCGATCACTACAACCGACGCGCCGCAGCAATTGCCGGCTGCCGCGCTCGCGTGGACCTTCGACGAATACCTGCGCGGTTTGCGTCGGCGGCGCAACGGCGAGATCGACTGGAACAACTACTCCGCCTATGAGCTTCGCATCCTCGGCGCATTGGTGAGGCTCGGCCGTCGCGACGATGCGCACGAGCTGCTCGCGTTCTTTCTGGGCGATCGCCGGCCGCGGCCTTGGAACGAATGGCCCGAGATCTCGTGGCACGATCCGCGCAGCCCTGGCCATCTCGGCGACGTGCCGCACGCCTGGATCGGCGCCGAGTTCGTGCTCGCCGTGCTCAGTCTGTTCGCGTACGAGCGACCGGCAGATAGTGCGCTCGTGCTTGCGGCCGGCATCTCCAATGCGTGGCTCGACGCCGGCGGCGTCGGCATCGACAACCTGCCGACCTGGTGGGGGCGACTTCGCTACACCATGAGACGCCGTGAGGGCGTGATCGAGCTCGAGCTCGCGCCGGGGCTGCGCCAGCCCGCTGGCGGCATCGTGATCCAGCCGCCGCTTCCACGATCGCTGGTCTCCGTCGAGGTCGATGGCCGTCAGATCGCCGATTTCGACGCCAAAAGCGTCACACTGCGGAAATCGCCCGCGCAGGTGGTAATGCGGTTCTGACACGGCGTGAGAGGAGGTCTTATGAATAAGATCACGTTTCTCGTCGCCGCCTCGGCGGCGCTGGTGGGTTGTCTGTCGACGGCCGCCGCCTCCGCCACACCCCAGCTTTTCTCGGAGGCAACGAAGCAGGGCTTGCCGGCGCAGAACTGTCAGTATTGCCATGTGTCCAAGGCGCCCCGGAAGGACAGCTACAGACCGGAAGACCTGAACGAGCGCGGCAAGTGGCTGATGACTGAAAAGGACAATCAGCGGGCAAAGGACGTCAAGGCCGACTGGCTCAAGCAGTACCCGGGGAGCAAGGAGCAAAAGTGACCGTGCTGTTGTCGCTCGCTTGAAAGTTCTTGATTTCCGGCGCAGCGGCGAGCGCGGCTGCGAGGCCTGTGACAAAGGTCGCGTGAGTCGGCCGGCTCAAGACGGATCACTAAGCGGTCGACCGCGGCGGCCGTGAAGCGGCACGACGCTGTGCCTCGATCCATAGTTGAGTCGCGTCGAAGCCGAGTTTGGCGGCCGCCACCCGCGAGAGCGCCGCGGCTTCGTCTGCATTGGTCATCTCGGACAGAACACGAACGACCCGCTCGAACAGAATGGACCCCGCCGCCTTCACCTCCGGCATCGGTGCCCCGTCCCGCATGCGCATTGGGTATCACTGGAACAGAAAATGGAGACAATCGTCGCACCACGTCTGCTCCGATCCGGTCGTGGTGTCACGCTTCGGTGAACCACGGCGAGCTGCGGGAAGCGATCGGAACCGCCGGCTATGCATCGCCAGTTCAGACCCGTTCTAGCGCCTCAGAATGGCTATTACCGCGCCCACTTTTCCACCCATACATCCAGCCTTCATCCACCCATACACCCAGCCTTACATAAGTGTCGTCGTGGATCGCCGGGGCGCGGAGGCGGAGGCGCGATACTCAAAGACCATGCTCGTGAATCGTCCGGACGCAAAAGCCCTCCTCGAGATCCTCGACTTCCATCCGCCGGACTGGCGCCGATACTACCGTGAACTCTTTGACCGCTTTCCGAACCTCGCATCCAGATGGATCAACACGAACCTATGGAACATGCCGGAGCGAAGCCCCGCTGATCAATGGGCAGTTGACGACCACATACGGATGGTCCAGGCCGCAGACGCTCGCCAGCATGCCGATGAACGTATGCTGGCCGAGATCCGCGCGCTCGCTCTAGCGCCGTTTTGCCCCCGTATTAGGGGGCCTCGCCACAAGGCACCGCAGCGCGCGTCGTCGCCCCCAGGCGCCGTCATGGGATGTCGAATGGCGGTGGTCAGCCTGTTCCCCGAACGAGGCCGGCGTAGCGGCTGAGAGAGTGCGCGGAGACCCTAACTCGGATCAGAGCTCAAGCTGGGTCTCCAACCCGGGCGGACACTTCTTCCACCGGTAACCCTGCAGACCGAGGTTGTAGCCGTAGTCGAAGAGAGCCTTCATGTAGAGGGTGTCAAACTCCCCCTTCTTGCTCTCGAACTTGA
>Ga0114129_10012223_pt1 | contig 12215 bp, 6 predicted proteins | sample RhiMetdeltSRZDD1_FD_80071 | JGI IMG/M metagenome (GOLD analysis project Ga0114129, IMG submission 80071) | Populus rhizosphere microbial communities from Tennessee, USA - Rhizosphere MetaG P. deltoides SRZDD1 (version 2) (version 2) | ecosystem: Host-associated > Plants > Roots > Rhizosphere >...
CACCGCGTAGCCTTTGACGACGCGCGCGGCGGCGGCCGCGTCACCGCGGAACCGTTCGAGCTCCTTCTTGTAAGACGCGACGATCCGGTCGAGCTCCGTCGGCGACGGCGTGCGCGATAAAACGAGTCGGAAGGCAAATGTCGCACGGTCGGTTGCGGATACCGGCTCGCGCAGGACGCGCGCGGCGAGCGCCCGCGCCGCCTCGAAGAACGCCTCATCGTTCAGCATGGTCAGCGCCTGAAGCGGCGTGTTCGTGCGCACGCGCCGGACGGTGCAGCGTTCGCGGCTGGTCGCGTCGAACGTCAGGAAGCTTGGATAGGGCGCCGAACGGCGGATGAACACGTAAAGACCGCGGCGGTAGCGATCCTCCCCTTCGCTCGGGATCCATTTTTCGTCGCTGTATGGAATGTCCCAGATGCCATCAGGCTGCGAGGGGAAGACGCTCGGTCCGCCGATCTTGGGACTCAGCAGCCCGCTGGTCGCGAGCACGGTGTCGCGCACCATTTCCGCGTCCAAGCGGAAGCGCGCTCCACGCGCGAGCAGGCGATTGTACGGATCGCGCTCGATCAGGGCGGCCGACGCAGCTGACGACTGTCTGTAGGTCGACGACATGACGATCAGCTTGTGGAGCGCCTTCATGCTCCACTTCTGCTCCACCAGCTCGGTCGCAAGCCAGTCGAGCAGCTCCGGATGCGACGGCGGCGTCCCCCGCGTGCCGAAGTCCTCGCTCGTCTCGACGAGGCCGCGGCCGAAGAACTGCTCCCACGCGTGGTTGACGGCGACGCGCGCCGTCAGCGGGTTGCGCTCGTCGACGAGCCAGTACGCGAGCCCGAGACGGTTTGGCATCTGGTCTTCACGGAGCGGCTGCAGGATCTCCGGCACGCCCGCGTAGACCTTCTCGCGCTTGTCCATGAAGCTGCCGCGGCGGCGCACAAAGGCCGACGGCCGCTCGTACGACGTCCGCTCGCGCATCACGAGGGCTGACGGAATGCCAAGCGCTTTGAGCTCCTTCGCGAGATCCGCCCGCCGCTCGCGGGCCGGCTTCAACGACGGCGCCACCGTTCGATAGAACGTTGCGAGGTCCGTGCGCTGCTTTTCCGTGCGATCGTGCGGAGCAATCGCCAGAATCGGCCGGAGCTTCGCGGGAATCTCCACGATACGCTGCGGGTTGCTGCTGGAAGCGACCGACAGACGGAACCGTCCGAGCGCCTGCCCAACCGGTCCACCTTGATGCTTCAGGCGAATCTGAAGGCGCGTCGGCCCGGCGATCGGCGTCGCGAGCGTGAAAACGATCTGCCGCGCCAGCCGCGTCTCCTCGCGGCTGGCATCGATCCGCCAACCTCGCGGCGCCGACGCATCGCGCGGCAGGGTTTTCGGGAAGAAGCTGTCGAAGTTCGCACCGCCGGCCGAGTCGTCGGCCTTGATCGCCTTGATCTTTTGAGGGCCGCGCTCGTTTTGAATCTCGATCCCGTTCATCTGGAAATTGCCGTACACATCGCGGCCCGGGCCTCCTTTCGGGAGCGACGGATCCGGCAGCGCCTCGAGTCGAATCGCCGTCACGCGCGGCAGCGTTGTGACGGCGTCGATCGTGTAAACCGTGTCGCCAGGATTTGCGCCGGAAGCCATCACCGACCCGTCGTGCGGCGTCCCCGCGGCCGCGTCGGTCGAAACGGGCGTCAAGGTCACGCCGCCCGTCGCGTCGAGGCGCTTCGGTGTGAGCACCTGCCATCGCAGCGAAGCCTCGAGTTTCGTCGACCCCTCCCAGATCGTCTGGGCGCGCTCGAGCGCGGGAGTCGCGGTCTTCAGCTCTTCATCGAGCCGATCGATCTCCGCCTGAATGGTCTTGCGCTTGGCCTCCTGCTCCGGCGTCGGCACATCGATCATCGCCTCGGAGAACTTGGTGCCGTCGCCGAGCTTGCGCACCTCGTAGTCCGAGTTCGAGAAGAACGCCATCATCCGGTAGTAATCCCGCTGGCTGAACGGGTCGTACTTGTGATCGTGGCACTGCGCGCACCCGAGCGTCGTCCCGAGCCAGACGGTGGCGGTGGTGTTGACGCGATCGACGAGGACCTCGTAGTGGGCTTCCTCGGGATCGATCCCGCCTTCCTCGTTCGTCATCGCATTGCGATTGAATCCGCTCGCGATCAACTGATCGATTGTCGCGTTCGGCAGCATGTCGCCGGCGATCTGCTGGACGGTGAACTGGTCGAACGGCATGTCGCGATTGAGCGCGTCGATCACCCAGTCGCGGTACTTCCACATGACGCGCGGCAGGTCCTTTTCGAAGCCGTGCGAATCTGCGTAGCGAGCCAGATCGAGCCACGGCCGCGCCCATCGCTCGCCGTAATGCGGCGACGCGAGGAACCGATCCACGAGCCGCTCGTACGCCGTGTCCTTGCCATCACGCGCGGCGTCCGCCACGACCTCGTCTACTTCCTTGGGAGACGGCGGCAGCCCGATCAGATCCAGCGACAGCCGGCGAACGAGCGTCTCGAGGGATGCCTCGGGAGACGCGGACAGCCCTTCCTTCTCGAGGCGCGCGAGAACAAATCGATCGATTGGCGTGCGCACCCATGCGGCGGTGCGCACCGCGGGCAACGCCGGACGAATCGGCGGTCGATACGCCCAGTGTTGCGGAGGCTCGTCTTTGGCCGCGGACGCCGGAGGTGCGTCGGCGGTTTCCGGCCAGACGGCTCCCTGATCGATCCAGGCACGAATCAATTCGATCTGTGCGCGAGCCAGAGGATCCTTGTCCTTTGGCATCTGGTCTTCGCCGTCGAGCCCGAGCAGACGCCGGACGACCAGGCTCTTCTCGCTGTTGCCGGGAACGATGGCGAGGCCGGTTTCCCCACCTTTCATCGCAGAGGCGCGAAGATCGAGCCGCAGCCCGTGCTTGGTTTTCTTCGGGCCGTGGCACTCGTAGCAATGTGTCTGAAGGATGGGCTGGATGTCGCGGACGAAATCCACGGCCGCGGCGGGCGGCTGCGCGGCAGGCTTCTGCGCGTGCAGCGAGCTCCACGTCAGCGCAAGCGCGACAAAGGCGGTGAGCGCGAAAGCCGATGACGAACGGCTGAGCATATCCCCCTGGGTCGGGCGTGTCCGCGGCCAAGAGAGTACTACAATGGGCCCCTGTAGTGATGGAGACGATGGATCGGAGAGCCGCCCTCCTGGCACTGGTGGCGATTCCGCTGGGCATCCGATTGCCCAGGGCCGTCCGCCCGCCGCAGGATCGGGACGAGTGGACGCCCCTCTTCAACGGGAAGGACATCGCGTCCTGGGAAACGTTTCTGGGCAAGCCACACAAGGCGAGCGACGTGCCCGGCCAGGCGAGAAGCGAGGATGGGCAGTACCTGAACCCGATCGGGGTGGACAAGGATCCCAACGCCGTGTTCACGGTCGTTCGCGTCGATGGAGCGCCGGCAATCCGGATCTCCGGCGAGATCTTCGGGGCGCTCACGACGCGCGAGGAGTACGAGAACTACCACCTGCGGTTCGACTTCAAGTGGGGCGACAGGAAGTGGCCGCCGCGCGAGCAGGCCGTGCGCGACAGCGGCTGCTGTTACCACTCGGTCGGCTCCCACGGTGCGAGTTACGGCTTCTGGATGCAGTCGCTCGAATTCCAGGTGCAGGAGCAGGACTGCGGCGACTTCTACAGCCTCGCCGGCGTAATCGTGGACAGCGAGGTGGTCCTCAAGGACACAACCAACGCGAAAAGCGATCTGATCTTCAAGAAGGGCGCGACCAAGATCACCGGAATCACGAGACGCATCATCAAAGATCCATTCAATGAGAAGCCGACGGGACAGTGGAACACGCTGGAGCTTTACTGCCTTGCGCAAACCAGCGTTCATGTTGTGAACGGCGCGACGAACATGATCCTGACGGGCCTGCGCCGCTCCGTTGACGGCCGTGAGGTGGCGCTCACGAAAGGAAAAATCCAGTTTCAGTCGGAAGGCGCGGAGGTCTTCTACCGGAATATCGCGATTCGTCCAATAACTGAGATCCCGGCGTCCGTGCTCCTCAGCGAACAATCACGGGTCTGAGCGGCCGGACGTAGATGTTGCGAAAGGCGACCGGGCCATGATCGCCCTGGAGCATGAGAGGATTCTGCGCGGCTTCGGGAATCGACAGATGCGCGCGTGTGGGTCCCTCGGCCTCGACGTCCTTCTGCACGAGCTGACCGTTGTAGAGCACGCGCACGAAGTGCGCGGGTTGAATTTTTTTGCCGGACGCGTCGAAGCGCGGCGCGCGGAACCACACCTGGTACGACTGCCACTCGCCGGGCGCGCGCGACGCATTGACGAGCGGCGCGGAGCCGCCGACGCCGTGCTCGTCGATCCAGCGGTGATAAATCGCCCCGGCGTCTGAAGTGGTCATCGCCTCCCGCGATCCCCAGCTGTCGAAGATCTGAATCTCGTACAGGCCCTGCAGGTACACGCCCGAGTTCGAACCTTTCGCAAGCATGAATTCGAGGTACAACTCCACGTCGCCGAATGTCCGGTCCGTGCACAGATTCGCGGTGCGTCCGTTCGGACCGTTCAGCATCACACCGCTCGGCGCCGGCCGCCCCTGAAGGCGCGTCGGTCCGAGGAAGCGCTCGAAACGGACGAACCTGGTCGTGAACCACTCGTTCGTGGCGTTGGGCTCACAGGCTTTCCACCCCGAGAGATCCTTGCCCGTCAACAGCGGTTCCCACCCATCTTCGAGCATGTAAGGTGGGTCGCCGTGCGCCTCGCCATCCTGAACGGGCGAGTACCCCGGCGTCTGCTGCAGCAGCGCGCCGACGAGAAGCAACGTTAGGAGCCGCACAGGTCCTCGTTTTCGTAGCGCGGACCTTCAGGTCCGCCGTGATCGCAGCGGGTCTAAAGACCCAGAACCTCCAGAACCCTCAGCGTGGCGCTCTCGGTCGTCCCGCGTCCTCCCAGATCCGGCGTGAGATCGATCTGATCCGCGAGCACGCGGCGAACGGCGCGGTCCGTCAGATTCGCCGCTGCCGGCTCTCCAAGGAAATCGAGCATCATCGCCCCCGCGAACATCGCGGCCATGGGGTTCGCGATCCCCCGGCCGGCGATATCCGGCGCCGAGCCATGCACCGGTTCGAACATCGACGGGAATGTCTTCGCCGGATTCAGGTTCGCGCTTGGCGCGAGACCCAGGCTGCCGGTGATCGCAGCGCTCAGGTCCGTCAGGATGTCACCGAAGAGATTCGACGCCACGATGACGTCGAAATCCTGCGGCCGGCGGACGAGATCCATGCACGCGGCGTCGACGAGCAGGGACTCCGTTCGAATGTCCGGATACTCGCGCGCGAGGTCTGCGAACACGCGGTCCCAGAATCCCATGCTGAAACCCTGCGCGTTCGACTTGGTCACGGACGTCAGCAGACGCTTCCCGCCTCGCCGCCGCGCCAACTCGAACGCGAACCGGATCACCCGTTCGGTTCCGTGCCGCGTGAACACCGCCGATTGCACTGCAACCTCGTGCGAGCCGCCCGTGTGCAGCGCGCCGCCAATCTGCGCGTACTCCCCTTCCGTGTTCTCGCGAACGACGACGAAGTCGATCTCGCCTGGCTTGCGGTCGGCGAGCGGCCCTCGGACGCCCGGGTAGAGAACGGCCGGCCGCACGCACGCGTATTGATCGAATCCTCGTCGAATGGGAAGCAGCAGTCCGTTGAGCGTGACGTTGTCCTGCAGCCTCGGATCGCCGACGGCGCCAAAGAAGATGGCGTCGAAACCGCGCAGGCGATCGAGCGCATCGACTGGCATCATGCGGCCGTGTTCGAAATAGTGCGCCGAGCCCCAGGGAAACGATTCCCACTCGAATCGCAGATCGAAGCGAGCGCCTGCCGCCTCGAGCACTCGAATTGCGGCGGGAGTGACTTCGGTTCCGATTCCATCCCCGGGGATGACAGCCACACGATACGTCTTCATGCGCTCACCACAGACCGATCAACTTCCACCAGAGAAATCCGACAGGCAGCCAGATGGCGAGGTGCGCCAGCGACACCAGGAATCCCACGCGCCACCATCGAGCCTGCGTCAGGTAGCCCGCGCCGAAAACGATCGGCGCCGGACCCGTGCCGTAATGAGTCGTCGCGGCGTTCAGGCTCGAGAAAACGCCAAGCGCCAGGCCTGCGACGAGCGGCGGCGCTCCAAGACCAACGGCTACCGCGAAGAACGCCGGGAACATCGCGGTCACGTGCGCGACGAGGCTGGCGAACACGTAGTGCGCGTAGACGTACACGATGACGAGCGCGACCAGCGCCCACCACCACGGCCATCCTCCAACGAGTCCTGCCACGGCCTGCGCGAAGGCTTTTGGAAACCCCGCCTTCTCGAACTGCGTTGCGAGCATCATGAGACCGCCGAACCACATCAGCGTATCCCACGCACCTTTCTCCTCCAGCAGATCCGACCACTGGAGGACGCGCGTCAGCAGGAGAAGCGCCAGACCGGCATATGCGACCGCGGTCGCGGAGATGCCGTGCCACTCGCCCGACAGCCAGAGCGACAGCACGACGACGAAGATGACGAGCATCACGCGCTCGCGACGGGTGATCGGTCCCATCGCCGCGAGCCGCTCGGCAGCGAGCGAACGCGCCGTGTCCGTCTCGCGCAGATCGGGCGGACACAGACGAAAGACGAGATACGGGATGGCCGCAAGCGCGATGATTCCTGGAACCGACGCGGCCAGCGCCCACGTCATCCACGAGATCCTCGTGCCCTTGCCCTGCAGCGCGAATTCGGCGACGAGCGGATTCGGCGCGGTCGCCGTCAGGAACATCGCCGACACGACGAGGTCCCCCTGATACAGCGTCTTCATCAGGAACGCGCCGATTCGTGTGGCGGTCGGGCCCGGCTCGGATCCGAACGCGCGCGCAACATTGAGCGTGATGGGAAAGAGGATGCCGCCGGCGCGCGCCGTATTCGACGGCGTCATCGGCGCCATGGCGAGATCCGCGAGAACGATCGCGTATCCGAGCCGCAGCGGGCTCCGGCCGATTCGCTCGACGATGTTGTAGGCGATTCGCTCGCCGAGCCGCGTCAGCACCATCGCGCGCGAGAAGAGAAACGCCGCGACGATCAGCCAGACCGTCACGTTCCCGTAGCCAGACAATGCGTCCTGAATGCTGAAAAGTCCGAGGAGCGTTCCGGCCGTCCCCGCGATCAAAACGAGCGCGCCCGATGCCATCGGACGCGTGATCAGCCCGCAGACGGTTGCTCCGTAGAGACAGAGCAGGCCCCAGCTCCGCGCGGTGAAGCCCGCGTGCGGCAGGAGCCAGATTGCACCGGCGACGGTCAGCGGCGCAAGCCAGCGCCAGCCGGAAACGCGTGTCCCCATCAGGCGCATCCATTATGATGTCATCGCACCTGATGACCGGCAGGAGACTCTCGCACTATCAGATCCTCGATGAAATCAGCCGCGGAGGGATGGGGGTCGTCTTCCGCGCCATGGACGTGAGCCTCGATCGCGAGGTCGCGCTCAAAATCCTCCCGGAGGAGCTCCTCTCCGACCCCCTTCGGCGCGCACGCTTGTTGCAAGAGGCGCGCGCCGCGTCTGCGCTCGAACACCCGCACGTCGCCGTCATTCACGAAGTCGGTGACGCCGATGGCGTGACCTTCATCGCGATGGAGCTGATTCGCGGGGAGAAGCTGAGCGAGACGCTGAGCCGCGGCCCCCTGCCGGTGACGCGCGCGCTGACGCTGGCAACGGAAATGGCCGAAGGGCTCGCACGCGCTCACGAGAAAGGCATCATCCACCGCGACCTGAAGCCGGCCAACGTCATGGTCACCGACGACGGCCATGCCAAGATCATCGATTTCGGTCTGGCCAAGCTCGTGGAGCCAGTCGGCGAGCAGACGGCGACCGTCAGCGTGCACGGTCCTCGAACGGATCCGGGCGTCGTCCTCGGCACGGCGCCGTACATGTCGCCCGAGCAGGCACGCGGCGTCCGCGTCGATCAGCGCAGCGACATCTTCGCGCTCGGCGTCACGCTCTACGAAATGCTCACCGGACGGCGCGCGTTCCAGGGAGCGTCCAGCCTGGACACGATGCAGGCGATTCTCACCCAACCCGTACCGCCCCTGCCGGCGACACCCGGAACGTCGGCCGAAGCAACCGCGGAGCTCCAGCGGATCATCGTGAAGTGCACCGCGAAAGACGTCGAGGATCGCTTTCAGGACATGAAAGATCTGATCGTCGATCTGCGCGCGGCAAGGCGGCGTCTCGAGTCCTCACCCACCACCGTCATCACGTCCGCGGGCCGGGACGGATTGCCGAAAACGATCCTCGGCGATCGGACCAGATGGCTCGTTCCCGCGATCGTCGTGGTTGTTCTCGCGGCCTCCGCTGCCGTGTGGTGGGTGAAACGAAATCCCGTTCAGCCGGCGGCAAAACCGTCCGGAAAACCGGGAGTGGCGGTCCTCTATTTCGAAAACAACACCGGCGACAAGTCGCTCGACTGGATGCGGACCGGACTCACGGACATGATCGTGACCGATCTCTCACAATCGACGAATTTCGAGGTGCTCGGCACCGACAGGCTCGTACAGATCCTGCAGGAGATCAAGCGGGCGGACGACCGCGTCATCTCGGCCGACGTGGTTCAGGAGATCGCCAACCGCGCCGCGGTGGACAACGTGCTCGTGGGCAGTTACGTCAAAGCAGGCGGAACGATCCGAATCAGCGCGCGGCTTCAGGAAGCGCGGACGGGCCGGATCGTGACAGCCGAGCGCGTCGAAGGAAGCGGCGAGGCGAGCCTGTTCGCGCTCGTCGACGAGCTGACACGCCGATTCAAATCGACGTTGACGGCCGCCGGGACCGCCAACGATCCGCTCTTGAAGCGTCCGACCACGTCCGCGCCGGAAGCGGGTCTCGATCGTGGCGTCACCGAGATCACCACGTCCTCGATCGAGGCATATCGCTACTACGCCGAAGGGATCAATTTCCACGAGCGCGGCCTCTCGTCTCAGGCGGCGCCGCTTCTCGAGAAAGCCATCGAGATCGATCCCAACTTTGCGATGGCGTATGCCAAGCTCGCCGTGGTGAAGAACAATCTGCTGGAGCTCGACAAACGCGACGAGTATGCGAAGCGTGCGCTGGATCTTGCCGACCACCTCACGAGCCGGGAGCGCTATTACATCGAGGGCTTTTACTACGGCCTTCGACCGGAGACACAGGCGCGGAGCATCGACGCGTACAAACAGGGCCTGGCTCTTCATCCAGAACATCAGGCATCGCGCCACAATCTCGCTCTGCGGCTGCTCATGCTCGAACGCTTTCCCGAAGCAATCGAGCAGTACGAAGAGCTTGTGCGGCGGGGCACGTCCAATCCGACGTCGTTCGAAAACCTGGCGGAGGCATTCGTCGTAGTGGGCAACGTGGCTCGCGCGCGCGAGGTTGCGGATGATTTCGGCCGGCGCCAGCCGGACAGCGCCGTAGGGTTTCGCATCCTGGGCGCCACGCTGATCGCCGACGGTCGCCTCGATGAGGCGCGAGCGGCGTTCGAGAAGTCGGCGGCGCTCAACCCTCTCGATTTTGGAGTCCGCCTGGGCATGCGTGCCGTCGCGGTCCTGCAACAGCGATGGGCCGACGTCGTGAACGTGAACGACGAAATGGCTCGCTCGCCAAGTTCGTTCGAACGGTTCCTCAGCCTTCAGGGATCCGCGCAGCTCGCTGCTGTCCGCGGACGTGGTCAGGCGGCCCTGGATCTCTTCGATCGATCGGGGCGTGTGACGGGACTCCCACCGCTGATGCGGGCGATCGCGCGAAACCGCCAGGCCATGATGCTGCTGCGGACAGGAAAGCCCGCGCCGGCGCTGGCACAGGCAGGCCTCTCGCTTCCTGACGCCAGGAACACCGACCTCGAATTCGAGACGCTTCAACTGCTGTCGGTCGCGCAGGCGGCAGTCGGCCGAAAAGCCGACTCGGACAGGACGCTCGCGCAGCTCGAGGCGCGCGCGAAGACCACTGCGAGCGAGCACGAACTCCGGCGGGTCCATTGGGCCCGCGGCGAGATCGCGCTGACCGAAGGCAACGCCAGCGCCGCGGCGGCGGAGCTCAACAAAGCCCAGTCGATGCTGCCAGTCCATGGGCCATCCATCGGTCCGCCTTCATCGCACCCAGACCTCTGGTTCGCGGCGGCGCAGGCGAACATCAAAGCCGGACGCGACGGTGAAGCGGCTCCGCTGCTCGAGCGTCTCCAGGCCGGATTCGAACGCCTATACTCGCTGGAACCCTACGCGCGCAGCTTCTACCTGCTCGGCCAAATCTACGAGCGCCGCGGCGACGCCGCCCGGGCGCGGGACCAGTACGCGCGCTTCGTGGATCTCTGGCGCGACGGCGATCTCGAACGCACCTGGGTCGCAGAAGCGCAGCGAAAACTCGCGCGCTGACCCGCCCATCCCCCAAACCGGGGAGTCCTCGGCCGATGTTCAGGTGATGTGCCAGGCACGCGGTCCCTCTAGACTGTGCACATGTCCCCAGCCCCTCGCCCCGAAGCCATCGACAGCCGCCTGGTGTTTCGCGTCTACTCTCGCATCATCACTCCGGGCGGCCTCGCGCTCTATTTCTGGCCAGCGTTCACAACGAGGGGAGTGGATGCGTTCTGGCTGGCGCAGAAACCCATCATTGCCACCGCGCTGGTTGCATCGGGTTGTTGCGCAGCGGCCTTCGGCACCGTCGACGATCCGATCGGCCGGCGTCGCGGCCTGCTCGGATTTGCGTACGCGCATATCGTCTTCGGCGCGATGCTCCTGGCACAGGCGGTCGCAACGCCGTCGGCGGCACTTCCTCCGCTCCTCGGCTGGTCGGCGCTGACGGTCGGGCTCGGACTGTTGTACGTGGCAATCACGGGACCCGGCATCAACTTTCCAGGACCGTTGCCGGCCCTTCGGCCTTCGCCGGGTGCGACGGCGCTTATGGTGCGGAACAAACCGAGTCTCAACGCTCTTCGGTCGCAGTACGACCAGCAGATCAGACAGGCCGCGCGACAGGAGGAGCGCGCCCGCCTCGCCCGCGATCTTCACGACGCCGTGAAGCAGCAGTTGTTCGCGATCCAGGCCGCGGCAGCCACCGCGCAGGCGCGCTTCGACACGGACGTCGACGGAGCCCGCGCGGCCGTCGATCAGGTCCGTTCGGCTGCGCGTGAAGCGATGACCGAAATGGAAGCAATGCTCGACCAGCTCCAGGCCGTACCGCTCGCGAACGCGGGGCTCGTGGCGTCGCTCAAGAAGCAATGTGAGGCGCTGGAATTTCGAAGCGGCGCTCGCGTCACGTTCGAGCTCGGAGCGCTTCCCGAGGATCGCGCGCTCGAGGCAGGTACGCGGCAGGCAATCTTTCGCGTGGCGCAGGAGGCGCTGGCCAACGTCGCGCGTCACGCGCGCGCGAGAAACGTCACGGTATCGCTTGGCACGACGGATGGCCGGCTCGTGCTCACGATCCACGACGACGGAGGTGGATTCAGCGTGACTCAGCGCTCGCACGGAATGGGAATGGCCAACATCGCGTCACGTGCCGCGGAGGTGGGCGGAAATTTCGAAGTCTTGAGCGAGCCGCAGCGCGGCACGACCGTCCGTTTTGCGGTGCCCTGCGAACAGCCGGTCTCCCGCCGGCCATACGCACGCCGCGCGATTGCATGGGGCATCGTGCTCGTGACGGCTGTGTGGTACGTGATCTTCAACGGCTTCAGCGCCCGCCCGTGGGGAGCGGCGGTCGTGTTGATTGCCACCATCGCGGTCGCGCGCTACATCGTCGCGGCGTATCGAATCGGCCATCCGAGAGCCGCGTCATGAGCACGATCTCGATCGTCCTCGTCGACGATCACCGCGTCGTCACGCACAGCCTCAAGTCCTACCTGGAGTCATTTCCGGATCTGAAGGTCGTGGGAATTGCGTCGACCGGCGAAGAGGTGCTGGCGCGCCTGGACGAGTGGCAACCGATGGTCGTGCTCCAGGATCTGCTCATGCCTGGCGGCATCGACGGCATCGAAACCACGCGCCGAATCGTTCTACAGCAGCCGCACGTTCGCGTGGTTGCGCTCACGGCATCGATGGACGAAGCCAGGATGATGGGCGCGCTGCGCGCCGGCGCGGCGGGCTACGTTCGGAACGATGCAGAACCAGAGACGCGCCTTGCCGCGGTCAGGGCCGTTGCGCGCGGCAAGACGTACCTCGAGCCCACGGGCGGCCGTCAGATGCTCTATGCCGCTGTCTCCG
>Ga0114129_10012224_pt1 | contig 12215 bp, 6 predicted proteins | sample RhiMetdeltSRZDD1_FD_80071 | JGI IMG/M metagenome (GOLD analysis project Ga0114129, IMG submission 80071) | Populus rhizosphere microbial communities from Tennessee, USA - Rhizosphere MetaG P. deltoides SRZDD1 (version 2) (version 2) | ecosystem: Host-associated > Plants > Roots > Rhizosphere >...
CCGTCCTCGTCGTCGCGCTGGGATACGAAGCGGTGGTGCTGCCATTCGCGGCGTATCGCGGTTTCGTACTTGAACGGAAGTACGGCCTGTCGTCGGAGAGCATTCGCGCGTGGACGCTTGATCATCTGAAGGCCGTCGCGCTCGGCTTGGTGCTCACGATTGCGGGCGCCGTCGCGATTGGCGCGTCGATCGATCTGACGCCGACGTGGTGGTGGGCCGTTTCCGCCGCCGTCTTCGCGGCGGCCGGCGTGCTCATCGCCGTCGTTGCTCCCGTCGCTCTGATGCCGCTCTTTTACCGCTTCAGTCCTCTCGAGCGGGACGTCCTGCGCGAACGGCTGATGACGCTTTCAAAGCGAGCCGGCGTTCACGTCCTGGGGACGTTCGAGTGGGGATTGGGAGAGAAGACGAAGCGGGCGAACGCTGCGCTGGTCGGACTTGGCCGTACCCGCCGCATTCTTCTGTCCGACACCCTGTTGAACGGATATTCGGACGATGAGATAGAGGTGATCCTCGCGCACGAGATCGCACACCACGTCCATCGAGACATCTGGTCGTCGCTCGGTCTCGAAAGCGCGGTCGTGGCTCTGGGGCTGTTTGCCGCGCACCTCGCGGCGCGCAGATGGGGAGCGGTGTTCGGCATTGGCGCGCCCGGCGATCTGACGGCGCTGCCGTTGATCGCGCTGGCGCTTGGAAGCGCGTCGCTGCTGTTTGCGCCGTTGAGGAATGCCTGGTCGCGTCACACCGAAAGGCGGGCCGACCGCTTTGCGCTCGGCCTGACCCGGCGGCCCGCGGCCTTCATTTCCGCCATGCGCCGTCTCGGAACCCAGAACCTGGCCGACGAGCGTCCATCACCCGTGACCGTCTGGTTCTTCCACACTCACCCGACGATCGAGGAACGGATCGAAGCCGCTAAGCGCTTTCGCGCCGCGTAGGTTTCAAGTACGTGTTCCACCATCGCAGCTCGTTCAGCATCCGATGCACGTTGTTCCAGTGCCCCCCGATGCCGTGCGGCTGATCGGCGTAGCGGATCATTCTGGCGGGAACGCCTCGACGCTTCAGGGCGAAGTACATCTGCTCCCCTTCCTCATAGGGGACGCGCTGATCGACTTCGCCGTGCACGAATAGCGTGGGCGTCCGGACGTTGCCGGCGTACGCCAGCGGCGACTGGTGGATCATCCGGTCGCGCGCCTCTTTGTCCCACGGCGTGCCGAAGAACTCCGTTTCTTTCGTGCGATAGATGTCGGCGGTTCCGTAGTCGCTCATCCAGTTCGAGATGCCCGCGCCGGTGATTGCCGCCGCAAAGCGGTCGGGATATTGCGTGATGAGCCAGTTCGTCATGAACCCGCCGTAGGAGTGACCCGTGTGCCCCACGCGAGCCGGATCGATCGGGTAACGCTTCAGGACGAAGTCGATCCCCGACATGACGTCTTCACCGTCCTTCTTGCCCCACTCACCCCACGTCGCCCACTTGAATGCCTCGCCGTACCCGGTGGAGCTCCTGAAGTTCGTGTCGAGGACGAAGTATCCGTTCGCCGCGAAGTACTGCTTCTTGAAATCGAATGCGTACCCGGTTGCGGCGTGCGGCCCACCGTGGCTCATGACGATCAAGGGGTACGGGCCCTTCGCGGCCTCGTATCCAAACGGAAGCATCAACCAACCCTCGATCTTGGTTCCGTCATAGCTCGCCCACTGCAGATGTTCCGCTTTGCTGAAGGACACTTCCGAGAGCAGCGTGTGATGAACGTCCGTCAGGCGCCGCTCGCGCGTGCCGTCGATGCTGGCGGCGTAGACCTCGGCCGGAGCGTCGTGCAGTCCGAGCGTGTAGGCGATCGTCGTGAACGAGCGATCGAACGTCACATTACCGAGCCGACGAGGGCCCGTCGTCAACTGCTGGACCTTGCCTGCCGGCACCGATGTTCGAAAGAGCTGAACCTCACCGCCCGTCTCGGCCGTGAAATAGATGAAGCGGCCGTCCGGAGACCACCGTGGATCGTTCGGCTCGAGATCCCAGTCGGCGGTCACGTTGATCGGTTCGCCTCCGCCAACGGGCCGTACGAACAGATCGCGCGGGCCGCCGTGCGAGAGCTTCTGATCGATCACCATGTCGGTGCCATAGGTCCGTGCGTATGAGAGATACTTGCCGTCCGGCGAGAACTCGAGGTCGCTGCAGACGTAAGGGTCTTCCGTGAGCCGCGTGACCTCACCGTCAGTGGTGACCATCCAGATGTTGGCGCGCTCGTACTTCAGTTCATCGCGCCAGCCGGGATCGGCGGTAAAGGCGAGCATCCTGTCGTCCGGTCTCCATACGACGCCCGCGGGACGCAGGTCCTCGTCGAACAGCACCTTCTCCGCACCGCCATCGCGCGGGCGAACGACGATCTGCGCTTCCGCTCTGGCCCGCGGATCGGGAACGGGAAAAGGCGCGGCGTCGCGCTGGAAATCCTTCCAATCGAACGTGACGCCTTTGAACCGTTCCTCGTGGCGCCGCTCGAACTCCGTTGCGTACGTGACGTCCTTCTTCGGTTTGGCTTTCTCTCGAGTCAGGGCGATCCACTGACCGTCCGGGCTGACGACCGCTCCCGGCGGCAGGTCGACGGCCGCCCTGGGCGGCACGCCCACGTTTGCAGGTTCAATGGTCCACGCTCGTCGATCCACCGTGTACTGCAGCCGGCTGTCGTTTTCCCATCGCGGTGTTGCGATGTCGCGGCCGTAGTGCACGACGCGGTGAGGAGGCGCGGAACCGTCCGCCGGCACGAGGTAGGTCTCGGTGCGCGTGCTGTTGTCGTCCTCGATGCGCGTGCCGACCGTGAACACCACCCATCGCCCGTCGGGCGAGATCTGCGGGCTGTTGATGGTCTGGACGCGGTAGTAATCCTCGATCGCGAGCGGGCGGCCGCGCGTTTGACCGGCTGGCGTCGTTTCCCACACGACGACCGAAGCCGCTGCGACGAGCAAAACCATTCGCGCGCTGCGCACCATCGCGACCTCCACGAAATTGTGGGAGCATTATCCATGCGAATCGTGGCGTCGGCCGTCCTATTTCTCAGTCTTGCGCTCACGGTCTCGCCCGCGGCGCAGTCGCGGGCCTCGGTCCCGTCTCCCGATACCGTCTTTGGCTTTGCGCCAGGCGCGGATTACAAGCTCGCGAACTACGAGCAGTCCGTGAACTATTTCAAGAAGCTGGCAGCCTCGAGCCGCTACATCAAGCTCCTGGAGGCGGGAAAGACGACCCAGGGCAGGACGATGTACTTTGCGTTGATTTCCTCGCCTGAGAATCTTGCCAGGCTCGAACGGTATCGCGAGATCTGGCAGCGGCTGGCGCATCCCGAGGGGCTCACCGACGCCGCTGCGGAGCAGTTGGCGCGCGAGGGCAAGGCTCTCGTCCACATCGACGGCGGTCTGCATTCGACCGAAGTCGCAGGTCCGCAGCATACGCCTCTCCTGGCCTACGACATCCTCCGCAACGTCACGGATCCCCACACGAAAGCCATCCTCGACGAGGTCGTCCTCATGCTGTGGCCGACGATCAATCCTGACGGTCAGCAGATGGTTGCCGACTGGTACATGAAGAACGTCGGTACGCCGTACGAGCTGTCGGGGCTTCCGATGCTGTATCAGGAGTACGTCGGGCACGACAACAATCGTGACGCGTACATGCTGAACATGATCGAGTCACGGGTGATGGAACACACGTGGCGGCAGTGGGAGCCGCAGATTGTCTACGTCCATCATCAATCGGGTCCGTTTCCCACTCGCATTTGGCTGCCGCCCTTCTCGGAGCCCGTCGGCACGGAAGCGCCATACGTGATAGCTCGCGAAATCAACATGATTGGGATGGCGATCGCGAAAGGGCTCGACGAGAAAGGCCAGGTCGGTGCCACCCACATGGGGACGGCATTTGACGCGTGGTATCCGGGTTACATCGACTACGCACCCGTCTTCAAGAACATCGCCGCGTTCTGGACCGAAACCGCGTTGTATCAGTATGCGACGCCGCATGAATACTCGCTGAAGGACTTTCCCGAGAACATGCGCGACCTTCGTGTCAGGAGTCTCTATTCGAGTCCGTGGCCGCCAGGCTGGTGGCGCCTGCGCGATGCCGTGGACTACATGGAGACGGCGTCGATGGCGGTCCTCGAATTCGCGGCGAAGTACAAAGAGTCGTTGCTGCTCGATCGATACAAGGCTGGCCGCGATCAGATCGCGCGTGGAAAGAAGGAAGCTCCTTACGCGTACGTCATTCCGCAGGAGCAGCGCGACCGGGTCGCGCCCGTGGAGCTGCTGCGCCGGCTGGCGTTCGGCGGCGTGCGCGTCTTCCAGTTGACGGACGCCGCGACGATCGATGGGACGGCGTATCCCGCCGGCACGTGGGTGGTCCCGGCGGATCAGGAATTTGCGGCGATGGCGCGCGAAGTGCTCGACCTGCAGAAGTATCCGGACCTCAGGCAGTATCCGGGAGGTCCGCCGGAACGGCCGTACGACGCCGCGGGATGGACGCTTCCTCTGCAGATGGGCGTCAAGGTCGTCGCGGCCTCGACGGCATTGAGCACTGAGGCCCGCGCGAGCATGAAGCTGCTCGGACCTGCCGCTTACGACAGCCGCAGGACCACGCCGTACAACTCGTCGCCCGTCGACGCGGCGCCATTCGACAGCGTGCCTGGATCCGGCTTCGATACCAGCGCCGCTGCAGCTGCAGTCGTTCCGCCGCCGGGAAAGCTGACGGGCAGCGGTCCGTTGCTCTCGCTGGATCCCGCGCAGAACAATTCGTTCCGCGCCCTGAATCGGGCGTGGAAGGCAGGCGCCGACGTTCAATTCGCGAACGGGCGCTACATCGTGGCCAATCTTTCCGACGCGCAACAGTCTGAACTGGTCAGGACGCTTGCGCTCGCCGCCGAACGCACGGCGCTCACCGGAGCGCCTCTCAAAAAGCCGCGCATCGGAGTCTTTCAACCATGGACTGCAAGCATGGACGAAGGATGGACAAGATGGCTGCTCGAGCAGTATGGATTCGACTTCGTCGCTCTCCATCCGGCGGATCTGAAAACATCGCTGACCGGACGGGTCGATGTGATCGTGATTGCGGACGATGCGAGGATCCCGATCGAAGGGGGAACGGGCCGCGGTGGACGAGGAGGCGCGCCGCGCGCCGTGCGGCCGGAATACGCCGACACCCTGAATGCTGACGAGCTGCGAGGATTCGAGCAGTACGTCCGCGGCGGAGGGACCGTCGTGTGTCTGAACAACGCAAGTCTGTTTCTGATTCAACAGTTCAAGCTCCCGGTCAGGAACGTTGTTGCGGGCTTGCGGCCTGAGGAATTCTTCCTCCGCGGCACCATTGTCGAAGTCGCGACGGAGCCGTCACATCAGGTCATGGCCGGGATGCCGGACAAGGCGGCGGTGTTCGCAGACAGCAGTCCCGTATTCGAAACGCTGGAAGGCTTCAAGGGTCAGGTCCTCGCGCGGTATCAGGAGGCGGGATCGCCGCTGCTGTCCGGATATCTGATTGGCGAAAAGTATCTGAATGGGAAAGCAGCCGCGCTCGACGTCGGACTCGACGCCGGACACGTCATCCTGCTCGGTTTCAGACCCGAGTGGCGCGATCAATCATTCGGGACATTCAGGGTGCTGTTCAACGCGCTGCTGAGCGCCGGCGTCAACGGCGCGTTGCCGGGCCCGTCGCGCTGACGCTGCTGAAGTCGATGAAACCACGGTGCGGATCGGTGCTGGTGAGGCGCACGCGCACCCGGTCGCCGACGTCGAGTCCTTCGAAGCCGCGGTCGAGCCGTCCCTCGACCGGCACGCCTGTCAGCCGCACCCACGTGCCTTTCGGCCCGGCGCCGGTGACGACTGCGTCGAACTGCTGACCGATGCGGTCCGACAGCCAGAGCGCCGCCGCGGCTTTCTTCGTGAGTCGCTCGACTTTGTTCGCCGCGTCTTCCTGTTTCGTGCAGTGCTCCGCGAGGACCTTCAGCTCCGGCAGAGAATAAGGCGCCGCGCGTCCCGCGATGGCGGCCTTCAGTAACCGCTGCGTGATCAGATCCGGAAATCGCCGGTTCGGCGCGGTCGAATGCGTGTAGCTTGCCGCAGCCAGAGCGAAATGGAGGCTTGGCTCGTCGGGACGTTCGGCGATGTACTCACCGCGCCCCAGGAGCTTGATGATGCTCAGCGACAGATCCGCGAAGTCGTCCGGCGCGGCGGCACGCCGCGCCTCGAGGAACTGCTGCAGCGCGGGAGCACTCGCCTCAGACGGCAGTTTCGCGCCATAGCGCGACGCGAGGTCGACGATTCGCGGCCAGCGCTCCGGAGATCGGACGACGCGACGGATCGATGGAAAACCGCGGGCGCTGAGAAACCGCGCGCACACGCCGTTGGCGCTGACCATGAGGTTTTCAATCAGCTCCTTTGCGCGATTGGGCTTGTCGGTTTCCAGCTCGCGAACGCCCCGATCGTCCACGACCGGGTGCAGCTCGGAGCGCTCGAAGTCGAGCGCGCCTTCTGCTTCACGCCGGGCCTTGAGCCGGCCGGCAAGGCGATCCTGGAGACGGAGTTGCCGCTCGAGGTCGGGGACCTTATGAATGGCGTCCGGGGCGGGGCCGGTCCCATCCAGCCAGGCCGCGACGGCCGAGTAGGTGAGGCGCGCCTGATTTCGCACCAGCGCAACGTACACATCCGACGCGAGCAGCGCGCCATCGGGATCGAGCGTCATCTCCAGAACGATCGCCGGCCTGTCCTCTCTTTCGTTGAGCGAGGTGCGATCGGTGGAAAGCTCGAGCGGAAGCATTGGAAAGATGACGGCAGGCGTGTAGACCGACGTTGTGTTGGTGCCGGCGTGCGCGTCGAGCGCCGAATCCTTCGCGACGAGCGCGTCGACGTCAGCAATCGCGACGAGGACCGTGCTCTTCGAGTCACCGTCGCCGGCGCACACTTCGATCTGATCGAGATCGCGCGAGTCGTCGTTGTCGATCGACGACCACGGCAGCAACCGCAAGTCGCGCAGGCCGTCGGCGGCCGAAGGAACGAGCCGCGAGAGCTGCTGACGTGCCGCAGCGGGGAAGTCCGGCTCGAGGCCGTTGTCGCGCATCGCTTCCCGCGCGATGGCTTCGAGCTCCTGTCGTTGACTCGCGTTGTCGCGCGGATCGCTCATTTGCTGCTGCCGCCCGTCCAATGATCCCACGCGGCGCGGGCGATTTTCGCGATGGATCCCTCCCTGACCTCGGCCGTCGCCGTCGAGTCCTTCACGAACACGGCAATGGCAACATGACGACCATCGGGCAGCGTGACAATCCCGATGTCGTTCGTGGCGCGGGTCAGACCGTTCTTCGTGCCGTCAGTGCCCGTCTTGTGAGCGACCATTGTTCCGGATGGGAGCAGTCCCCTCAGACGCCTGGGTCCGACCGGCGTCTGCGTCATGTAATCGAGGAGCATCGTGCGCGCCGCCGGAGACACGCCGCGGCCGGCGTCGATTGCCCTGAGCAGCAGCACTGCAGCACGCGGCGCGGCGTAGTTGCGATACTGCGCCATCGGATCGTTCGCCATCTGCGCCTCAGTCGTCGCGATCGTGATGTTTCGGATGCCGATCCCGCGCAAGTAGGCGGTCAGCCGGGACGCGCCGCCACCGACATGGAACAGGACGTCGGACGCCGTGCCGTCGCTGTCAACGATCGCTGCACGAATCAGCTCCTGCAGGCTCATCTCGATCCCGCCTTGCGGGTGCGCGTCACGAATTGGGCTGTGCGCGCCTGACGGGACCAGATCTTTCGATCCGATGTAGATCTTTTGCGTCAGCGTCAGCGTTCGGCGCTCAACTTGATCGAGGACGGCCATCGCAATCGGCAGCTTGTAGACGCTCTGCATGGGAAACCGCTCCTCGTCATGCAGACCTGCGCTTTCGGCTGTTTCAATCAGCTCCGCGCGCGCACCAATCCGACCCGGAGCGTCGCGCACGAGGCTCTCGAATCTCTGCGACAGCTCGGGGGTGGCCTGGAGCGCAAGTGTCAGGATCAGTGGAAGGACGGTCGGCATCGGGTCAATACAGACTACCGCGGGGCAGTTACAGGCACCGGCAGCTTCTGCCGGACTTCGCGCAGCCATTGCAGAACGACGGTTGCCGATTCCTGACTCGGCGGCTGCCGCTCGATGAGCAGGCGGCCGCCGGGCGCGACGGCCGCGACACGCGCATCCGGTCTATCGAAAACGACCTCTGGCTTTCCTCCGGATGGCTCTGTACCGCCGGTGAATGAGGCGCGCAGCAAACGACTCGCATCGTGAAAATAGATCCAGCGTCCGTCGCTGCTCCAGGACGGGCGTTCCCCTCCTTCGGTGGAGATCGCAAAGCGTCGCCCGTCGCGCAGGCTGCGCACGTAGATCTCCCAACGGCCGCTCTCGTCGGACGCAAAGGCCAGCCATGCGGCGTCGGGCGAAAACGCAGGCATTGCCTGATCGAACGGTCCGTCGTTGTACAGAACCGGATCGGCGCCGGCGCGGGGGGAAACCCCGATCGACAATCGACCGTCCGGCAGGCTCTTCACGATTGCGATGCGTCCATCGACCGCCGCCGATCCAGGAAAGAGGTGTGCGTCATCTTTGAGCAGCGTTTGCACCCCGGCCCCCGCGTTCGCAGCGCTTTTCGCAATGACGAATGGTCCGGTCGTCCTGGACGCGAAGAGCAGCTGTCCGTCGGGCGTCCAGACCGGCGCGACGTTGATGCCGCCATACGTCACGCGACTGGCTCCGCCGCGATCGAGATCCACGACCCAGATATCCGAGCCCGCCGCGTCGATGCTGACGCCTGCGGCGCGGCGTCCATCAGGTGAAATCGAGATGCCTCCGAGTCTCGCGAGACCGCTCAGCGTGCGGTCCGGTTCGTCGGCCCACGCCATCTGCCGGCCGCTGCCTGGCGCCGTCACGGCAACCAGCGTTCCGCTGTTGTTGACCGTGAACTGCGCGTTTCCTGCGGCAGTGGCCAACCCGTCGAGCACCGTGTCCGCGGCGCCGGTGAGCGTGAGCGTCCGCTCATCGAATGTCTGAGCCTGCAGATCGGTGCCCGTCGACGCCAACAGGTAACCGGTTCCGGTCAGCACGCCCCGGGTCACGCCGCTGCGGAGAACACGCCACGAGGATGAAGTCAGCGGCAGGAGCACGAGCTCACCCGGTGCGCCGGGAAGAGGTGAGCCCGCAATCGTGAAAACCACCGCGCGTTGGTCCGGCAGCCATGAGGGCCAGATGTGTCGTACTTCACCGCGATCGGGGCGCGGTCTCGTCAACTGCTTGACGTCGCCTCCCTGGTCCGACACGATCGCGAGGCCACCTGCGGGAGTTCCCGAGAAGACAATTCGGCCGTCGGCGCCCCAGGATGCGCCGCCAGCGACCGGAGCGTCCGCCAGGGTCGTTGCGGAACCACCTGACGCCGCGATCTTCTTGAGCTTCCCGTCGGCGAAGAACCCAATCCAGCGCGCGTCAGGCGAGAAGAACGGCGCCAGCGCACCGTCAGTGCCGCGAACGGGAAGCGGATCGAGCCGATCGAGTTGACGGACATACAACGCGCAGATCGTTGTTGTCGTCCCGCACGCCGACCATGCGATCGTTCGTCCGTCCGGCGAGACCGCCAGCGCCGGAGCGCGCCGATCGAATATCGATCCCGCGGCGGGACGGACATCGAAACGGACGATGGGCGACGGTTCTTGCGCCGGGCGGCTTGCCACCTGCCATACTGCGGCGATCGCCAGCACCGCGCAAACGGCCGCCACACTCCAGGGAGCGAGGTCGCCCGCGATCGACGGCTTGATCGGCGCGGACGTCGGTTCGCCGCCGCCGATGTAAGAGCTCGCCGGCGTCAGCGCCGGGAGAAACCGGTAGCCCCGCCGGTGGACGGTTTGAACGTATCTCGGGGCTTGCGGGTCGTCGCCGAGCGCCTGCCGGAGAAAACTGATCGCCTCGGCGAGCGAGGTGTCGGTGACGAAGGCGTCCTTCCAGACGCGATCCAGCAATTCCTGGCGAGGAACGACCTCGCCCGGCCGGCTGATCAGAAGCTCGAGGACGCCAAGAACGCGCGGCGGCAGCGGAATCTCCGCGCCATTGCGGGAGAGAAGGCGGTTCTGGGGGTCGAAAGAGAATGGACCAAAGGTCACGAGGCGAGGGCGGCTCTCCAGCGCGGACGCCTCGGGCATCATGATGAAATCCTAGCAAAACCCTGCATCTTAAGGAGAAGTTCAAGGATTCTTCGGTCGAACTTGACCCTCGCTTCAGGACATGCGGTCCCGCCGTCATGAACGATGCTGTGTATATGTCCATCTTCGCGACGAAGTCGATCGAGCAGATACAGTCCGAGCAGCTCGGGCATTCTTCGAGCAGCACGCTGAAAAGGGTTCTTGGACCAGGACAGCTGGTGACGCTGGGGGTCGGGGCCATCATCGGGACCGGGATCTTCGTCCTGACGGGACAGGCGGCCGCCGCCAACGCCGGCCCCGCCATCGTCATCTCGATGATCCTTGCGGGCTTGACGAGCGTCCTCGCGGCGCTCTGCTATTCCGAGTTCGCGTCGTCGGTGCCGGTTGCGGGCTCTGCTTACACGTACGCGTACGCAACGCTCGGAGAATTCATCGCCTGGGTGATCGGCTGGGACCTCATTCTCGAGTACGCGCTCGGTGCAGCAACGGTTGCGGTGGGCTGGTCGGGCAATTTCGTGACGCTGCTCCGGCAGCTTGGGATCGCCTTCCCGGCTGCGATCAGCGCGGCGCCCGGAACGATCGTGCAGATCCCCGGCGGCGATCCGGTTACCGCGGTCTTCAATCTGCCGGCCGTCCTGATCGCGATGGCCGTGACGCTGCTGCTGATCGTCGGGGTCAGCGAATCCGCGACGGTCAACGCGGTCATCGTCGTGATCAAAGTGGCCGTCGTGCTGATCGTGATCTGCGCGGGGGCGTTCTTCATTCAGACGGCGAACTGGCATCCGTTCATTCCACCGAACACGGGCCACTTCGGCGAGTACGGATGGAGCGGCATCCTTCGCGGAGCGGGCATCATCTTCTTTGCGTATATCGGCTTCGACGCCGTGTCGACGTCCGCGCAGGAGGCGCGCAATCCGCAGCGTGACATGCCGCTCGGCATCCTCGGGTCGCTTGCCGTGTGCACCGTTCTGTTCGTGCTGGTGTCGGGCGTGATGGTAGGGCTCGTTCCGTATCGCGACATGCTGAACCAGCCCGCGCCGCTCGTGATTGCCGTCGAAGCGGCCGCCGGACGCGCAGCGGGAACGCCGTGGGCATCGATCATGGACGCGCTGAAGATTCTACTGACGGTTGGCGCGCTCGCGGCCCTGAGTTCGGTGATGGTGGTGATGCTGCTCGCGCAGCCGCGGATCTTCCTCGCGATGTCAAAGGACGGACTGCTGCCGCGCTGGGCGGGCATCGTGCATCCACGTTTCAAGACGCCGCACGTCTCGACGATCGTCACGGGTGTCGCGGTTGCGATCGCCGCGGGCCTGACGCCGATCGGCACGCTCGGGACGCTGGTCAGCATCGGAACACTGCTCGCGTTCGTGATCGTCTCCATCGGCGTCATCGTGCTCAGACGAACGCGCCCGGATCTGCCGCGGCCCTTCCGCATGCCGATGGTGCCGCTGCTGCCCGCGCTTTCTGCGCTCGTCGCTCTGGTGCTGATGCTGGGTCTGCCGCGAGCCACGTGGGAGCGGCTGGTTCTGTGGATGGTTATCGGGATCGTCTTCTACGCGGCGTACGGCTACCGCCGAAGCAAACTTCGCCAATCGCCAGTGGTCAATCTGCAATCGACATTCGGCAATTAACGAACCACCAGGCGTCCCTTCATGTTCTTGCACCGTTCGTCCTGCGTCAGGTTGCAGTAGTAGTCGAAGGTGCCTGCCTGATCGGCGCGGAACTCGAACGTCACCGACTGGCCCGCGCCGGCCCGCTTGGAGATGCGGTAGCCGTCGATCGTGAAGCTGTGGGCGATGTCGTCGGCGCTGAATGTGATCTTCACGAGGTCGTTTCGGTCGACCGTGATGGTCGGCGGCTGAAACGCGTAGTTCACGCCGACGACGTTGAAATCGCGCGTGGCCCCCTGCTCGTCGGCCGCCGCCCGCACGCTGGCGGCCGCCGCAACGAGCAGGACGACGGACGCGGTGAGACCAGCGAAAAGCGGAACGGCCTTCTGCCGGCGCGGATCCATAGGGTCCCCCTTATGTTGCAAAGGGTCAGCAGGCC
>Ga0114129_10012226_pt1 | contig 12213 bp, 8 predicted proteins | sample RhiMetdeltSRZDD1_FD_80071 | JGI IMG/M metagenome (GOLD analysis project Ga0114129, IMG submission 80071) | Populus rhizosphere microbial communities from Tennessee, USA - Rhizosphere MetaG P. deltoides SRZDD1 (version 2) (version 2) | ecosystem: Host-associated > Plants > Roots > Rhizosphere >...
CGGGGCCTACCGCGTGCCCGTGGTGTTCGTGTGGCAGCCAGTGTCGGTCTACAGGTTCGATTGGAAACGGCATCACCGGCCGAACCTGAAACCGAACCCGCTGCCCCGTGTGGGCGCCGAACGTATGGCCGAGCGGCTGAAGGGGAGCCCCCTCGGGCCGGCGTTCATCTGGGCGGCCGACATCCAGGGTGAGGTGGCTGACCCGCTTTACGTCGACGGCGTGCACTACGCGCCGAATCTCTGCCGCGCCATCGCGCGACTGGCGGCGGATGAGATGGAGACGGGGGGATTCCTCCGGCCGGCTACTGGTTCAGCGGCTTCCGGCCGATGAGGGAGAGGAACTCGTTCCGGGTCTGGCTCTGATCGCGGAAGGTGCCGAGCATGCAGGACGTCACCGCCACCGAGTTCTGCTTCTGCACGCCGCGCATCATCATGCAGAAGTGCATCGCCTCGACGACCACGGCCACGCCGCGCGGCTGGAGCCAGCGCTGGATGGCCTCCGCGATCTCGACGGTCAGGCGCTCCTGCACCTGGAGCCGCCGCGCGTACATGTCGACCAGGCGCGGGATCTTCGACAGGCCCACGACCTTCCCCTTGGGTAGATACGCGACGTGCGCCTTGCCGGTGAACGGCAGCAAGTGGTGCTCGCAGAGGCTGTACACGTCGATGTCCTTTACCACCACCATCTCGTCGTAGTCGACGGTGAACAGCGCGGAGTTGATGAGCTTCTGGCAGTCGACGGCGTAGCCTTGCGTCAGGAACTTCAGCGAACGCTCGACGCGGTCCGGGGTTTTCAGCAGGCCTTCGCGATCGGGGTCCTCGCCGAGGCCGGCCAGGATCGCACGGACGTGAGGAGCGATGTCGCCGTTCGGCGGCGGCGCCGCGGACGCGGGTGGCTTCTTCTTCGTCTTCTTTGCGGGAGGCATGCCTAGGAAATGACGCGCAGTTGTGTCGCTCCCACCCGGCGGGGCGTCGGCTTCTTGGTGACGGCGCACGAGCGGCAGATGGGCTCGCCGCCCGCGGCATCGTCCCAGCTGCGGTCGCGATGGGCCGCGCGCAGGCGGTTGAAGTTCTGGCTCGCCCATGCCTGACGCAGGTTCACCACGGGCTTGGCGCCGGTGACGGGACCGCCGTCGATCTCGAGGGTGAAACCCTGGCAGCACGGCATCGTGTGGCGCCCATCCCAGGTCACGACCATGCGGCGGAAGGGATCCGGGCACTGGAACTCGGAGGCGTCCATCTGACGCCAGTCGGCGGCGCGCCAGTGGTGTTGCTGGCCGGCGGGGAAGTAGCACTCGGAGATCGACATCCAGTCGACCCCCATCTTGCCCTTCCAGAACTCCTCCATCCGGCCGCTGTCGACGGCGTCCGCGTTCAAGTGCGTGCGTACCACCGAGGCCCGGATCCGGCAGTCCGGTGCGCCCTTGCCGGCGGCGCGGGCCTCGACCGCCTTGCGCACGGAGTTGATCAGCGTGTTCCACTCGCCGCCCACGCGTTGCCGAGCGTAGGTCTCGGGGTCGCACGCGTCGACGGAGAACATGAGGTCGGTGATCCCGGCCTCGACGATCTCCGCGAACAGGTTCGGCTGCTTGCGGGCGAGGCCGTTGCCGTTCGTGTTCATCATCAGGTCGGGGAAGCCGAGCTCGGCGCATGTGCGCACGAACGAGACGATGCGCGGGTGCAGCGACGGCTCGCCGCGGTAGTTGAACTTGATCGAGCTCACGCCCATGTCCGCGCACTGCTGGGCCATGCGGCCGAAGAGCACGGGGTCCATGTAGCCGCGCTGGTACGTGTGCTGGTCGAACCCCTGGGTGCGGATGTGCTCGTGGGTCCAGATCTGGCAGAAGCCCTGCGGGTCGTCCTCGGAGCTGCCGCAGCGCAGGTCGCAGACGGCGACTGTCTCGAGGTCCACGTGGACGGGATGGTCGGCGGCGTCGAGGTCGGCCTCGCGCCGGTTCCACTCCTCGCGGTAGGCCTGGTAGCGCTCGCTACGGGTGGGCTCGGTGCCCAGCACCCGGAATGTGGGGTCTTTACTCATAGGCTCGAAGGGCCAGTCTATCGCGAACACCGCCGGCGGCAGTAACGCCCGCTTCGCATTTTCAGGTGGCACCCTTGGACACCCGACACCCACATGACAGGACCTCGCCAGGACGCTGTCGCGGTAGGATCAGCCTCTCTCCCACGACAATCCACAGGAGGAGTCCAATGAGTCGGCGCAGTGCCGCGCCCTCTGTCGACATTGAAGTCCAGCGGATGACGCAGCGCATCGTCGCCGTGAGGGGTGAACGAGTGATCCTGGACGTCGATCTAGCCCGTCTCTATGCCGTCAGCACGAAACGGCTCAACGAGCAGGTCCGACGCAACCGCAAGAGGTTTCCCTCCGACTTTGTGTTCCAGCTCACGAGGAAAGAGGAACAAGTCTTGAGGTCGCAATTTGCGACCTCAAGTTTGACGCACGGCGGGCGCCGATCGCTGCCGAATGCCTTCACAGAGCACGGCGCCATCATGGCGGCGAACGTGCTGAACTCGGAGCGGGCGATTCAAATGAGCGTCGTCGTCGTTCGCGCCTTTGTGGCTCTGCGCCGGGGCGCGTTGGGGAGCGCCGACCTCGCGCGACGCCTCGACGAGCTGGAGGCGCGGCATGACCGCCAGTTCGGTGTGGTATTCGAGGCGGTGCGCCGGCTGATGGCACCGCCAGAGGCTCCGAAGCGACGGATCGGCTTCAAGTCTGCCGCCCCACGCTGACGGAGAACAGCCGCGCAGCCACATTTGAACGCGGCCGCTTCCGCGCACAGAATGGCCGCTTCGATATGACCGAAAGCGCCGACGAGACGCGCGGGGACCGCTTCGTCCTCTGGATCCTCCTCGCCGTCTTCTTCTCCTTGCTGATCCGCACGGCCTGGCTCTGCGACGACGCCTTCATCACCTTCCGCGTCTCCGACAATTTCCTGCACGGCTACGGCCTGCGCTGGAACGCCGCCGAGCGCGTGCAGGCCTACACGCATCCGCTGTGGATGTTCGTGGTGACCGCGGCGTACTGGCTCACGGGCGACGTCTACTACACCAGCATCGCTCTTTGCATCGCCCTGAGCTTCCTGGCGGTGGCGCGCCTCGCCTTCGGCCTGGCCGCATCCACGTATCAAGCCATCCTGGTCCTCACGATCTTCTGCCTCACGAAGACGTTCCTCGACTTCTCGACGTCGGGTCTCGAGAACCCGCTGGCGCATCTGCTGATCGTGCTGTTCGCGATCCGATACTTCCGCGGCACGACCGACCCGCGCGCGCTCCGGACGGTCGCGATCCTCGCCGGGCTCGCCACCCTCAATCGTCTCGACGCGCTGGCGCTGCTCGGGCCGCCGCTGCTGGCGGCGGCGTGGCCGCACCGCTGGGTGCGCGCGATCAAGGCCCTGGCGATCGGCTTCGCGCCGCTCGCCGTGTGGACGGTGTTCTCACTCTTCTACTACGGCTTCGCCCTGCCCAACACCGTCTACGCCAAGCTCAATACCGGCGTGCCCCGCGGCGAGCTGGCGCAGCAGGGGCTGCACTACCTGTTCAACTCCCTGAGCCTCGATCCGCTCACGATGGTCGTGATCGCCCTCGGCCTCGTGGTGGCGGTGCGCCTCGGGCCCGCCGGGGCGAGGGCCATGGCGGCGGGCGTGGCCCTCCACCTCGTGTACGTCGTGCGCGTCGGCGGCGACTTCATGAGCGGCCGCTTCCTTGCCGCGCCCTTGCTGGTGGCGGTCGTCCTCATCGCGCGGGCGCCGATCGTGCTCCCGCTGCCGTCTCGCGCCATGGCCCTGGCCGCCGTCGCCGCCGTCGGCCTCTACGGGCCCTATCCGCCGCTCACCACCACCTCCGCCTTCTACGCGTCGCGCGGCGAGCGCTACGGCCTGCTCGACGAGCGCGGCATCACCGACGAGCGCGCCGTCTACTATCGCGGCACCGGCCTCATGACCGCCTCGCGTGAGGAGCCCATGCCCGGCCACTACATGGCCCGCACGGGGCGGCGCGCGCGCGTCGACGGCACCACCGTCGTCACCCGCGGGGCGATGGGGATGTACGGGTTCTTCGCCGGTCCCGGCGTGCACGTCATCGACCCCAACGGCCTCGCCGATGCGTTCCTCGCCCGTGTTCCCGCCGGTCCGGGATGGCGCATCGGCCACTTCGATCGACGGCTTCCTCCCGGCTACGAGGCCACGATTCGCAAGGGCGCCCTGCGCATCGACGATGCGAAGCTCGCCGACTTCTACAAGAAGCTGCGGCTGGTGATCCGCGGCGACCTGTGGGACGGCAAGCGCATGGCCGCGATCTGGGACCTGAACCTGGGCGCGGGCCGGCATCTCGTCGACGACTACTGGGTTCTCCACTCGCAACGGCAGCGCGTGCGGCTGGCCGACGTCGCGACGCCGCTCGCGGCGGGCTCCGGCTGGAACGAGGGCACGCAGCTGTTCTCCGATCACGGCCTCGACATCGACATCGGTGAGACCCGCGCGGCGGCCACGGTCGAGCTGAGCCTCGACGGCAACGACAACTACAAGCTCATCGCGCTGCGGGGCGGCCATCCGGTGTGGGAGGCGGCGATCCAGTCGGTGGTGCCGGCTCAGCCCGGACTGGCCGTGTATCGCGTGGTGGCACCGGCGCCGCTGCCGTTCGACGCCCTGCGCCTGCTGCCCGTGACCGGCGATCAGCAGTACAGCCTGGGCCACCTCGTCCTCGAGGGAACGCCTGCGGCTCCCGCCACCCCGACGCCGGAGCCGGAAGGGGCGACGCCCACGCCGACGCCCGTCAGCGACGACCGCGCGCCGTGAGGGCCGCGGGCCTCCTGCTCCCGCTGCTGGTGGTCCTGCTGCCGTTCGAGCCGCGCCGACCGACGCTGCCCGTGGCCGGCGTCGAAGTCACGTTCCTGGAGGCGGCGGCCGCGGTCGTGACACTGCTGGCGGCGATGTCCGTTCGCCACCGTTGGCGCGACGTGTGGCGGCATCGGCCCTGGACCCTCGTGGCCCTCGGCGCGTACGCCGCCGTGCACGTCCTTTCGGCAGCGGTGGCGCCGCATCATCCCGCGCTGGCCCTGCGCTTCTCCCTGCGCATGGTCGCGATGGCCGTGTTCGCGGCGGTGGTGGCGGCGTCTCCGTCCGACGTGCGGCGGCGGTGCGGTCTCGCCCTCGCGGCGTCGGCGGGCACGGTGGCGCTCCTCGCCATCGGCGAAGGACTGGGGATGCGCGGCCTCGACCCGCTGCTTGGCCTCTTCCGCGAGGCCCCCGTCCACGTGGCCGGCCTGCGCCGAGCGACCGCGGGCTCGCAGCATCCGAACCTCGCCGCTGCCTTCCTCATGTACGGTCTGCTCGCGGCGGCGGGCTCTTGGGAACGGCCGCGCGCCGTGCTTCTGGCGGCGCTGCCGTTGGCGGCGGGGCTCGCGTTCACGTACTCACGCGGGGCGGCCGCCGCCACCGTCGTCGGCCTGATGGCGCTGGCCGCACGCGAGCGGACGCGCGCTGTCGTCTCGATCGCGACGGCGGCGATCGTCGTGCTCGTGGTGGCGTTGGGCGCCGTGGTCGCCGGCGGATGGCGGCCGACGGCCGCCTATGGCGCGCGGTACGCGCCCGCGGAAACGACGATGACGCTCTCGCCCGGCGAGACCCGGCGCGTCGGCGTGCGTCTCACCAACACCGGCCGCGAGGCCTGGCCGGCGGATCGTTTCTCGCTGTCGTATCACTGGCTGCGCCCAGGTGCGCACACCACCGACGACGGTCCTCGTCCGCCGCTGCCCGAGTCGGTACCGGCGGGCGGCGACGTCGCCGCCCGCGTCGACATCACGGCACCGACGGAGCCCGGCGCCTATCGGCTGGTCCTGGACCTCGTACGCGACGACGGCACGTGGCTCAGCGGCCAGGGTGTGCCGCCCGCTGTAGTGGACGTCGTGGTCGGTGGCTCGGGGGTGGCGCCGCCGGCGCTGGCCGAGCCGCTCGTCTGGCAGCCGCCACGCGCGGAGCTGTGGCGCCTCGCCATTCGCCTCTGGCGAGAGCACCCTCTGCTCGGCGCCGGCCCCGACAACTTTCGCCGCCTCTATGGACCGGCGGCGGGCCGCGCGTTCTGGGATGATCGCGTCTACGCCAACCACACGCTGCTGGAAGCCGCGGCGACGACGGGGTCGCTCGGCGCCCTGGCGCTGGCGGCGGTGCTGCTGCTCACCTCGTGGCGCACCCTGCGATCCACAGCCGCCGATTCCGCCACCCTCTTCGCCCTCGCCATCGGCATCATTGCCCACGGCCTCGTCGACTACGTGCTGGCGATGACCGGCCACTACCTCGTCTTCGGCCTCGTGGTCGGCGCGGCCTCGGCGCCGCCGGACTAAGATGCGGCCACCGTCATGATCGTCGGCTACGACGCCACCACCCTCGTGGGCCGCACGAGCGGCGTCGGCGGCTACACGCGGCGCCTGCTCGACGCCCTCATCGCAAGCGCCCCCGACGACGATCTCCTGCGCCTGCTCGTCTTCTCGAACCGCGCGGTACCCGTGGCCTCCGAAGGCCGCGTGGAGGTCTACGCGCGGGCCCGCGTGCCGTTCCGCTCGTTGTGGATGCAGCTCGAGCTGCCGCGGCTCCTGCGTGCGCTGCGTCCGGACGTCGTGCACTTCACCAACTACCTGGCCCCGCTGGCCACGGAGGTCCCGTACGTCGTCTCGTTCCACGACATGACGCTGCGCCTGCTCCCGCACCTGCACACCTTGAAGAAGCGCGTGCTGACCGCAAGCCTGCTGCCGCGCGTCGCCCGCCGGGCGCGCCTCGTCCTCACGCCGTCCGAGTCGTCCCGCGACGACGTCGTGCGCTTGCTGGGGATCGACGCCGGCCGCGTGCGCGTGATTCCCTACGCCCCGGGCGAGGGATTTCGCGCGGTGGAGGAGCCGGCGCAGACCCTCGTGACGCGGGGGATCCGCCCCCCGTACCTGCTGCACGTGGGGACCCTCGAGCCCCGCAAGAACCTTCCTCGCGTCCTGCGCGCGTTCGCGCGGATCGCCGGCCGATTCCCCGAGGTCACGTTCGTGGTGGCCGGTCCTGACGGATGGGATGGTGGCGCCGCGCGGCGCACCGCCGCCCGCGCGGGCCTCCGCACGCGGATCGTGTTCCTCGGCTACGTGCCGGAATCGGAGCTGTCGCGGCTCTACAGCCATGCCACCGCCCTCGTCTATCCGAGCCTCTACGAGGGTTTCGGGCTGCCGGTGGTGGAGGCGATGGCGTGTGGTGCGCCCGTGCTGAGCTCGCTGTCTTCGTCCCTGGCGGAGATCGCCGCCGGCGCCGCCGTCCTCGTCGATCCGCAGAACGAGGCGGCGATCGCCGCCGCCATGGCGGCGCTCCTCTCCGACCCCGCGCTACGCGCGGAGCTGCGGGAAAAGGGTCGGATGCGGGCCGCCTCCTACACGTGGCGCCGGACGGCGGAGGCAACCGTCCAGGCGTACCGGGAGGCCGCTGGACGGTAATCGGCACCCATTCGCCGATTCGGGTTGACATTCGCGTGATGGGACCTAACTTCTTATATGAGGAGTCCCTTGGGGTGGGGCTATCTGGTGCCCAGGCGCAGTTTTGGCGCCCGAGGAGGTCCTTGATGCAGCCATACCTTCGGCTCTTCCTCACCGACGCCGACAATCCATTCGAGCAGATGCACGCCGAGTCCGCGGCCGTGGCCGCAGAGCGGCTCGGGGCCCGCCTGGAAGTGCAGTTCGCCGGCGGCGACTTCTCCGTGCAGGTGCGCCAGATCTACGAGAGCACCCACCGCGAAGGCGACAAGCCCGACGTCGTGCTCGTCATGCCGGTGAAGGAAGCGGCCCTCAGGAGCCTTTCGGAGACGACGGTTTCCGCCGGTGTGGGCTGGGTGTTCCTGAACCGCCTGGCCGGCACCATCGAAGGCCTGCGGCAGGTCAACCCGCGGATGCTCGTCGCGTTCGTGGCGCCAGACCAGAAACACATCGGCCGGATCCACGCGCGTCAGGCGCGTTTGCTGCTGCCCCAGGGCGGCAGCGTCCTCTACGTCCACGGACGCATCACGACATCCTCCGCCGAAGCACGCCAGGCCGGGTTCCGCGAGGCGCTGGCCATGCCCGGTCCGCCGATCGACGTGGTCGCCTGTCTCGACGGCAACTGGAACTCCCAGGACACGCAGTCGGTGCTGACGCGCTGGCTGCAGCTCATGGTGCCGGCCAAGCTCCGGCTGGATGCCATCGTTTGCCAGAGCGACTTCATGGCCGCCGGCGCCTTGGAAGCCCTGCGCGCGACGGCCGAACGCCTGAACAACCCGATGGTCGCGCGGCTGCCCGTCCTCGGCTGCGACGGCCTGACGTCCGTCGGCAAGAAGCTCGTCGACGACGGCCGCCTCGCCGCGACAGTCGTCGTGCCCACGAGCTCCGACAAGGCCGTCGAGCTGGTCGTGGCCGCCTATCGTGGTGCCTCGCTGCCGGCCGAGGTCCTTCTCGAGCCGCGGGCCTATCCCGACGACGTGACGCTGATGCGCCAGCACCGCCAGACCGCGTAAATTAAGACCTAGGCTGTCACCCCAACACCTGACGATGGGCGCGCGACACAAAGGAGGCAGGTCGCGCGGTGAGCCAGCTCGTGTTGAGGCGCGAGGACACGTCCGGGGGTCTCCTCGGTGTGCTCAAGGGCCTTGAGATCCAAAAGACGCTCGGGGCGGAGCCCGTCCTCGCCGCCCTGCGCCATTTCCCGGCGCAGGGGCCGCGATACGCGGACTTCCCGCCCGAGGTGCATCCGCGCCTCGTCGAGACGCTGAGGGCGCGTGGGTTCGAGCACCTCTACACGCACCAGCGTGAGGCCTACGACGCCGCCCGCGCCGGCGGGAACACCGTCGTCGTCACTCCCACCGCCTCCGGGAAGACGCTCTGCTACAACCTGCCCGTCCTCGACGCGATCCTGAAGGATCCCGACACCCGGGCGCTCTACCTCTTCCCGACGAAGGCGTTGGCGCAGGACCAGCTCGCCGAGTTGTACTCGGTGGTCGAGCACCTGGGCGCCGACATCGGCACCTTCACCTACGACGGCGACACCCCGCAGGACGCCCGCAAGGCCATCCGCGCCCGGGCCCGCATCGTGGTCACGAACCCCGACATGCTGCACAAGGGGATCCTGCCGCACCACACGCGGTGGGCGCGCCTCTTCGAGAACCTGCGGTACGTGGTCATCGACGAGCTGCACAGCTACCGCGGCGTGTACGGCTCGCACTTCGCGAACATCCTGCGGCGTCTGCATCGGCTCTGCCGCTTCTACGGCGCACAGCCGCAGTTCCTGTGCTCGTCGGCCACGATCGGCAACCCGAAGGAGCTGGCGGAGTCGCTCACCGAGCGGCCGATGACCCTCGTCGGCGAGAGCGGCGCCCCGCGCGGCGAGCGCTACTTCGCGATCTACAACCCCCCGGTGGTGAACCGGCAGCTCGGCATCCGCCGCTCGGCCCTCGGGTGCGCCCGCGATGTGGCCCTGTCCTTCCTGAAGAAGGGCCTGCAGACGATCGTCTTCGCGCCCTCGCGTCTGGCCACCGAGATCCTCGTCACGTACCTGAAGGAGGCGCTCGAGAAGCAGCCCGGCTCGGACGACGTGATCCGCGGCTATCGCGGCGGGTATCTGCCCCTGAAGCGCCGAGAAATCGAGCGCGGCCTGCGCGAAGGATCCGTGCTCGGCGTCGTTTCGACGAATGCGCTCGAGCTCGGCATCGACATCGGCAGCCTCGACGTGTCCGTGATCTGCGGCTATCCGGGCAGTGTGGCCTCGACGTGGCAGCAGGCGGGGCGCGCGGGGCGCCGCTCGGGCACGTCGGTTTCGGTGCTGGTGGCGAACTCGACGCCCCTCAACCAGTTCATCGCCAAGAACCCCGATTACTTCTTCGGCGCCCCCATCGAGCAGGCGCGCATCAACCCCGACAACCTGCACATCCTCGTGAGCCACGTGAAGTGCGCGGCCTTCGAGCTGCCCTTCGCCGCCGACGAGATCTTCGGCCGCGAAGACCTGCCCGGCATCCTGCAGTTCCTCGAGGAAGAGCGCCTGGTCCATCGCGCGGGCGACCGCTGGCACTGGACGAGCGAGAGTTATCCCGCCGATGCCGTGAGCCTGCGTAGCGTGTCCTCGGACAACTTCGTGGTGCAGGACATCACCCGCGAGCCGCGCATCATCGCCGAGGTCGACTACGACAGCGCGCCGTCGATGCTCCACGAGAAGGCGGTCTACATCCTCGAGGGCGCGACGTATTTCGTCGAGAAGTACGACCACAAGGAGCGCCGCGCCCACGTGCGGGAGGCGGAGGTCGACTACTACACCGACGCCATCACGTACACGAAGGTGAAGATCCTCGACAAGCTCGAAGAGGAGCCGGTGGGCAACGGCCGCCGCTCGCGCGGCGAGGTGCACGTCACCTCGCAGGTCGTGGGCTTCAAGAAGATCAAGTTCTACACGAACGAGAACGTGGGCTCGGGCGAGCTGCAGATGCCCGAGAACGAGATGCACACGACGTCGTACTGGCTGACGGTGCCGCGGGAGATCATGTCCGCCCTTCCGTACGGCGTCGAGGAGCGGCGCGACGGCATCGTGGCGATGTCGTACACGCTGGGCCAGATGGCCGCGCTGCTGCTGATGTGCGACCGGCACGACCTGGGCGTGGCTCTCGGCGACAACGGTCAGGGCGAGGCGCGGACCACGCGCGGGCTGCGGCGTTTCCGTCCCAACGAAGAAGCGCCGGTGACCCCCGCCGACTATGAGCCGCACATCTTCATCTATGACAACTACCCGGGCGGCATGGGCCTGTCCGAACCGCTGTACAGGCTGCACCATCGGCTCCTCGAGCAGAGCCTGCGGCTGATTCGTGAATGCCCGTGCACGGACGGATGTCCGTCGTGTGTCGGTCCGGCCGGTGAAGTGGGGAGCCGCGGCAAGGAAGTCGCCCGCGAGATCCTCACCGCGATCGTCCCCTGAGCGTGGCCCATGCCTGAGGCTCTGCAGGATCGGCTCCGCCGTCTCCGCCGGGAGGAGGGCGCGACCGCTCTGGCCGAACCGCCGCCAAGCGCGGTGCCCGCGCCGGAAAGCCTCGATCGCCTCGAAGAGACGCTGCTCGGCGAGCGCGCGCCGCTGCTGTCGATCAAGGACCGGCTGCAGCGTCTCGTCACCGTGGCCGCCCAGCGCACGCGGCCGGTGGTCTCCTGGCCGGCGCTCGAGGACCTCGCCCCGGGCCGTCCCGTCAGCAACAGCCGCGGCGAGTTCTTCCTGAGCGAGGTCGATCTCCCGATCGAACACCTCCACGGGGACGTGGCGCTCAGCCGGCTGCGCACGGCGGACGCCGCGAACGTGAAGGTGCTGGCGGGCGAACTCGATCTCCCCGGCTTCGATCTCGCGTCCACTGTTTTCCTCGACACGGAGACGACCGGCCTCTCGGGCGGCAGCGGCACCGCCGCCTTCCTCGTGGGCGTCGGGTTCGCCGACGGCGACCGCTTCCGCGTGCGCCAGTACTTCATGCGCGACTATCACGAGGAGCCGGCGCAGCTGCTGGCCCTCGCCTCCGATCTCGCGCGGTTCTCCTCGGTGGTGACGTTCAACGGCAAGATGTTCGACCTCCCGCTGCTGGAGGCGCGTTACGCCTTGCAGCGCGAGAGGTTCCCGCTGGACGGCGCCCCGCACCTCGACTTGCTGCATCCCGCGCGCCGGCTCTGGAAGGCGCGCCTCGAGTCCTGCCGCCTGCAGTCGCTGGAGAACGCGCTCCTCCACGTGCGGCGCAACGGCGACGTGCCGGGCGACGAGATCCCGCACATCTACTTCGACTACGTGCGTCGCCGCGACCCGCGCGCGCTCGCGCGGATCTTCCACCACAACCGGCTCGACATCCTCTCGCTGGCCGCGCTCTCGGCTCTCGCCTGCCAGTGGGTGAGCGAGGCGGGCTGGGCGGAGGACCCGCGCGACATCGTCAGTCTCGGCCGGGTCTTCGAGCGCGCGCAGCTTCACGACCGCGGCGCGGAGGAGTACCGGCGGGCCCTCGGCGCGGACGGCGAGGCGCGCGGTTTTGCGCTGCTGCGGCTGGCCGCGCGGGCGAAACGCGAGGGCGCCTACGAATCCGCCGTCGCCTTCTGGGAGGAGGCGGCGGCGGTCGGCGAGTGGACGGCTCTGCGCGAGCTGGCGATGCACTACGAGCACCGCCTCCACGACATCGAGCGCGCCCTGCGCACGGTGGAGA
>Ga0114129_10012227_pt1 | contig 12212 bp, 10 predicted proteins | sample RhiMetdeltSRZDD1_FD_80071 | JGI IMG/M metagenome (GOLD analysis project Ga0114129, IMG submission 80071) | Populus rhizosphere microbial communities from Tennessee, USA - Rhizosphere MetaG P. deltoides SRZDD1 (version 2) (version 2) | ecosystem: Host-associated > Plants > Roots > Rhizosphere >...
CGGCGTGTCCCGGCCGTCGTGCTCGCCGATCTTGAAGCCGACGCTGCCGGAGTCGGTGCGCATGGCGTGGCCGGGCTCGTACATGCCAGCGCCGATCGTGATCACGCAGCCGAGGCAGCGCGACTTGCCCACGACCGAAGCGACCCGCTCGTCGTTGACCCCGTTCTGGAAGTCCACCACCACCCCGTCGGGCTGCTTGAGATAGGCCAGCGCCATCTGGGCCGCCCATTCGGTGTCGTAGGATTTCACCGACACGAAGATCGCCGCGAACGGGGTCGTCACGCCCTGCAATTCGTGGATGTGGAGCGCCTTCACCGGAATCGTGTGCTCCCCGCAGGTCCCGCTGAGCCGGAGCCCTCGCTGCTTCATGGTCTCGATGTGCTCGGGCCACTGGTCCACGAGCGTGACGTCGTGGCCCGCCTTGGTGAGGAGCCCTCCGACCACGCAACCGATGGCGCCTGCTCCGATGATCCCGATCCTCATGACCGTTGGCTCCTTCGCCTGGGATAGCGGAAACACGTCGTGATGTGGTCGTTCACCATGCCGGTGGCCTGCATGAACGCGTAGCAGATCGTGGGCCCGACGAAGCGGAACCCGCGCTTGACGAGCGTCTTGCTCATCGCGCGCGACTCTGCGGTCTCCGCCGGGACCTGCCCGCCCGCCGTCCACGCGTTCTGGATCGGCTTGCCGCCCACGAACTGCCACAGATACTCCGCGAGGCTGCCGAACTCCTGCTGCACCCCGAGCACCAGGCGGGCATTGCCCACCGTCGCCTCGATCTTCTGCCGGTTGCGCACGATGCCCGCGTCGCGCATGAGCGCGGCCCGCCGGCGAGCGTCGAACCGGGCGACCTTGACCGGATCGAAGCCCGCGAAGGCCCTGCGGTAGTTCTCCCGCTTGCGCAGAATCGTGGACCAGGAGAGGCCGGCCTGGGCGCCCTCGAGCACCAGCATCTCGAAGAGGTGCTGATCGTCGTGGGACGGAACACCCCACTCCGCGTCGTGGTACGCGATCTCCAGCGGACCGCCACTGGCCCAGCCGCAACGAGTCGGCATCGCGCTCTACACCGCGTCGGGGTCGATACCGTGTTCCTTGAGCTTCTTGCGCAGGGTATTCCGGTTGATGCCGAGGAGCTGGGCCGCGCGCACCTGATTGCCCTTGGTCTCCCGCATCACCGCCCGCAGCAGGGGCTTCTCCACCAGCCCGACTATCAAGCCGTGCAGGTTGGCGGAGGCGTGGCCGCGCAGGCCGCGCACGCACTCGTGCATCTTGCGCTCGATGACGTCCTCGAGCGAGGCGTCGGTGCCCACCGCGGCCGCCGCCGACACCGGACCGATGGGCAGGTGCTCGGGCAGGATCACGCCCGAGGAGGCCATCACCATGGCCCGCTGGATGACGTTCTCCAGCTCGCGCACGTTGCCCGGCCAGTCGTGGCCGACGAGGCGGTCCATGGCGTCCGAGGCCACCACCCGCTCCCCCAGGGACTCGGCGTACTTGGCCAGGAAGTGCTCGGCGAGCAGCGGGATGTCGCCCCGGCGATCGCGGAGGGCGGGCAGCGAGAGCGTGACGACGTTCAGGCGGTAGAACAGGTCCTCCCGGAACTGCCCCGACTTCATCATGGCCTCGAGGTCGCGGTGGGTGGCCGCGAGCACCCGCACGTCCATGCGGATCAGCTCGTGCCCCCCGACCCGCTCGAAGCTGCGCTCCTGCAGCGCGCGCAGCAGCTTCACCTGCAGCTCGGCCGGCATGTCGCCGATCTCGTCGAAGAACACCGAGCCGCCGTGGGCCAGCTCGAGCTTGCCGAGGCGGCGCTCCTTGGCGTCGGTGAACGAGCCCTTCTCGTGGCCGAACAGCTCGGACTCGAGCAGGTTGATGGGAATGGCCGCCGCCGAGATGCCCATGAACGGCCGCCCCGCACGGCGGCTGTAGTGGTGCAGCGCGCGCGCCACCACTTCCTTGCCGGTGCCCGACTCGCCCCGCAGCAACACGCTGACGTCGCTGGCCGCCACCCGACCGATGGCCTTGTAGACCTCCTGCATGGTCGGGTGGCGGCCCACCAGCGCGCCGAACTCCCAGACCTCTCTCAGGCCGGAGCGGAGCGCGGTCACCTCCAGGGTGAGGCGCCGCGCGGTGAGGGCCCGCTCCGTCAGCAGGAGCGCCTCGTCGAGATCGAAGGGCTTGGCCAGGTAGTCATAGGCCCCGTCCTGCATGGCGGCCACCGCCGTCTCCATCGTGCCGTGCGCGGTCATGATCACGACCTGCGCGTCCGGCCGGCCGGCGCGCACCTGCTTGAGCAGCGAAAGGCCGTCGATGCCCGGCATGCGGATATCGAGGAGGATCAGGTCGAATGGCCCGCCCTCGACCTCCCGGAGGGCCGCGGTGCCGTCCTTGACCGCGGTGACCTGGTAGCCCGCGCCGCGGAAGCCCTTCTCGAGGACCCAGCGCAGGCTGTCCTCGTCGTCGGCGATCAGGATGCGTCCGTCGGGCATGGCGCGAGCTCTCTATCGGGCGACGGGGAGGAAGCAGGAGACCGCGGTGCCGCGGCCGGGCTCGCTCGCGATCTGGATCGCGCCGCGATGCTCCTCGATGATCCGGTGGCAGAGGGCCAGGCCGAGACCAAGGCCTTTGTCCTTGGTGGTGAAGAATGGGGTGAAGAGCCGGGAGCGGGTGGCCTCCGGGATACCCTGGCCCTCGTCCAGCACCTGGATCTCGGCCATGCTGCGCTGACCGTGCCCCACGTCCACCTTGGCGAAGAGCGGGTTCATGCTGAGCCGGGTGACCAGGGTCAGGCGCCCGCCCGTCGCCATCGCCTCCACCGCGTTGCGAACCAGGTTGTGGAACACCTGGAGGATGCGGTCCTCGTCGGCCAGGATCGGGGGCAGGCTCGGGTCGTAACGCCGCACGACCTGCACCCCGTGCTGGGCCGCCATCTCCTCGGACACGAGCGCCACGCGCTCGAGGAGCTGGTGCAGGTTGAGCGGAACCAGCCGCAGGGTGACCGGCCGGCTGATGTCGAGCAGCATCTCGATGATCCGGTTGACCCGGTCCACTTCCTTGAGCAGCACGTCGGTGTGCTCGGCGAAGCGCGCGTCCTCGCCGAGCTCGCGGCGCATGAGCTGGACCGCCCCGCGGATCGCCCCGAGCGGGTTGCGGATCTCGTGGGCGAGCCCGATCGCGATCTGGCCCACCGCGGCCAGCGTCTCGCCGCGCCGCACCTCCGACTCGAGCTGATGGAGGCGGGTCATGTCCCGGATCACCGCCACCGCGGCCTCCACCCCCCCGCTCCGCACCGCCAGCGGCGCGGTGACCACGCTCACGTGCACGAGGCGGCCGTCCCCGCTCTCGATCACCGCCTCCGACTCCGACCGGCTCTCCCCGGTGGCCAGCGTGTCGGTGAGGTGCCGCACCAGCGAGGTATCCGGCGGGAAGACTTCCTTGAGGGCGCGCCCGATGGTCCGCCGGGCCGAGCGGCCGAGCAGCGATTCCGCGGCCGGGTTCCAGAGCATCACGCGCAGGACATCGTCCACCCCCACCACCGCGTCGGGCAGCCCGGCGATCAGCGCTTCGTAGTCGAGACGGGGGCTCACGCCAGCGCCAGATCCGGGACGGCGTTGAGCGACAGCGAGGCGCGCTCCCCCGCCTCCAGCCGGTCGTGGCCGGCGGCCGCGATCATGGCCGCGTTGTCGGTGCAGAGACCGCGCGAGGGCACGTGAAGCGTCCATCTGCGCTCGCGACACTCCCCCTCGAGGGCCTCCCGCAGCGCGGTATTGGCGGCCACGCCGCCGGTGAGCACCAGCCGCCGCGTCCCGGTTCGGACCGCGGCCTTCACGGTCTTGCGCACCAGCATCTTGACCGCGGTGGCCTGGAACGACGCGGCAATGTCGGCGATCTGCGCGGGATCGAGCGCCCCCGCTCGGCGCACGTGGAGCGAGACCGCGGTCTTGATCCCGCTGAACGAGAAGTCGGACGCGCCGTCGCTCATGTTGGCGGTGGGAAACACGATCGCGCGCGGATCGCCCGTCCGCGCCACCCGCTCGATGGCGGGCCCCCCCGGAAACCCCAGGCCGAGCAGCTTGGCCACCTTGTCGAAGGCCTCCCCCGCCGCGTCATCACGCGTCTGGCCGATGCGCTCATAGCGCCGCGCCTCCCGCGCCAGGTAGAGCGCGGTGTGCCCACCCGAGACGACCAGGGCCAGGAACGGGAAGGTGGGCGGGTCGCCCTCGAGAAAGGCCGCGTAGATGTGGCCCTCGAGGTGGTTCACCCCGACCAGGGGGCGGCGGCGCGCGTAGGCGATGGCCTTGGCCGCCGAGCAGCCAATGAGCAGGGAGCCCACGAGCCCGGGGCCGTAGGTCACCGCGAGGCCGTCCACGTCGTCGAGCCGGATCGCGGCCGTCTCGAGCGCCCGGCGCACCACCGGCATCAGGACCTCGAGGTGCCGGCGCGACGCCAGCTCCGGCACCACGCCCCCGTAGGGCGCGTGCACGTCGTCCTGGGAGGCCACGACACTCGAGAGGATCTTGCGGCCGCCGTCCACGACGGCGGCCGCCGTCTCGTCGCAGGAGGTCTCGATGGCGAGGACGATCATGGCGGCTCGATTATCGCGCGAGTTGGGAGACGGGCACCAGCCGGAGCCCGCGCGCTTCCCACCGGGGCACGTATTCCTTCAGGAGCCTCACCGTGAGCGGATGGCCGTGGGCGACCACGATCACCTCGCCGCGCCGCTCCGCCCAGCCCGCCACCTCGTCCCAGCGGGCCCGATCGCCCGCCTCCCCGCGCGCGTGGTCCACCAGGATCTGCCGGCGGGCCGCGCGCACGCCGGCGTCCCGCGCCTCGTCGAAGGCCACCGACTGGCTCGACGTGTAGGCATCGACCAGGAAGAGGCGCCGCGCGGCGAGCACCTCCAGCACCGCCCGCATGCGCGGGCGATCCTCGGTCAGCCGCGAGCCCATGCGGTTCATCACGCCGACCGCGGGGGCGACCGCCTCCAGGTGACTGCCCACGAGCTGCTGGATCTCGCCGGGAGGCATGGACATCAGCAGCGCGCCCGGGCCCGGATCCACCTCCGGGAACCGGTACGGCTCCATCGGCAGCCCCACCAGCACCTCCATGCCCGCGCGTGAGGCGTCCCGGGCGATGGCGGCCGAGAGCGGCAGCGCGGGCAGCACCGCCACCGTGAGCGGCCGACGGATCTCGCGCAGGATGTCGAACACGTCACGGCGGCTGCCCAGGTCGTCCACGATGACGGCCACCCGGGGAGCGCCCGGGGGCATCGGCGCCGCTTCCGGCAGCGCCCGCGAGAGCACGGCGGGGGCCGGCGGCGCGGCAGGTCGCCGGGTGGCGCGTCCGAAGAGATCGGACCCGAACAGGCTCGCCTCGCCGCCCCGAGCCTGCCACTGATCCAGCCCGACCACCGCGATCAGCAGCAAGACGATGATGCCGGCGAGAGCCTGCCACACTCTCGCCGGCATCGGTTCCCTCCGACCGCCTAGCGCGTCTGAGCCTGGGGCCCGGCCGGTCCCGGCCGGCCCTTGTCCAGGATCTTCATGGCCTTCAGCAGGTCGAGCGCGCGCTGCAGCTGCGGATCCCGCTTGAGCTGCTCCTGCGGCGTCTCCGACAGCGGCGGAGTCGGCACCGGCGTCTCGGCGCCGGGCGCGGCCGCCGCGACCTTCGGCGCCTCCACGATGATGTCGGGGGTGATGCCCTTACCGTGGATGGAGCGGCCCTTCGGGGTGAAGTACTTCGCGGTGGTCAGCCGCAGGCCCGAGCCATCCGAGAGCGGGATGATGGTCTGCACCGAGCCCTTGCCGAAGCTCTGGGTGCCGATCACCACCGCCCGGCCCCAGTCCTGGAGCGCGCCCGCCACGATCTCGGAGGCGGAGGCGCTGCCCTGGTTGACCAGCACCACGACGGGGAAGTCGGTAAACACCCGCTTGGCGTTCGAGGAGAAGCGCATGTTCTGGTTGCGCACGCGACCCTCGGTGTAGACCACGAGCTTGCCCGACTCCAGGAACTTCTCGGTCACCTCCACCGCGGAGGTGAGGAGGCCGCCCGGATTGTTGCGCAGGTCCAGCACCAGCCCCTGGAGCTTCCCTTCCTTCAAGTACTTGTCGATCGAGGTCTCCAGGTCGTTGGCGGTCTGCTCCTGGAACTGGCGCAGCTTGATGTACTCGATGCCCGGCTCGAGCTGGTTGGCCCGGACCGACTGCACGCGGATCTGCTCGCGGGTGATCAAGAAGTCCTTCGGCTCCGTCCACCCTTCGCGCACGACCGAGATCGTGATCTTGCTGCCCGGCTTGCCCCGCATGCGCTTGACCGCGTCGGAGAGCTGCATGTCCTTGGTGGAGAGCCCTTCGATCTTCAGGATGCGGTCGCCCGGCTGGATCCCCGCGCGGTAGGCCGGGGTGCCCTCGATGGGGGCCACCACGGTGAGCACGTCGTCCCGCAGCGTGATCTCGATGCCGAGCCCCCCGAAGCTACCGCTCGTCTCGACCTGCATCTCCCGGTACATCTCGGGGTCGAGGAACGATGAATGGGGGTCCAGCCCTCGAAGAGTCCCCTTGATCGCGTTGTAGATGATGTCCTTGGGCGCGACCTCGTCCACGTACTGGCTTTGCACGATCGAGAGCACCTCGGTGAAGAGGCGCAGGTTCTCGTAGGTGGCCGCGGTGTCGTTGCCCTTGCTCGCCACCCCGCCACCGAGGGACAGGGTGAGGATGAGCAGCAGCGCGGAGATCATGACCACCTTCTTCATGTGCCGGATGGGCCGCATCGTGTACTCCTCCTGGGTACTTATTTCTTGTATTTGCTCGGCTCGCCTTCGGCTGCGCCTCGCCTAGCTACGTGGCCTGAGCCACTGCGTGGGATCTTGCGGCTTCCCTTCGTGCCGCACTTCGAAATACAGGCGCGGTCCCTGCAGCGAACCGGTATCGCCCACCGTCCCGATGATCTGCCCGTGCTTCACTTCGTCACCCTCGGTGACCCGAATGTCGGCGGCGTGGGCGTACACCGTGTAGTACTCGCCGCCGTGATCCACGATGATCAGGTTGCCATAGCCCCGGAACCAGCCGGTGTAGACGACCTGGCCGGGGAACACCGCTGCGATGTTCGAGCCCTCGCTGGCCTCGATGTCGATCCCGTTGCGGAACGTCTTCGTTCCGAACCGCGGATTGACCTGCGGACCGTACTCGGCGACCACCCGGCCGTCCGCCGGCCAGGAGAGGCGCCCGCGCAGGCCCGCGAAGCCCGGACCCGGGCTCGCGTCACCCGGCACCGGCCGCGCCGGCCGGCTCGGCGGCGGCACCTTCGCCACCGCCCGCCGCTGCTTCTCCTGCAGGTCGCGGATGAAGGCCTCGAGCCGACGCGTGGCCTCCGACAGCTCGCCGACCATCCGGTCGTGGTACGCGCGCTCGCCCTGCACCTTCCCGAGGAGCGCGCGCCGCTTCGCCGCTTCCTGATCGAACTCGGCCCGCTCCTGGTCCGCCTCGGAGCGGAGCGACGCCATCTCCCGCCCGCGCGCCTCGACCCGGCTCTTCCGGTCCGCCAGCACCTCGGACGTCCCACGATACTCTCGAATCAGCCGGGCGTCCACCGAGGCCAGGGTGGTCAGGTGCCGGAGCTGCACCGCCTGCTCCACCGGGTCGGCGCCCGAGAGCACGATCGGCAGCACACCGCCCTGGGCCTGCAGCTTGTAGAGCGCACGCAGGCGCCGGCCCAGCACATCCTCCTGCCCGGAGCGTCGCGACTGCAGCCGCCCGATCTCGCCCTGCAGCTCGCCGACGTCGGCCTGGGCTCGCTTGAGCCGTCCGTCCAGGACCGCGACCTGCTGGCGCTTCTCGCTGAGCCGCCGATCGATGGCCTCGAGCTCGCTCAGCACCCCCGCCTCGCGCTTGCGCGCGTCGGCCGCCTTCTGTCGCTCCTCGAGGAGGCGCTTGTGCGCCTGCTGCAGGTCCTGCTGCTTGTCGCCGATCTCGGCGCTCTCGCGCTTCGGCACCTGGCCCCAGGCCATCGGCGAGAGGAGCGCCGGTGCGAGCGCCAGGACCAGGCCGAGCCGCCAGGCGCGCCTCATGCCTGGGCCCGCCCGCGGGCCAGCAGCCCGCCCACCGCCCCCAGCATGGTCCCGGCGCCGATGACGGCGAGCGCCTGCAGCGGAGACAGGAAGGTCACCCGCTCGAGGCCGAGCGTCATCGGCAGCAGGGGCTCGAGGCGGGGCACCGCGAGCGCATACGCGATCTCGAGGGCCGCGAGCGCCATGATGGCGGCGACCAGGCCCTGGGCCATGCCCTGGAGCAGGCGCGGCGCGCGAATCACGTTCTCGGTGGCGCCCACCAGCCGCATGATCTCCATCTCGTCGCGGCGGAGATGCAGGACCAGGGTCGTCGCGGTGGTCACGGTGAGGATCGCGGCCACCGCCAGCACCGCGCCGATCACGAGGCCGACCCCCTGGAAGAGGCGGCGGAACTGCGCGAGGCCGTCCACCCACTGGCTACCACCCTGCACTTCCTCCACCTCCGGCAGCATGACGAGACGGCTCACGAGCGCCCGGGTGCCCTCCGGCGTCGCGATGGCCGCGTCGGGCGTCACCTCGACCGAGGCGGGGAGTGGATTGCGCGGGAGCTGCTCGGCGACGTCGGCCTGGCTGCCCAGTGAGCGCTTCAGCACGCGCAGGGCCTCGGCCTTCGAGACGTAGCGCAGCCGCTGGATGCCCCCCACCGCCTCGATGCGCTGCAGGAGATCGTCGAGCTTCGCAGGCGTCGGCTCGTCCTTCAGGTACACGATGACCCGCACCCGGTCACCCCACTGGTCGATGGCCCGCCCCAGGTTGAGCGAGAGCAGCCAGAACCCGCCCAGGGCGGTGAGCGAGAGCGCGATCAGCAGGATGGCCGCGAGGCCGACGCGGCCGGCGCGCCGTAGATCGCGCATCGCCTCGTTCATCACGAAGCTGAGCAAAATCCTTAACCCCTCTTCACTCTCAACATGGCTGAGCGATGCATGGCGAGTCGCAGTCGAAGGCGAGGCGAGCGAATCCGAGATTGACCGTGGGCCATCTCGGTCGCGGCAACCCTGAGCGCCCAGCTCATCCTTCGTCCTTTACTAGCCGCCCGCCCTCGAGCTTCAACGTGCGGCGCTTGAGCTGGGGCACGAGGCGGGCCTGGTGCGTCGCGAACAGCACGGTGGTCCCGCGGCTCCAGATGTCCTTGACCAGCGCCAGGATCTCGTTGGCCATCTCGTCGTCCAGGTTGCCGGTGGGCTCGTCGGCCAGGAGGAGCCCAGGAGACTTGACGATGGCGCGCGCCAGCGAGGCGCGCTGCGCCTCTCCCTGGGAGAGCTGGTGCGGAAAGGCCTGGGCTCGCGCGGAGAGCCCCACCGCCTTGAGCGCGGCGAAGGCCTTGGGCGTGATGTCGCGCCGGGCCGTCCCCAGCACGCGCAGCACGAAGGCCACGTTCTCGAAGACGGTGCGGCCGGCCAGGAGCTTCGAGTCCTGGAACACGATGCCGATGGAGCGCCGCAGGCGCGGGATCTCGGATCGGCGGAGGGCGGCGACGTCGAAGCCCGCCACGTCAATGTCGCCCTCGGAGGGCATTTCGGCCGCGTAGAGGAGCCGGAGCAGGGTGGTCTTGCCCGCCCCACTGGCTCCGCTCAGGACGACGAACTCCCCCTTGGCGATATGGAAGGACACGTCATTGAGAGCGGCCACGCGGGAGGGGCCGCCACCGAAGACCATCGACACGTGTTGCAGCCGAATCATGGACTGCACACCATTCTATCTAACTATTGGACCTTTCGTATTTTTTCCTCCAATAACCGGTTCACAACGGCCGGATTGGCCTTCCCCTGCGTCGATTTCATCACCTGGCCGACCAGAAAGCCCAAAGCGGCCTTCTTTCCGGCCCGAAAATCGTCCGCCACCTTGGCGTGCTCGGCCAGCACCCGGTCCACCGTGGCGCCGAGCGCGCCCTCGTCGGCCACCTGGGTGAGCCCCTCGCGGCTCACGATCGCCTGGGCAGTGTCGCCCGAGCGGTACATCTTCTCGAACACGTCCTTGGCGATCTTGCCGCTGATCGTGCCGTCGTCGATCAGGGCCAGGAGCCCCACCAGATTGGCGGGCGGGATCGGACAGGCGGCCACCGCGCGGTCGTCCTCGGCGGGCAGCTCGCGCAGGAGCTCGTTCAGCACCCAGTTGGCCACCGCCTTGGGCTTGCCGCCGCCGCGGACGGTTTCCTCGAAGTAGTCCGCGAGCCCGCGGCCCTGGGTCAGGAGATCGGCCTCGTAGGAGGAGAGCCCGTAGGCCTGCCGGAAGCGGGTCCGGCGCGCCTCGGGCAATTCGGGCAGGCGCCCGTGGATCTCCTCGACCCACGCCGGCTGCACGTCGAGCGGCGGCAGGTCCGGCTCCGGGAAGTAGCGGTAGTCGTGGGCGAACTCCTTCGACCGCATCGAGACCGTCACCGCGCGGTCCGGGTCCCAGAGCCGGGTCTCCTGCACGATGCGCTCTCCGGTGTCGAGCGCGCGGGTCTGCCGGCGGATCTCGTACTCGAGGGCGTCCCGCACGTTGCGGAACGAGTTCATGTTCTTGATCTCGACCTTGGTGCCGTACTCGGCCTGCCCGCGCGGACGGAGCGAGATGTTCGCGTCGCAGCGAAGCGAGCCCTCCTCCATGTTGCCGTCGCAGACCCCCAGGAAGACCACGATCGCGCGCAACGTCTTCAGGTAGGCGCCGGCCTCGTCCGGACTGCGGAGATCGGGCTTGGAGACGATCTCCATCAGGGGCACGCCCGCGCGGTTGAAGTCCACGCTGGACGACTGGGCGGTCTCGAGGGCGCCCTCGTGCACCAGCTTGCCCACGTCCTCCTCGAGGTGCACGCGCTGGATGCCGATCTCCCGCGGGCCCGGACCGGTGTCGATCATCAGCCGGCCATGCTCCGCCAGCGGCTCCTCATACTGACTGATCTGGTAGTTCTTCGGCATGTCCGGGTAGTAGTAGTGCTTGCGGGCGAACCGGTTGTGCTGGTTGATCCCGCAGCCGAGCGCGAGCGCGGTCATGATGCCGAACTCGACCGCCCGACGGTTGATCACGGGCAAGGAGCCGGGCATGCCCTGGCACACCGGGCAGGTCCGGGTGTTGGGCGAGGCGCCGAACACCGCGCCGCAGCCGCAGAACATCTTGGTCCGGGTCGCGAGCTGCGCGTGGACCTCGAGGCCTATGACCGTGTCGTATTTATTCATCGCGCCTGAGGGTTGATGATCTCGGCTGGCGGTTTGGCCTCTTCGGGCCTTCGGCCCTCATCGGGGCGTCTTGTCGGCCGTGCCCGTTTGAAGGGCCGGGCGGCGCGTATGCCAGTCGGTGACGGACTGGTAGGCGTGGGCCGCTCGTAGCAGCGTGGCCTCGTCGAAGGCGCGGCCGATGAGCTGGAGCCCGATCGGCAGGCCGGCCTGGGTGAAGCCGCCGGGGATCGACACGCCGGGAAGGCCGGCCAGGCTGACCGGGACGGTGAAGATGTCGTTCAGGTACATCTGCAGCGGGTCCGCCTTCTCGCCCATCCTGAACGCCACGCCCGGAGTCGTGGGCGCGACGAGCAGGTCGACCTTCTCGAAGGCCCGGTCGAAGTCGCGCCGCACCAGCGTGCGCACCTTCTGGGCCTGTCCGTAGTAGGCGTCGTAGTAACCCGCGGAGAGCACGTACGTCCCCAGCATGACCCGCCGCTTCACCTCGTTGCCGAACCCGGCCGCCCGGGTCTTGCTGTACATGTCGATGAGGTCGCGGGCCCCCGCCGCGCGCAAGCCGTACTTCACCCCGTCGTAGCGCGCCAGGTTCGACGACGCCTCCGCGGGCGCGATCACGTAGTACGCGGCCAGCCCGTACTCGGTGTGCGGCATCGACACCGGCTCGGCACGGGCCCCGAGCTTCTCGAGCGTGGCGATCGCGGCGCGCACCGCCTGCTCCACCTCCGGATCCATGCCGTCCATGAAGTACTCGGCCGGCACCCCGAGCCGCAGGCGGTCGATCCCCTGCCCGAGCGTCGCCCGGTAGTCGGGCACGGGGACGTCGATCGCGGTCGAGTCCATCGGATCGGCCCCCGCGATGGTGCCCAGCATCAGCGCCGCGTCCTCCGCGTCGCGGGCGAAGGGACCGATCTGGTCGAGCGACGAGGCGAAGGCGATGGCGCCGTAGCGGGAGACGCGCCCGTAGGTCGGCTTCAGGCCGACCACGCCCGAGA
>Ga0114129_10012228_pt1 | contig 12211 bp, 9 predicted proteins | sample RhiMetdeltSRZDD1_FD_80071 | JGI IMG/M metagenome (GOLD analysis project Ga0114129, IMG submission 80071) | Populus rhizosphere microbial communities from Tennessee, USA - Rhizosphere MetaG P. deltoides SRZDD1 (version 2) (version 2) | ecosystem: Host-associated > Plants > Roots > Rhizosphere >...
CCAGCGCGCCCTCCAGTCCATGCTCGGACAGCACGCGCGGATGAAGCCCCTGGGCGAGCCGGCGCAACTCCTCCAGGGTTCGCGCAAACTGCTCCTCGGCGCGGGCGATCTGGTCCCTCGCACGCTTGCCGGAGGCCGAGCGTCGGCCGCGGTCGAGCATGTCCGCCAGCTCCCCGAGCCGCCGCTCCACCCCCTCGTGCAGGCGCCGCTCCAGCCGCCGGCGTTCCTCGTCGCGTGCCGCCAGGATCCGACGACGCGACGCCGCAAGCTCCACGAGCCGAGCCTGCACCTCGGCCCGGAGTCGGGCGTTGGAGGCCGCGAGCTGCGCCGCGGATGCCACCGCCTCCAGCAGGCCTGGGTCCTCCAGCACCGCCGGGTCGTGGACGAGGGCGGCGACCGGCTGGCCCTGGCGCTCCACGGCCGTCACCGAGCGCCCCGAGCCGGGCGTGGGCAGGGAGAGCGTACGGCCCTCGGCGTCGATGAACACCGCCCGCTCGGGCAGCCAGTAGCCGATCTCGAGGGAAGGGTCGCCGAGCGCCCGTGAGAGTTCGCCACGGAGCGTCCCGGAGCGGGCCTCACCGAGCTCGACCACCAGGTCGGCGATGGCCGTCCGCTGCCATGGGGCGTCCAGGAGACCCGCCAGCAGACCGCCGGCAAGAACGCACAGCGACACCGCATACACGAGCAGCGCCAGACCGCTGACATCGCCCGGTGGCAGCAGCAGCCGAGCCGCCGCGGTTCCCGCAAGCACCAGGCTGAGCCATGCGGCGGCCTGCAACGCGATCAGACGCGCCCGTCGGGCTGGGCCGACCGCCCCGACATAGCCGCGGGCGGAGACAGCCACCAGGAGCCCGGCCAGCACGATGGTGGCGCCCGCATTTCGCCAGATTGGCGTGATGACCGCCGCGGCGTAGCCGACCCCGACGGCTCCCCGGACGAGCCGCGACCCCGGCCGCCCGGACGGGTAGGCGAGTACCAGCTGCACCAGGGGACCGCGATGCAGATACACCGCGTGCGCCGCCACCCAGGCCACCGCCGCCACTCCGACACCGGCGAAGTTCCCAAAGAACCAGGTGAAGCCGGTCGCCGCCATCAGCGGGCCGGTCCGGCTCTCCGGCCGCCGATCCCAGGCGACCAGCCCGCAGCCGATGAAGGTCCAGCCGACGGCCAGATCGGGAATCCAGTGCCGCGGATCGCCCCAGCCGAACCCGACCCATTCGGCGGTCAGGCCGAGGGCAGCACCGGCTATCCCGACCGGCCCGAGCCGCCGCACCATCGCCCTCAGCCGGTCAAGGCGGCGAGCGCCTCCCCCGACAGCCCGCTCTTGGGGATGAACCCGCGTGCAGAGGTCGCTTGGAGGCGGGGCCCATAGGCGGCCGCATCACGGCTGGAGATCAGCACCACCGCGGGGGGATCTGGTGCCGCGGCGAGCTGCTCGGCGACCGTGAGGCCGTCGAGATCCGGCAGCTGGATGTCGAGCAGGACGATCTCAGGCCGCAAGGCGACGACCGCCTCCACGGCCTCTGCCCCGTCGGTCGCCTCACCGATGACGTCGAAGCCCTCGGCCTGGAGCAATGCCCGGGCCGAGGTCCGAAACGCCGCATGGTCGTCGACGATCAGCACGGTCGGACGCATAGGGGCTGATCGTCCCACATGCCACCCGGGCACACACTGTGGCCAGCCGCAACCACATCCTGAAGCCACCTCGGATGTTCCGGCCTGCAGACGGGCTGAAGCTTCTCAGCTGAGGCAGCCGTCGACCCAGCCAACTGGGAGGAGCATCACATGAGGCATCGGTTGAAGTGGCTCATGGTCACTGTCGTATGTGCCGGCCTGGCGATCCCGGCGTCGCCTGCCCCGGCGAAGGTGCCCGGTCCGAACGGCCAGATCGTGTTTCAGCGCATCGACCGCAAGCTGGGCGGCACGGCGATCTACACGATGAATCCTGACGGAAGCCACCTGAAGCGGCTATTCGCCCGTGGCGCCGAATTCCCCCACTGGTCGCCGGATGGCAGGAAGGTCTCAATCTTCTGCTGCGATGACGGCATGGCCGCTCACATCGTCGACGCTGACACCGGTACCTTCCGCGAGCTCGCGCCTCCAGACCCCACCCTCGAAGTCCACTGCGGGCTCTGGTCCCCAGATGCTCAGCGGCTTGCCTGCGAGAGCTACGGCATCACCGATCCGAGGCGCAATGGCATCTATTCCATCCGCACCTCCGACGGAGGCGGCCTCAGGCGGATCACGACGAACCCAGGCGGGGCTGACACGCCAGGCGACTACTCACCCGACGGAAAGCGCCTGGTGTTCGTCCGCCAGGACCCGACAGGTCGGGTGGGCCTCTTCGCGACCAAGACTGACGGAAGCGGCCTCTTGGAGCTGCCTACGCCAGGCCTGATCCTCGAGTTCGGTTTCTTCGCCGGCAGCTGGTCGCCGAGTGGGAACAAGATCCTGCTCGTCGCCCGCTCCGCCCCCGACCACCATCGTGCGATCTGGGTCGTCAATGCGGACGGCAGCGGGCTGCACCAGCTCCCAATCGCGCCGTCATGCGGCGGGGCGCTGGCGAATCCAAGGTCGATCTCCTGCTTCGACCCGGGCTGGTCGCCAGACGGGACCAAGATCATCTTCACGGGCGTGACCGCCAACGGAACCCAGTCCAACATGTACACCGTAAACGCGGACGGAAGCGGCCGGTTCCAGGTCACGCGCGGCCTCGCCGACAGCCTGCCGGACTGGGGACCGCATGCGCGAGCAACCTAGGAGGATGTGCGGAGCATCGGGTACTGCTCGATGGTGGGCCGGTCGCATGGCGGTAACTGAGCACATCCCTGGCCTCTCGGCATATGCGTCCCCTACCCCGTACCGCTGGCTCGTGCTGTGTGACTGCGCGCCGGTTTGTGCCTCGCGGCCTGACGCACGTGCGCGTGGTCTCGTCGTGCGACGACCGGGCTGGGCGGCCGAGGGCCGCTCCCACCCGGGCTGTGGGACCACCACGAATGGGTGATTCTCCCGATCGCAGCCTTGCCCCGAATGGGTAGCTCAGCCGACGCGGCCCGCGCCCAGTCGTAGTGTCATGAGCGGGGCGGGCATCCGTCTGGTCACCATCGGGAGGCAGTCATGGACAGGTCGACCAACCTGAAGGGGCGCGGCTACCAGACCGTGATCGGGGCGGCCAGCCTGGCCGTCGGGCCGCTGGTCATGACCATCGGCGACCTGCTCCATCCAAACGAGACCTCGGACGTCAGTGGCCAGGCCGCGATCATCGTGGACCAGGCGACCCGCTGGTACCTGGCCCACCTGCTGCTGTTCATCGGCCTGGTCGTGTTCGTCCCGGGTCTGTTGACCCTCACCGGCCTGGCCGCGGCGAGCAGGCCGCGGGTCGGCTACACCGCACGCGTGCTCACGGTGATCGGGGTCGGCGGGACCGCGGCCATCTTCGTCGCCGAGATGCTGGCCGGGCGGCTTGGTGCTGGCAGTGCGGCGGCGACCGAGGACTTGCTGGGCACGATGTTCTCCGGGCCAATCGCAGCTCCGATGCTTCCGGTTGCGCTGGCCTTCTTCGTGGGTGCGGCCGTGTTCGCCGTGCCCCTGATCGTCGGTTCGGGGCCGCTGCGCTGGCCGGCGGTGGTCCTCCTGGCCGGGGTGCTGCTGGTGCTGGCCGAGATCATCTCCTCGCAGGTGCTGCTGAGCCAGATCGGCAATCTCCTGATCTGGAGCGGCGGTGTCGCCTTCGCCTGGCTGCTGGTTCGCGGTGCGACCGGTGCACCGGGGGGAGCAGTTGCAGGCCAGTCGCTCCCTGCCGGCTCGGCGCTTGACCACCAGGATCTGACCGGTAGCGGGTGAAGGCCAGGAGCGTAGAGCGCCTTCGGCTGGGTGCCTCCGAGCGGCCCAGACGCGACCGTTCCTCTTCGGCTCTGCGAACCCCGCCCGCTTCGTCGGCCCCTCACCGACCCGAGTCGCGGTCGGCGGCGCCCGGGCCCCGGTCACCGCCCCACAGCAGGATGCCAGGCTGAAATAGAACCCCCCCAGAACCGCGCACGGGTGCCTGCCGCCGGAGCGAGGCTTGCCCGCAGCACGCGAACGGCCACGCCGGGCCGCAGCAGCGACCGGGGTGGCGCGACCAGGCCGGCGACGCACATGAAGGCGCTGGCAAGGTCGGCGTCGTGGGCGGCGGCGGCGTGCAGCCGGCCAAGGTAGGCGTTGACCAGCCGGACCTTGGCGGTGCGGCGGCCTTGGACGCCGGGGAAGACCAGGTCACCGCCGACCGCGATGTCCCACGCCAGGTCCACCACCCGGGCCGGGTCGCGGAACCAGCGGCGCGGCTGCGGGACCACACCGCGCCGCAGGTGCCGGCGCAGCGCCAATGCCTCCAGCGCGGCCACGGTCATGCCTTGCCCATAGATGGGGTTGAAGCTGCACACCGCGTCGCCCACCACCAGTAACCCGTCAGGGAACCGTGGCAGCCGCTCGTACCGGTGACGCACGCTGGCCGGGAAGCGGAAGCCGACCGGGTCGTCCAGCGGCTCGCCGTCCCGGATCGCCTGGTAGATGTCGGGGAACCGCAGCGACCGGGCGAAGGCCAGGAAGCCGTCGGGGTCGGTGGGGGGGTAGTCGCCCAGCATGCCGGCCAGCGTCACCATCCACCGGCCACCCTCCAGCCGCAGCAACGCGCCGCCGCGAGGATGCTCGGGCGTGGTGCCGTGCAAGACCCCCAGATCCTCACCGAGGGCATCGGGTGGTAGATGGTAGGTTCGGGTGGCGTAGCCCAACCCGACACGTATCTGCTCGGTCGGTGGCCGCGAGTAGCCGAGGGCCTCCAGCCACACCGGGGTGCGTGAGCCCCGCCCGGTGGCGTCCACCACCAGGTCGGCGTCGAGCGCCTCCTCGGCGCCGCCGTCGGCCCGGCGGCGCACCCGCGCCCCGGTGATGCGGCCACCGCCGGGCGTGGTGGCCAGCATGAGGATGTCGCAGGCGTCCAGGAACCCCACGTTGGGCAGCGCCCCCACCCGGCCACGCACGTGACCCTCCAGGAAGGGCCGGCTAGCGCACAGGGCGACCAGCCCGGTGTGGGTCTGGCGGAGCCGGTGGCCATTGAGGTAGCAGCGGCCGTTGCCCAGCACGTCCCCGGCCGGCACCCCCTGGGCGACCAGCTCATCGGTGAGGCCGGGGAACAGCTCCTCCAGGGCTTGCTGGCCGCGCGCCAGCAGCGCGTGCAGGTGCCGGCCGTGGGGGACGCCGCGCCGGTGGGTGCCGGCCGGGGGGAGCTGGTCGCGGTCGATGATCGTCACCTGCGCGTAGGCGTCGGCGAGCACGCGGGCGGCCAGCAGTCCCGCCATGCTGGCGCCGAGCACGATCGCGTGGTCGCCGACGCGGCCGGGTGACGGTTGTGATCCTGGGTGTGTGGGCATGGCCGATCCTCCTCAGCCATACCTTCGGTAGAAGCGCCACAAGGGTTTGTCGATAGGGAGGACCTCGGACTGACCGGCGTCGTTGCCTGGCTCCCTGGTCGTCTCCCTCCTGGTCACGGCCGGCATAACGGTCCAAGAACCATCCCTGAGCGACGAGCAAGGGTCGTACGGCTCACCGCCCAGGTGGAGCGGCTCCGGGTAGACAACCAGCGGCTGCGGACTCGCCGCGGTGAGCTGGCCGTCAAGGGAGTAGGTGAGGTCATTTCCCGGTGCTGCGCATGCCCTGCCGTGTTCCGGGGGCGTCAGCGGACCTGGCGGAAGAATTCCCGCACGTCGCCGACCAGGAGGTCGGGTGCTTCCATGGCGGCGAAGTGGCCGCCGCGGCTGAACTCGGCCCAGTGCACCACGTTGTGGTCGCGGTCGGCCAGGGGCCGGATGGTGGTGTCACCGGGGAACACCGCCACCGCGGTCGGTACCGATGACCGTGGCTGGGCCTGGCCCCAGGTGCGGGCACCTTCGTAGTAGATGCGGGCCGCTGAGCCGGCGGTGCCGGTCAGCCAGTACACCGATACGTTGGTGAGGATCAGGTCGCGGTCGACGGCGTCCTCGGGCAGGCTGGCACGCGGGTCGGTCCATTCCTTGAACTTCTCGACGATCCAGGCGAGCTGGCCGGCGGGTGAATCGGTGAGCGCGTAGGAAATTGTCTGCGGCCGGGTTGACTGGACGATGGCATACCCGCTCATGTCATGGCCCCATTTCGACAGGAGCGCGAGGCGGGCCTGGTCGGCCTCGGCGAGGTCGGCCAGCTCGGCCGGGTCGCCCGAGGGGAAGGTGCCCAGGTTGTTGACGTGCACACCGATGACATGATCGGGGTCGATGCGGCCCAGCTCGGGGGAGACGACCGAGCCGGTGTCCCCGCCCTGGGCGCCGTAGCGGTGGTAGCCGAGGCGGTGCATCAGCTCTGCCCAGGCGCGGGCGACCCGGCGGGTGTCCCAGCCCGGGCCGGCGAGCGGGCTGGAGAAGCCAAAACCAGGCAGCGAGGGCGCCACGACGTGGAAGGCGTCGGCGGGATCGCCGCCATGGCCGGCGGGATCGGTCAGCGGGCCGATGATCTTCATGAACTCCACGACCGAGCCGGGCCAGCCGTGGGTGATGACCAGCGGCAGCGCGCCCGGCTCGGGCGAGCGGACGTGCAGGAAGTGCACGTTCTGGCCGTCGATGACGGTGGTGAACTGGGGGAACTCGTTCAGCCGCGCCTCATGGGCACGCCAGTCGTAACTGGTGTGCCAGTAGGCGACCAGGTCCTTCAGGTAGCCCAGTGGCACCCCGGCCTCCCAGCCGGTGCCGGGCAGCTCGTCCGGCCAGCGGGTGCGGGCCAGCCGCTCGCGCAGGTCGTCCAGGTCGGCTTGGGGGACGTCGAGACGGAACGACCTGATCGTCTCGTACATGGGACCTCCTCACGGTCGGGGTTACGGCTGACCGCGATGCTATCGACAGTAGCGGTCATATCCTGTCCTACACTGCGGTAGGCTTCTGGTATGAAAGAGACCTCGGCCCGCCTGCTCCGGCTGCTGACCCTGCTGCAGACCCGCCGCGAGTGGTCCGGCGCGGACCTCGCCGGCCGGCTCGGGATCAGCACGCGCACCCTCCGCCGCGACGTCGACAAGCTCCGCGACCTCGACTACCCGATCCACGCGGGCATGGGCCCCGGCGGCGGGTACCGGCTGGGCGCGGGCGCGGCGCTGCCCCCGCTGCTGCTCGATGACGACGAAGCCGTCGCGGTCGCGGTGGGCCTGCGCACAGCGGCCGGGGGCACGCTCACCGGCATAGAGGAAGCCTCGGTCCGCGCGCTGGCCAAGCTGGAACAGGTGCTCCCATCCCGGCTGCGCCACCGGGTCAGCGCGCTGCACTCGGTCACCCTGCCGCTGCCCGGCGCGGGACCGCCGGTCGACCCCGCAGTCCTGACCGTCATCGCGACCGCCGCCCGCGACCGCCTACGGATCAGGTTCCGCTACACCAGCCACGACGGCACCCAGGGCAGCCGCGCCGCCGAACCGCACCAGCTGGTACGTACCGACCGCCGCTGGTACCTGCTCGCCTGGGACACGGCAAGGGACGGCTGGCGCACCTTCCGCGCCGACCGGATCACCTCGCCCCAGATCACCGGACCACGATTCACCCCGCGCGACCCGCCCGGCGGCGACGCCGCTGCCTACGTATCCCGCTCGGTGTCATCCGCGCCCTACCGCTACCAGGCGCATATCCGGCTGCACGCCCCGGCCAAGGCAGCCGCCGAACGCCTCCCGCCCACCGTCGGCCACATCCAAGCCGACGGCGAACACGCCTGCATCCTGCACACCGGCGCCGAATCCCCCGACGTGCTCGCGATCTACGTGGCCATCATCGGGACCGAGTTCGAGATACTGGACCCGCCCGAACTTGCCGAGCACGTCCTCGCCCTGGCCGGCAGGCTCACTCGCGCCGCACGCCACTGAACCGCCCGAATCTCCACAGCAAGCCGGCCGCAACCGTCACCACGACGCCTGAGCCAAGCGAGAGGGAGGGACCGATGAGCGTCCGGCGTCTGGAGCACATTCGGGGCTTCCACATTGATCGGTCGCCGCGGCGGCTGGAGAACCTCGACACCGACATCGCGCCGCCCGAAGCGGCAATGGCGGCGACCCGGGCGGCGATCGGCGAGGACGAGGCGAACAGTTGGCTGCCGTTCACCGGCCGCGACGACCTCAAGGAGGCCGTGGCGCCTACATCGAGCGTCGCGGGGGGCCGCGCTATGACGGGCGCCGGGAGATCGTGATCACTTGTGGCGAGGGCGATGCGATGCTGGACGCCCTGTTCTGCCTGACCGATCCCGGGGACGAGGTCCTGCTCACCGACCCGACCTATGCCGGCAGGCTCAACCGGGTGCGGCTGGTCGGGCGGTGCCGCGGCTTGTCCCGCTCCAGGTCGGCGACGGGGCGTGGCGACTCGATGTGGGCGCGCCGTCGTTGGACCAGCGCATGGTCGCCTGGCGTGTCGGCTGGGTGGTGGCACCGGGTGACCTCGTCGATGACGTCGCGCGTGTCCAGATCTACAACGGGCTGGTGCCGAGCGGGTTCGCCCAGATCGGCACGCGTGTCGCCCTGAGCCTCACCGATGATCACCTGGTCGCGGCGAACGCCGAGTATCAGCGGCGCCGCGACGAGACGCTCCGCGCCCAACGCCGCTCTTCGGCTACGCGAGTCTGGACGAGCTGCTCGACACCGAGGTCTTCGTCAAGCACGAGAACCATCAGCCGGTCGGCGCCTTCGAGGTCCGGTGCGGCCGACGACGACCAGGTGGCGCTGGCGGGTGAGGCCGGTCAGTGGTTGTGGCGGGGTGGCTGGTGGCCGCTGGCGCCGACCAGGAAGTCGAGGTCGGCGCCCTGGTCGGCCTGGAGCACGTGGTCGAAGTAGAGGCGGGCGTAGCCGCGTGTCGGCGGCCCCGCTGGGGGCTGCCACTGCTGCCCGCGGCGGCCGAGCTCCTGGTCGTCGACCTCCATCCGCAGCGTCCGCGCGGGCACGTCGAGCTCGACCCAGTCGCCGGTCTGCACCAGGGCCAGGGGCCCGCCCAGGGCCGCCTCCGGGGCCACGTGCAGCACCACAGTGCCGTAGCCGGTGCCGCTCATACGCGCGTCGGAGACGCGCACCATGTCGGTGACCCCCCGTTCCAGCAGCTTGCGTGGCAGGGGGAGGTTGCCAGCTTCCGGCATGCCCGGGTAGCCCTTGGGGCCGGCGTTGCGCAGTACCAGCACGGTGGCCTCGTCGACTGGGAGATCCTCGGCCTCGCGGGCCAGGTTGTAGTCCTCCAGCCGGTCGAACACCAGCGCCCGGCCGCGGTGCTTGAGCAGGTGCGGGGAGGCGGCCGACTGCTTGATCACCGCCCCGTCGGGGCACAGGTTGCCGCGCAGCACCGCCAGACCGGTCCCCGGCGGCTGCAACGGCTCCGCCAGGGAGGTGATCACCTTCCGATTCCAGCAGGGCGCGCCGGCGACGTTGTCGCCGACGGTTCGCCCACTCACCGTCAGGGCGTCGCGGTGCAGCAGCTCGCCCAGCTCGGCCATGACCGCCGGCAGCCCACCGGCGTAGGCGAAGTCCTCCATCAGGTAGCGGCCAGAGGGCATCAGGTTCACCAGCGTCGGGACCGCCCGGGCCAGGAGGTCGAAGTCGTCCAGCGCCAGTGGCACCCTGAGCCGCCCCGCGATAGCGATCAGGTGGATGGCGGCGTTGGTGGAACCACCGATGGCCGCGTTGACCCGCACGGCGTTCTCGAAGGCGGCCCTGGTGAGGATCCGCGAGGGTCGCAGGTCCTCGGCCACCATGGCCACGATCCGCTGCCCGGACGCCATGGCCGTCGCGTACCGGCGGGAGTCGCTGGCTGGGATCGCGGCGGCCCCTGGCAGCTGCATCCCCAGCGCCTCGGCCATGCACGCCATGGTGGAGGCGGTGCCCATGGTCATGCAGTGGCCGTCGCTGCGGGCCATGCAGCTCTCGGCCGCGCGGAAGTCGTCGGCCGACATCCGCCCGGCGCGCACCTCCTCGCTGAACCGCCAGATGTCGGTGCCCGAGCCGACGTCGCGACCCTGGAACTTGCCCGACAGCATCGGCCCACCGGTGACCATGATGGCGGGCAGGTCCACGCTGGCGGCGCCCATCAGCATCGCCGGGGTGGTCTTGTCGCAGCCTGACAGCAGCACCACCCCGTCCAGCGGGTTGGCCCGCAGGGTCTCCTCCACGTCCATCGACATCAGGTTGCGGAACAGCATCGCCGTCGGACGCATCAGCGTCTCGCCGAGGGAGGTCGTGGGGAACTCCAGCGGGAACCCGCCAGCCTGCCAGACGCCCTGCTTGACGGCGTCGGCGACCCGGCGCAGGTGGGCGTTGCAGGGGGTCAGCTCCGACCAGCTGTTGGCGATGCCGATGACCGGGCGGCCGTCGAACACCTCGGGGGTGTAGCCGCGCACCCACGACCGGTAGATGGCCCCCATCCTGCCCGGCTCCCCGAACCAGTCCGCACTGCGCAGGCGCCGCCCGCTCCGGTGGTCGGCCGTTCTTGACATCGGGTCGCTCCTTCTCCCGAGCGCCCGCCATTCCGCCATGACAGGCGCGCGCCGCTCAAGCGTAGTCGGGACGCTTCGCGACCACCGTGACCACGACCATCCACGCCTGGCTTCGACCGGCACCTCCAGGGCAGCGCCGGATTGCTGCCGCTCGTGTGGCTCAGATCGCGCCCGCTGGAGGTGGCTCGGCGGCGGGTCGTTGTGTCAGTTCGCGGTGGCAGCGGCGGCGTCGGGCCTGATGTGGGCGAACATGCTGCGGCCGTTCCAGGTCGGGAAGGCCCGTACGAGCCATGACGCGCCGTGTAGCTGGATCCGGGAGTCGCGGGTGGCCTCCGCCCAGGACAGCTGCCCGGCGTGCCACTTCACGAACGCTTCGGCGTCGGCGGTGATGTAGAGGTCTTCGTCCAGGCCGAGATAGGTCTTGCAGATCTCGGCCTCGCGGTGCTCGAGCAGCAGCCAGTACCGCTCGTGGGGCCGGAAGCCGGTGAAGTCCAACCGGATGACCACGCGTTGGTCCGGGAGTCGGTCCCGGCGGAGCGCGTTGCACATCGACCACAGCGCCACGTATGGATCGAGGTTCTCGGGGGCGATCTCGAGCCACCGAGCTCCCCACTCGCCGAGGGTCTCGCAGACCCTGAACAGATCGTGGCCCGAGCTTGTGAGCTGGTATCGGTGACCGCGCCCGTGAGCCTTCGGTGCCGACTCGACAACGCCGAGGCGTTCGAGCTGCTTGAGCCGCTGCGCGAGGAGCGTGCCGGAGAGTCCGGGCGCACCCTGGAGGATCTCGCCGAAGGTCTCACTGCCCAGGTACAGGTTGCGGATGATCAACGGCGTCCAACGCTCAGCGAAGATCTCCGCGCCACGGGCGATCGGGCAGTACTGGCCGTAGGTCCTCATGAGCGCAGTGTCCCGCGCCACCCGACCGAAGTGAAGTCCAGATTCTTTACTTCGAGGTCCAGATCGCTGACTTCTCCTCGGTGCCCCTCGATGTTGCGATGAGCCCATCCACCAGAGGAGGAGCCATGGCAGCACCAACCACGATGCAGATCCCTGGGTTCCGGGGCGAGGTGATCGCCCCCGACCACCACGACTACGACGACGCCCGAGCCGTATGGAACGGCGGCGTCGACCGACGACCTCGGCTGATTGCCCGCTGCAGCGGTCCCGCCGATGTGGCCGCGGCGGTGCGCTCCGCCCGCGACCGCGATCTCGAGATCGCCGTTCGCGGCGGGGGACACAACGTGGCCGGCACCGCGGTGTGCGACGGCGGGATGGTGATCGACCTGTCGGCGATGCGCGCCGTCTCGGTCGATCCGGTCGAGCGCACGGCTCTCGTCCAGGGCGGCGCCCTGTGGGGAGACGTCGACCACGAGACACAGGCCCACGGGCTGGCGACCACGGGCGGCATCGTGAGCCACACCGGCGTCGGCGGCGTCAGCCTGGGTGGCGGCATCGGCTGGCTCATGCGCAAGCACGGGCTCACCGTCGACAATCTCGTCCAGGCCGAGGTGGTAACGGCCGAGGGCGACATCGTCCGGGCGTCGGCCGGCGATCACCCCGACCTGTTCTGGGCCCTGCGAGGCGGAGGCGGGAACTTCGGCATCATCAGCTCGTTCCGGTTCGCGCTGCACCCGGTCGGCCCCACCGTCATGGCCGGACCGGTGTTCTGGGCGGCCGAGGACACCACCGACGTCCTGCGCTTCTACCG
>Ga0114129_10012229_pt1 | contig 12211 bp, 11 predicted proteins | sample RhiMetdeltSRZDD1_FD_80071 | JGI IMG/M metagenome (GOLD analysis project Ga0114129, IMG submission 80071) | Populus rhizosphere microbial communities from Tennessee, USA - Rhizosphere MetaG P. deltoides SRZDD1 (version 2) (version 2) | ecosystem: Host-associated > Plants > Roots > Rhizosphere >...
AAACGTGGAAAATAACCTTTGCAGCCTTGCTCTCCTTCAGTTAAATCGTCTTTCTTAAACAGACCTTGGTTAAGTCTAATGGATCCTCTCGATTAGCGAATCCACTGATTTTGGTAACTTCCAGTACTTCTTTAGTGTTATTGCTTTGGACGCTCGGGATACCGGGTTAGAGCTGTATAATCCCTCGACGCACGCCGATAGCAACGGCTTCAGTTCGATCGCTCGCCCCCAGCTTCTCCATGATGTGCTTGACATGAACCTTTACGGTCTCTTCTGAAATGCAGAGTTTTTGGGCGATATCTCGGTTCCGATTCCCCCCGGCGACTTCGCGGAGCACTGCTACCTCTCGCTCGGTTAAGGCCTCGTCACCCATATGTTCCGCGAGTTGGGACGCAATCCGCGGCGGAATTCGCTTCTTTCCGGAATGAACCTGGCGAATCACATCCAGAAGCTCCGAAGGAGGCATGCTCTTAAGCAAATAGCCCCTCGCGCCCGCTTCGAGCGACCGCTGAATCTCAACGTCGCCCTCGAAAGTAGTCAGCATGATGATGCGAGCTTCAGGAAACTCGGTGAGGATGGCTATCATTGCGTCAATGCCACTCATGTCGGGAAGTCTAAGGTCCATGAGCGTGACGTCTGGTTTGTGTTCCTGAAATCTTTGAGTCGCTTCTCGTCCGCTCGAGGCTTCGGCCACCAACTGCATATCCGGTTCGTTATTGATGAGAGTGGCAATTCCCTCACGCAACAACGGGTGGTCATCAACGCTTAGGACCCTGATCGGGGTTAGTTCACTCATTTCACGATCTCACTTCCTGCCATCCTGATGGGGGTTGCGCAGATACAGTTTTTCAAACCAGTTCTTGGGTCGTTGCGAAGATTGTAATTCGTAGGCAATCCGTCCGGGAATCGACAGTTCGACTTCGGTACCGGCGCCCTCGCGACTCCAAAGCTTTAGACTGGCGCCGATCTCTTCTGCCCTCTCCCGCATGCCGGGGATTCCCCAGTGCCCTTCGCGTCCTGAGCGAAGCACCTGCTGGTCGATCCCTCGACCATCATCGCGGACCAGAAGTCGCAACTGTTTCAGCCCATACTCGAGTTCCACTTCTATAGCTTTTGCCCGAGAGTGGCGAAACGCATTTACGAGTGCTTCACGTCCGATATGATAGACTTCATCTCGAATGACTGGATGTAGTGGTCTGGACCATCCTTCTACCGTTACTCGATAATCGATTCGTTCCTACGAAGATAGTTCCTCCTGAATCGCAGAAAACGATTGTGCAAGATCAGTGGAGTTACCGCTTGTCGAGCGCAAGGCTTTTAATGTAGTGCGGCCTTCATCAGTAACCTGTTCCATCAGTCCGAGAACTCTACCGACCAAAGGTTTTGCGGGAGAGTCTGAAGGCAGTTGTTTATCAGCGACATGCAGTTGCATCGACGCACTTAGAAAACCTTGCAAGAGCGTGTCGTGCAGGTCCTGGGCGATTCGAGTTCGCTCCGCAAGTCGTTCTTCAAATCGCATGTTCATTTGTTGCGTCAACTGGTGAAGCCTTAACCGGTAGAAGAATAGTATCGAAAGTCCGATGACCGTCGAGGATGAGAGACGAAACCACCAGGTCTGCCAGAACAAAGGCTCGATCTCGAACTGGATCGTAGACTCCTGTCCGTTCCAGAGGCCCGCGCTATTGCTTGCCATTACACGGAAACGATATGAAGCCGGGTCGAGGTTTGTGTAGACGGCTTCCCGCGCTGTCCCAGGTTCGCTCCAATGTACTATATGGGTTGACGCGGTCACCGCGATTGCTCGGTGCGTTGCGAACTCGCCATTCGTATCCGCTGAATTGCAGGGTTGTTGATACCGTGGAGGCCGACGGAAAATCTTTTGAAGTTGCGACTGCTGTAACACCATTCCCCGGTCCTGGCAGAGCAGTCATTGTCGGTTGTGGACGATAGCCCGGTTCAATCAACAGGGCAGCGTACTCTGATCCAAGGCGCGTAGAGTTTATCCAACTCGAGTTTGCCTGGATCGTCGTGAAAGGCTCATTTGGCAGCGGTTGTAGCCACCATTCACCTCTCTTTGCATACAAAACGATTTGCTGTCCTTGCCGCGCACCCTCGACTTGGCCCTGAATGATGTCGAGTTTATCGATATTTTCCTGCGTGGTTTCCGGAACACGAGTAAATTTGATCGACGGCCCTACAACAGTCTTGCTCGACTTACATCCGATCAAGACAACAACCAGAATGAGCAGCGCCGCTTTTCCTCTGAAACAGCGATTGACGTCCAAACGTTTTGAGAGCGAATAGGCCAATGCTTACTCTATCCTTTCTTGAACAATTTCTAAGGAATCTGCCACTGGCTTAGGCACCTTCTGTTCCAAATTTTGGTACTGATGCAGTTTGAAAGTAGACCAACCGCAAACACTCTTTAAATAATCGAATCTGAGTGTCATGGAGTCAGTACCGAAACGCGGTAGCGTCGGGTCTGCGTTCGATTCCGAGAGCTCGATTGCACGGTCGACCCGACGCTACCGCGTTTCGGTACTGACTCCATGACACTCAGATCTCCGTTTTTGAGAGTCTTGTTGTCGTATTCTCAAAACTGCATCAGTACTCAAATTTTCCCTGTTTTGCTTTCAAACGATGTTACCACGATCGTGGTATCTCTCTCCCGCTCAAAAGGGATAGCGAAAAAACCTTCGATTTAGGGGTTCACCGCCGGGCGCGCGCTCGTATAGTGCGACGCAGCCTGAGGAAGACCAACAGGGCGCGAACATGAGGCGGGAATTTCCAGACGGAAGAGAATTCCTCGCACGGTAAATAAAATTGACAACAGCGGAGTGATGCTTGGAACGGCGTGAAGTTGCTCGATGGATCGCTCGGCAAGAAGGGAGCAGCGGTCATGATTAGTGAAATTCAAATTACGGGACTTAATCAACGAAACGGACCACAATTTTTGGATCCTGAGCAAAAGAGTCGGCGCGCCGAGGATTTCAACGAAAGGCTGACGGCTCGAATCGTGGGACAGGAACGTGCGGTGCGGAGTCTGAGCAACCTTTACCAGATTTTTCTCGCCGGCATGAACCCGCATCACCGTCCGATTGGCACGATGCTGTTTCTTGGTCCTACGGGTTCCGGGAAAACTCGTGTCGTGGAAGCGGCGGCGGAGGTGCTTTTCGGATCCGCTGGCGCGATCGTGAAGATCGACTGTGCAGAGTTTCAACACTCGCACGAGATCGCCAAATTGATCGGCTCGCCTCCGGGATACCTGGGCCACCGTGAGACTGCTCCGATGCTGTCACAAGAGAATCTCGATCGCATGCACACGGATGAGCTGAAACTCACGTTCGTGTTGTTTGACGAGATTGAGAAGGCCTCAGACAGCCTCTGGCAATTGCTTCTGGGCATCCTGGACAAAGCTACGCTGACGCTGGGTGACAATCGGCGAGTAGATTTTTCACGTTGCATTGTGATCATGACGTCAAATTTAGGTGCGCGCGAGATGGCGGAGTTGATTGGTGGGGGCATCGGTTTCGCGCCGGGTAAGGGAACCAAAGCGGAGAATGATGGGGACGTTGATCAGAAGATATTCCGAACGGTGGTGGAAGCAGCACGTCGGAAGTTTACGCCGGAATTCATGAACCGGATCGACAAGATCGTGTCCTTTCGTTCGCTGAAAGAGACTCATTTGCAGCAGATCCTGGAGCTCGAACTCCAGGCAGTCCAGGAGCGAGTGATTTCCTGCGCAGACACAAAGTTTGTCTTCGAGTGTTCTGAAACGGTTAAGGACAAGCTCTTGCGAGAAGGGTTCGATGTGAGATATGGGGCGCGGCATTTGAAGCGTTCGGTCGAACGCCTATTGGTTTCGCCGTTGTCGAACCTCGTGGCGAGCGAACAAGTTGAGTTTGGCGATCTGGTCTATGTCGACCTTTGTGCCGAAACGGGGAAATTCACCTTTCAGAAACGGCCCGACGGCGCACTAGTGTCTGTTGCGAATCAGTTCGCACGCACAGCGGAAGGTGATGAACAGCCACTCGGCGGTGTGGGTATCTCTCTGCCACAGATACAGGCAGCGAGAATATTCGCTAGGTGACGCTTTTGAATCTTCGATCAACAAACTCTGCTTTGTAAGTTTAGACGGAGTGGTCAGTCAAGACAGTAGAGTAAAGTCCGGCATGCAAGCGAGCTGTAGGTATCAATGAGTTGCGTTAACCAATAATTCTTTCGAGGGAGAAGTGCGATGAGTGTTGACACTTTGTCCGAGTTTGGGACAAGCAACGAGGATTCGCATCTGGCGAGTTTGAGATTCGGCGAGTCGAAAATAAACCAGGTATTTCCCCTTACTGGAGAGATCAGGAACGACTTGGTTTTCACCGGCATTGTCGGCCAGAGTGCGGCACTGCGGCAGGTGTTGCAACTCGTCGAAATCGTGGCTGCGAGCGATGCCACGGTGCTGCTGCTGGGTGAAACAGGCACGGGCAAAGAACTGATTGCGCGTGCCATCCATGAGCGCAGTCAGCGCCAGAACGAAAAATTTGTAACGCTCAACTGCGCCGCTATTCCCGGCCCCCTCTTTGAGAGTGAACTCTTCGGTCATGAACGAGGTGCTTTCACCGGGGCACACATGCGAAGAGTAGGACGCCTTGAGCTAGCCGATCGGGGCACGCTCTTTCTGGACGAAGTTGGAGACATGCCGCTTGAGATGCAGCCGAAATTCTTGCGCGCCCTTCAGGAGCGCGCTTACGAAAGAGTAGGCAGCGCGCAAACGAAGAGTGTCAATGTTCGACTGGTGGCGGCCACTCACCGGAATCTTGAAAAGATGATGGCCGAGAAGCAATTTCGCAACGATCTGTACTACCGTCTGAACGTTTTTCCCATACACATCCCGCCGTTACGCGAACGTCGCGAAGACATTCCGATGCTGGTTCAACACTTCACGCGGAAGTACGCACGACGGATGGGTAAGCACATCGCAACAGTTCCGGCAGCGACGATAGAGAAACTGCAGCGTTGGCACTGGCCCGGAAACGTGCGTGAGTTAGAGAACTTAATCGAGCGTTCTGTCATCGTGTGCGAAACAGAGAATTTCTCGGTCGATGAGAGCTGGCTATCGCAGCAACCGTTGCGCACATCGCCAACGACCCAGCGTGAGCTTCGGCAAAGGGTTGCCGCTGAGGAGAAAGAAGCGATTGAGGCAGCTCTTACGGAGTCCCGCGGACGAGTTTTCGGTCCTTCTGGCGCAGCTGCCAAGTTGGGTATTGCACGATCTACTTTGGACTCAAAAATTAAAACTCTCAAGATCGACAAGAACCGCTTCAAGGTCTCAAGTCCTTCCTAACGAAACATCAAGTTTGACCGTTGTGATTGACCGGAGTTTCGTCAATTGTCCGAGACTTCGGCATTCTTCTAAGTTCTCGTTGCTTCATTTTCAATGACTTACAAACGGCAGAGTAATTGCACTCTCTCCGGTGCGACGTTTCAAACGAGACCACATGTTAAGAATCCAGAGAGAAGCTAACGGGCAAGTTGTCCTTACCATTAGCGGTCAATTGAATGGGGACAACTTAACGATGGATGTCGCCCGCACCGTGCGTCAGGCCGCGGCCAATAACAACCACACCTAGTTCACCGGAGGGCTGCTATGAGCATGAATCAAACCGAAGTTCCGCAGTTCGCGAATCTCACGGAGTTGAGTGGAGTGAATCAGCACTTCCCTTTAGAAGAAGAGAGCAGCGGTGAAACGAACTCTGCAATCGTAGGTCAGAGTTCGGCGCTACGACAGGTCTTACAACTTGTGGAAATCGTAGCCGCAAGCGATGCGACCGTGCTTCTGCTGGGCGAGACTGGTACGGGCAAGGGATTAATCGCCCGTGCCATTCACGAACGTAGCCAGCGGCAGAAGAAAAACTTTGTCACGCTCAACTGTGCTGCGATTCCGAGTTCGTTGTTTGAGAGTGAACTTTTCGGTCATGAGCGTGGCGCTTTCACTGGTGCGTACATGCAGAGGCTGGGCCGACTGGAATTGGCTGATCACGGCACGCTCTTTCTGGACGAAGTTGGAGACATGCCGCTTGAGATGCAGCCGAAACTCTTGCGCGCCCTTCAGGAGCGAGCTTACGAACGTGTTGGCAGTGCCCGCACAAAGAGTGTCGATGTCAGACTGGTGGCGGCCACTAACTGTGATCTGGAACGGATGATGGCCGAGAAGCAATTTCGCAGCGACCTTTATTACCGCCTGAACGTCTTTCCGATTCGTATTCCGTCGTTGCGTGAGCGCCGCGCAGACATTCCCTTGTTGGTCCAACATTTCACGCAGAAATACGCGAGCAGGATGGGCAAACATATCGAGGCTGTGCCGGTGGCGGCAATGCAGGAACTGGCGCGTTGGGATTGGCCTGGAAACGTGCGCGAGTTAGAGAATCTTGTGGAGCGGTCAGTAATTCTGACCAGCGGCAGTACGCTTCTGATTCAGTCGCCTCAAAAGACGAACGGAGCAATAGACGCGGCGGCAATTGTCGGCAACTTTAAGGAGCAAGAGAAGATTGTAAGGATTCTCCGGCAAACCAAAGGGCGGGTGAGTGGTCCCAACGGCGCAGCACTCCGACTGGGCGTGAAGCGCAGTACTCTAATCGATCGAATGAAAAAGCTGGGCATCGACGCGCGAGAGGTGCGCAGCAATCTCATGTATGTGCAAGATTACGCGGCGGATTGAGTATTCCTGGGCCTTGCCATCAAGTCACGGCAGGCGGCGAAGCCGAAGCGAGAGACAAATACGACTCTTGAGGCAAAGCAACGGCTTATCCGTAACTCTTTCGAACGCACTCGTAGTAGACTCTAGCAAAGTATCTAAGTTGGTAGCTTGATTGATCATGAGGGCCAAAAGTCTTATTCGAATTCTCACTGTAGATGACCATCCGGTGTTACGCGAAGGGATCGCCGCTGTGGTTGGGAGTGAGACCGATATGGTCATCGTTGCGGAAGCCAGTAATGGAAACGAAGCAATTGAGCAGTTTCGACTCCATAGTCCGGACATAACTCTGATGGATTTGCAGATGCCAGAGATGAGTGGGACGGATGCGATTCTGGCAATTCGCAAGGATTCTCCGAACGCCCGCATCATTGTATTGACCACCTACAGTGGTGACGCACAAGCAGCCCGAGCATTCAAAGCCGGGGCCTCCGGATACTTGCTGAAGAACATGCTAAGGAAAGAGTTGGTCGAAACCATTCGGACCGTACATGGTGGCAAAAAAAGAATTCCCGCCGAAATTGCCATGGAAATGGCGGAGCATCATACAGACGATGCGTTGACCCAGCGAGAAGTGGAGGTCCTCAGACAAGTGGCGGAGGGGAACGCCAACAAAATAATTGCTGACCACCTCAGCATCTCAGAAGAAACCGTGAAGGCTCACATGAAGAATATCCTCGCAAAACTTGCCGCCAACGATCGCACGCACGCCGTCACCATTGCCTTGAAGCGCGGGATAATTGAAATCTAATTCGAATCCCTCAAAAGGGTTAGTGAAGTACCCCTAAAGTTGGGGTGTTGCCGGCGCCGGAAAGGTTCTACGCTCACACCGTGCAGCGACTGTTCTCAATGTTTCCTCACGGGGCTCCGGGTTTCGCTTTAGTGCTTCTGAGGATCTCTGTAGCGGCGATCTTGCTTATGAACGCCGCGAAGTGTTGCGGTATGTCTTCAGCCCGACTGCTCTTCGCGGGTGTTTTGTTGATCTCGATCTCGCTGGCAGTTGGTTTCCTGACTCCGTACCTGTCGGTTGTAGCCTGCGCGTTTGGGGTCGCGAATTTGTTGACTGGTCCGCACGCTGGTGACCCTTTCTATGTTTTCCCCATTTTCGATGCAGTGGTGCTTGCGGTCCTTGGGCCGGGAGCTTACTCGCTGGACTCCCGATTGTTTGGACGTAGCGTTAGCGTTCTCCCGCCCCGCAGAGACATGAATCCTTAACCTGCGGGGTGCGTAAACTTTGAGTAGTGTCCTAATTCTGTAGGGGCGTCCCTCCGTGGGCGCCCGTGTTTGTAGGTTTTGATTACCAAAGAAGGGCACCCACGGAGGGACGGCCCTACAAAATTAGGACACTACCGAACTTTGCGCTCACTCAATTTGGGGATATCCCAGTCGCGCTATGGAGGGTTTCCGTACGGCGATTACCAGGATCATAATGCAGCCTGGAGTTGACGTACGACGCGAAAGAGAAAGATCAGTAAATGAATGCTAACAGCCCTATAAGAATTCTGACCGTAGACGACCATCCTATGTTGCGCGAAGGGATCGCCGCGGTGCTTGGTAGCGAACCAGATATAGTTCTCGTTGCTGAAGCCAGTAACGGAAAGGAAGCAATCGAGCAATTCCGTAATCACCAGCCGGACGTTACGCTTATGGACCTACAGATGCCGGTTATGAACGGGCACGATGCGATTCGGGCGATTCGAAAAGATTTTCCCGACGCCCGTATCATTGTGTTGACGACTTACAGCGGTGATGAAGAAGCGATCCGAGCGTTCAAAGCCGGCGCCTCCGGATATCTGATCAAGAGCGCGGTGCGAAAAGAATTGATCGAGACGATTCGGAGCGTGCATCGAGGAGAGAAGAGAATCCCACCGGAGATCGCTACGGAAATCAACTCACCAGAAGGATGATACATTCTGATCGGGTCATCCGCGTTAATCTGCGGCTAATCTACCTGTCGTTCACGAATCGATTCCGAGAGAGCGGCGAAACCAGGAACGCTTCCATTTAGCTCGCGCAGTTTGATAAGCGGTTGCACCCGGAACTAATAATTCAACTTCGGTTCCATTTTGATTACCGCTCAATATCTTCAGTTCCGCGCCAATCCTGTCAGCGCGTTCACGCATTCCCTGCAGGCCCCAGTGGTCTGCGCGGCCACCTTCTGCGAGGATCTTGGGATCAATACCGTGACCGTCGTCGCGCACCCGCAAACGAAACTGCCGCGGCTCGTACATGATTTCAACTTCAACGAGACGGCCTTGGGAATGAGTTAGAGCATTGATGAGCGCCTCACGCCCAATGCGATAAGACTCCTCCAGAACCAATGGATGTAACTCCCGCACGTTGCCTTCGACCACGGTCTTAAAAGTGGCCTCACGGCCTTGCGGCGTCTCTTTAGCAATCCGCTGAAATGCCGCAGGCAATTCGCCTAGAGATTTCGCATCGACTCGCAGATTCCGGACTCGATCTCTTCCTTCTGCGAGGACCATGTCGGCGCGATCGAGTGCTTTCTCCATCGTCTCGCGAGCAGGTTCATTGCTGGGTATTTGTCTTACGCCTGCATGAAACTTCAAGATCAGTCCCTGTACGCTCTGAATTAGCGTGTCGTGTAAGTCGCGGGCAATTCTCTCTCGCTCGTTGAGACGTTCCTCCATCCTTACTCGCACTTGTAGCGCTACCTGCCGCACGCGCAGTTGATAAAGCGCTCCGAGCAATATTAGAAGGGCAGCCACGACTGACACCCGGAACCCGGTGGTTTGGTAATAGGCCGGCGCGATCGAGAAATCGAAGTATGTTCCGGTCTCGTTCCACACGCCGCTGTTATTGCAAGCTATCACGCGGAAGCGGTAATTGTTCGGAGGAAGATTGCTATAGAACGCTTGCCGGCGATTGCCGGCGTCGATCCAGTCCCGATCCCATCCTTCCAGCTTGTATCGAAAGAGAACCTTTTCCGGCGCTACCAGGCTAAGCGCTGTGTACTCGATCTCCAGATCGCGCACCAGCGGAGGCAGGCGCAACTGTCCACTCCCGTCGGCAGCCGGAGAGTAAGCCTTGCGGTCGGCGCTGATCTGCTCGACGTGCACCGGCGGAGGAAGTCGGTTAAAGGGAAGGTGGCGAGGATCGACAATGCTGACGCCATCCGAAGGTAAAAACCATAGTTTTCGATCCGAGGACCTCGCGACATGCGGGGTGTAGCCGCCGTTATCTTCAAGGCTCCTTACTCCATCGGAACTATCGAAAACCGTGGCGCGAATGGCGCTGTTCGCCTTATCTTTGTCCACTGCGGCAACCCAGGCGTCCAATTCGGAGCGCGCAATGCGCACCAAGCCGCACGTCGTGTACAGCCAGAACGAAGGGGCGTCGTCTTCCATCACCCAATGAGTCGAGTCACAGGGCAATCCGTTCCTGCTGGTAAGCGTGGCAACATGACCGTCTTTCAAACGGCTAAGCCCACCCTCGGTGGCGACCCAAAGGGTTCCGTCCGGATCGAGTCTAAGGTCGTTAACACGACCCTCGCCCAGCCCGTCGGCGGCTGAATACGATGCTCGAACCTGACCGTCAGCGAGATACGCAATGCCACCCTGATAAAATCCAACCCAGAGGCCGCCCCGCAAAGGATCAACGGCTAGAACCATAGCAGGGTCCTTATGTCCCAGGCCGCTCCAGGGAATCTGTTGGACCTGGCCGCCTCGGAGCAAATGAATAAGACCAAGATTCTTGTTGGCGATCCACAGATCCCCTGCGGTGTCCTCCGTGATGGAGTACACTACGCCACCGGGAACAGCTTTTAGAGAAATAAACTGATCATTCTGAAGGTAGCCGAACTCACGAATGGTGGAGACCCAGACCCGCCCGCGACCATCCTGAAACAGTGATCCCGCATAAGAGCCATTTAGTAGCCCGCCTGCTTTGTCGCTGCCTGTCATATCGCGAGTGTTGCGCTCGACCTGCAAGCTGCTCTTGCCGAAGATCCTAATTTGTCCGTTGCTCCATCGGTTCAACCCCCGGCGAGTGCTGAGCCAAACGCTGCCATCCCTGTCCGCGAGAACTGACAGGATGCTGGCATTCGACAAACCTTGGTTCAAAGAGAGGGTGGGGACGGCAAATTCGCGAAAACGGTCGAGGCCACCATCGGTAGCAACCCAAATAGTGCCTTCACGATCAGTGAATAGAGCAGTGATGAAATCGCCCGAGAGGCCATCTGCCTGCGTAAATACATCTGTCCTTCCCTCATGTACATGCACCAGACCTCCGTCAGAAGTTCCGATCCAGAGAACGCCATCACCATCGCGGAGCAGCCGTATGGTCGTGAACTGCTGCAAAGTAGTTGAGTGTGGATATGCCTCGGTCTTATCCCCAACGAGTCGCCTGGTTCCGCTGCGCGCGCCGAACAAGAGCGCGCCGTCATCGCTGTCAGCCAGACCTTGGATGCCGCCCCCGTTCGCGGCTGGCCCAGGTGCGGCATAGAATTTTGGAGGGCCAGGTTTCCATCGCCACAGCCCATTCTGCACTCCCACCCAGACATTGCGGTTGCGGTCCTCATACAAACCGCTCACTCCCTTATCAAGAGTCCCGTCCTCTCCAAAGCACTGCACGCTGGCCTTTTGAATTGTACAAAGCCGTGCAGGCCGCAACGACGCCACTCCGCCAGCCCATACCGTGCCTTGATGATCCTCGAGGATTGCTGCACGAATTGCCTGTCCAGCGAGCTCCGGGTATTCAGTGAGTTTGCTGCCGTCCCAACTTGCAAGGCCCATCGAGGTGCCAATCCAAAGCGTTCCGTCGCTCCCGGCGAGAAGGCTGAAAATCCTGTTGGAAGGAAGGCGCTGATTCGGCGGCGGCTGCCAGGGAACAGCCCTTACACCATCGAAGCGAAGCAACCCGAATTCCGTGCCCAGCCAGAGATAACCGTCGGGCGTCTGGGTAATTGAACTAATGGTACCTTTCGTAAAACCGTCGCGGATCTTCCACGCTGTGTGCGCGTACTGATTCACGTCGAGCGCTGGGTTCAACGCGAAAGCAGTGGTACGGAGCGCGAGCAGCAGCAACGCCAGCAAGATGCCGGGCTTGGAAACAAGAGAGATGGGGGCCGCTTGTCCGGTCATGCGCAACGTTGCTCAGGACTGGTTCCGGGTTAACCGTCGAAACCAGGAACGGTTCGATTTAACTCGTGCAGTTTGATAAGCGGTTGCGCCCGGAACTAACAATTCAACTTCGGTTCCAGTTTGACGACCGCTCCATATCTTCAGTTCCGCGCCAATCCTGTCAGCGCGTTCACGCATTCCCTGCAGGCCCCAGTGGTCTGCGCGGCCACCTTCTTTGAGGATCCTGGGATCAATACCGTGGCCATCGTCGCGCACCCGCAAACGAAACTGCCGCGGCTCGTACATGATTTCAACTTCAACGAGACGGCCGCTGGAGTGAGTGAGAGCATTAATGAGCGCCTCACGCCCAATGCGATAAGACTCC
>Ga0114129_10012230_pt1 | contig 12211 bp, 23 predicted proteins | sample RhiMetdeltSRZDD1_FD_80071 | JGI IMG/M metagenome (GOLD analysis project Ga0114129, IMG submission 80071) | Populus rhizosphere microbial communities from Tennessee, USA - Rhizosphere MetaG P. deltoides SRZDD1 (version 2) (version 2) | ecosystem: Host-associated > Plants > Roots > Rhizosphere >...
CGCAATCCGAGGCGCTGCCAACTCCCCGAACTTGGTGATACCCGCTGGGTTCTTGTCGGCGTTGAAGTACGATCGCAGCTCCTCCCCGGACGTAACGTCCAGCAGGCGGAGCTCGGCTTGGAACTGCCCGGCATCGCGAGTGAGGTGGCCGAGCACTGCCCAGTGAGCGGGCCGCGCTACCTCGAGGTTTTTCTCGGACAGCTCCAGGTGAAGCTCGACCTGGATACGCTGCGCCTTCAGCCCCTGGACCAGGTGCGCCAGACATGTGTCACCCAACGTACGGAGCACGCCGGCGCTGTCCCGATCTACAGTGAACGGGGCAACGGCGACCACGGCGACCGGACCACGTTGCTGGGCCGGCGCAGGCGAAGATCCGAGAGCTGGGCCCAAAACGAGCATGGTAACTCGGAATAGAAATCGCATGAGGTAGCAGCTCACGTGCTTTCGGGAGCCGAATCGCCGGCGTCCAACTTGCTCTCGCAGTCGGGACAGAGGCCGTGCGATGTCCTCGCGCGATGCTGGGCAAGAAACCCTTCCAGGCTGAGCCATGTGTTCTCGTAATGGACCCGGCGGCACCATGCACAAAGCACTACGAAAGACTCCAGATACGCGACGCGGCGGGCGGCTCGAATCGTCCAGCTGGAGACGGCAATTCCCAGCAGAACGACGACCACGGACTCGAGCAATGCCTCTGCCACCCGGTGCGGCGAAGCGGGGGCACCGAAGAGAACGTGGGGTAGATCCAGCAGCTCGTCCATCCAGACGAGGGCAGCAAGCACCAGAAACCCGATGGCTTGCGGGATGACTACGACGCGACCCGGGAATCGGGGAAGCATCAGTGGGTTCTCGCGGTCCGCTTCGATCGGGGCTTGACGACGGCATAATGAAGACGCACGACGCCGTCGGAATAGCGCCGGGACGACTGCAACGTCAGGGGGACAGAGCGATGCTGCGGCTCGATGAGCGGAATGCCGGCGCCGATAAAGATCGGAATCATGTGGATGATGAACTCGTCGACCTCCCCTGCGTCGAGGAACGAGGCAATCAATCCGGCTCCCCCCATCATCCAGATGTTCTTTCCCTGCGCCGCGCGTAGCCGCTTCACGAAAGATGGAATGGGTTCGGCGACGAATTCGACGACCGCCGGTCGGGTCTGCGGCGGGTGCCGTGAGAAGATGTAATTGTTGACCTTGGGGTCGAATTCCGCACCGGGAATCCCCTGCTTCTGAAAGCTTAGGGCAAGCTCGTACGTCTTGCGGCCCCACAAGATGGTATCGATGGACCGATAGAACGACCGCATACCGTAGTCACCGGCCGTCTGCGGTCGGTTCAGCCAGTCGACATTGCCGTCAGGACGGGCAATGTAACCATCGGCGCTCGTCGCGATGTAAACGATGATCTTGCGCATCCAAACCAACGTTCCTTTGATCGTTCCTAGGTGGCGGCTCCAGCGTTACTCCATTCTATGAGCTCGATCCGATTCCCGAACGGATCGGCCACATGCACCCGTTCCCGGCCCGCCAGCGGCACTGCGCGTTCAACCGGATGGCCGGCGTCCACGCAATGAGCGATCAGCGCGGGCAGCCCGTCGACACGCAACGCCGGATGGGCTTTGCGGGCCGGGCGAAAATCAGCTTCAACTCCGAGGTGTAATTCCACGGCGCCGCGGCGGAACCAGGCGCCGCCCCGGCCCGCCAGCGGCTCGGGCTTGGGGATCTCCTCGAGGCCGAGCACGCCGACATAGAACCGGCGCGCCAGGTCCTCACCGCCCGGCGGCATGGCGAGTTGGACGTGGTCGAGGCCCACAATAGGCATCACAAATGGGGCGCGAGGGCCGCTGTCGCTGCGGCCGATGTCATTACGGGAATGACCTCGAACTCCACCACGTCCTGCCAGTTTGCCATCCACTGGGTCAGCAGCTCAGGGTCCTCGGCTTCCATCACCTGGAAACACCGGCGAAAGTCCTGGGTCACCCAGCTGGAGACGTACCGGAGCTCCTCGGGGGCGAGGCGGCCGCGGTCGCGAAACCGACGATAGACGGGGAGTGGGTCTCCCGCTCTAAAGGTCTCGATGATCAGGTAGAGCACGGCAGATTCCCACCCAGGTTCCGGGCGGACCCTGAGGAGCCGGGTTATCGCTGAATGAGCGCCTTAGCCAGTGTCGCCAGCGGGATCTCATCCTGAGACACGATCATGTAAACCTTGTGCTTGTACTCCACGAAGAGTCGCCGATTGGGGACCTTCGGATCGAAAACCATATAGCCGTTCGCAACCCCAAGAATAGGTTCCACTCCCTTGGGCGACTCCGCAGCGTACTGGTCAGCCGCTTGCTTGGCGGACGTGAACTTTCGCCCCAAATCGGCTAGCGCCGAAGGGCCGTAGATCAGGAGTCCTGGGCTCGAGCCTCCTTCCCAGCTCAAATGGCAGGCCGGGCCAAGCTCCTGGGTGCCCCTGAACGCCTTGAGCTTCATCTCTTTGGTCACAACCGCAGGGTCGATCGGCAGCGGATCATCACAGCTGCTCTCCCGATGTAAGGGCGAGGCGGCGAGAAGGGCCATACAGAACAGTGCCGCCCCTCTTTGAGAAAGCGATGTTGCCATAGGGTATGTACCTCCAACTCTAATCTGACTGGGCCTTGTGGACCCAGCGAGCATAGTCGCCCGACTCCCACTGGTGGACGGCCTTGCCTCCTCGCACTTCGTAAATGTCCAGAATCACATGGCGTCCATCCATGACAGCCTCCTCCACCACAACGAATGGGCCGACGACGAGTTTGCGGGTTGCCTCAACCGGGCCGCTTGCTTCCGCCCGCGGGGGCGTCTCCGCAGGACGCGAACCACGTCCCCGGCTCAGCTTTTCGGCCTGCTTCTTCACTCGCGCGCCGTGTAACCGCCGCGGAGGAATCCTCCATATCAGAGTGATACCACACCGGAGCAAACCAGGAATACCACGCTTTGCGATCACAGTGATTGATTGCGTCGTAAATGTGGGCGACTACGCGCTCCGGAAGTGTATCAGGAGCGGTCTGGGCACCGACTGGCCGGCTCAGGAGCAGCAGCGCCATGGTGAGCAGCATCCTGGTGCGGTGATACATAGGACCTCGCCTCGTGTGCGGAGCCTCTATTTCCCTTTCAGCCCGCTCCGCAGTACCTTGCCCCGCCCGTAGGCCGGGCGGGCTGTCCCCCTAGAGGTCTGTATGGCAAGGCACCGCGAACTCGTCGACGAACTCCACCGCTTTTGAGCGCACCAGCAAGCGGCGGAAGGGCTATCCGTCCGAAACTCGCGTGAAGCGTGGCTTCCGCATGGTGCACGGCGACAAGGAACTTGTGGAGAAGCTCGGTCGCAACGATCTGTGCCCCTGCGGGTCTGGACGGCGGTTTCAAGCGCTGCTGCCTCCGCAGCGGTAGTTACGACTGGGTCCATCGGGACTACTACTTTTAGGGACTGATCGGCCAAGGAGAGCGAACCCGAATGGGTTCGCTCTTTCCTTACTCCCGTTCCAGCGCCGATCGATCCCACCCGCCGAGATCGGCAGCTGCCTCGTAGCTGCTTTGGAGAAACTCCAGCAACGTCGCATCGGGCGATGATGCCCGTCGAACTTCTTCGTAGGGCAGGATGAACTCGCTCAGCGTCGCGTCGTAGCGCGCACCGGCTGGGCGCAGCGACGCAGACCTGAAGCCTTCGGGTTCAGGGTAGGCGTACGCATAGAATACCGGGTGAGGCATCACATCACCGCCCGGCCAAAATCCGCAGCTGCTGACCTCATGCGAATACGCCTCTCTGGCCACCCAGTCGGGCAGGTTCGGCACACCGCCCGGGTGAGGAGGTGCGCGACGGCCTGAGAAGCGGGTAACCGCGAGATCGAAGCTTCCCCAGAAGAAGTGTACTGGACTGCACTTGCCGACAAATCGCGATCGGAAAACCTTGAACACCCGGTCGGACTGAGCCAGTGCGTGCCAGAATCGGGCGGCCTGCTCCGCATCGTAGGTGGAATGTTTCCAGTCCTGATCGAGCGGCGTGGCATCCGGGATTTCGTTCGGCGTCGTTCGGATGTTGATCTCCAGCCCAAGCGTCTTGAGCCGGGCAAACAGCTCCTGATAAAAGTCCGCCACGGCACGAGGCGCCAACCGGAGCGTCTCAGTTCGTCCGTCGTTGGTCTCGATTAGGAGTTGGTGGTCGACGAAATCGAACTCAATCGAAAACAGCCGAGATCCGTACGAAATCGGCGAAGTCGTGAGTCCGCGCGCCGTCAGGTAAAGGGGGACGTGCCAGGAATGGTTGACCCACGGCGTCTGCACCATGCGAATCTTGCCTACGATCTGGGTCCACCGATGCAGGGTAGCCTGCGTGTCGCGCCACTCGCCGTACGCCAAGACTGGCCAGGGCGAGTGGGTGACCTGAATAGCAGAGTTCGACATATATGCCCTCGAGGCGCCTCAGCTGCATGGGTCGGGCGCCACTCACTAGTTAGATAAAGCGGGCGACGGCACATCGCGTCAGCATACGCTCGAATCGTCAGTGTACTTCAACGGTGTCGTGGACGGTGAGGCCCGCCCCCGGGTCGGACGCCTGGCCGCTATGCTGAAACATGATGATGGATCGGCCCGGCGACTCCGCTTGGAAACGGAACCGTTGGGTCACGCCGGCGGGCACTGCCGGCGTAACGAGCATGACGTCGAGAAAGCGGACCGAGGTCGAGGAAATACTGGGAGGGCTGGCATACTCGCCCGGCCCGATAGTCTGCAGCGTCAGCTCCAGCGTTTGGCCCACATTAAGCGACAAGGTCCGACTTGGGATCCCATTTGCTCCCAGGACGTCGTTCGAGCACGCCGCGAGCCCTGTAGCGGCGCTCAAGAGGTAAGGGATTCGCATAGCGCCGCAAGCTTGGCAAGCGACATCCGCCAGCCAACCTCATTCTCACTTGGCGACAGCCCCGGAGGTAAGTCGTCGTGTACGGCATCCAGTTGGGTACCGCCGCTCGCATCCGTCAGCCTGATCGTGATCGTCATTTCGCCGCGCAGCGAAGGATCGGAGGTCTCGAACTCGACCAACTCGACTACCTCCTCGTCCGGCACGAGCCTGACAAAACGACCATGGTAGGTATCTGTGTGCGCACTCGTCTTGCCGGTTCCGGCGGGCGCGTCGTACGTCACCGAGATGCGAAATGAGCCGCCCTCGAGGGGCTCGAACGCATGGACGCGACTCGTCATTCTGTCCGGCACCATCCAGCTCTGGACTGCGCCGCCATCCAGAAGCGCCCGATAGACCAGCCGGCGGGGGGCGTGTACGTGCTGAGTGACATGCGTCGCGGTCATCGGTTCGGGGCCCACTAGTGCTGCACCATCCTGGTGGCCATTTCGTGGAAGCTGTACGGGCCTTCCGGGCATTTTATGTTCGAATTCGTGGGATGCATCAAGCCGTTCGGGTTATCCTTCCATAGCCACACGTGCAGGTCCCAGTGATGGAGCTCGACGGGCAGCACAGGCGCGTGTCCCTCCATCGGGCCGTCCAGCTTGGTGCCGAAGATCATGGGTGGCTCCTTCGAAACGGCCGTCGGCATGAACCACTCAGCTGCGACGAGCTGCAGGCGATTGCCAACAGGTTCGTAGATCAACACCTGTGGCCTGAGTGAGTCGAGCTTCGGCCCGATCAGCGCGGGGTTGAGAAAGTGCACACCCATTCCACCCGGCTTGTAGGGCATTTGGCCATCTCCCTCGCCACCCTTTGGATAGTCCACGCAACCAAGGGTGGAGAAGTAGCCATCGCGGATGGCCGCGATGGGATCCTCGTACTTCTGTAGCGCAGCCCGCGTAGCCGTCAGGTTTGCGGGCAGCCGTGGCTGGCCGGCCTCCTTCGTTTGTGCGTGCAGGGCGGTCGCGACGAGCAATCCAGCGAGGGCGACCACGGCCGGCTTCAGGGACCGCAGGTGGACTGGCTTCTGCATCTGTTTCACGCAGGCCTCCAGGTGTGGGGAATGAATGTGCCGGCGGCCGCAATGACCCCGCGTAGCTAACGCTTCGGGCGACCGTTATTGCAGATGGTTGCCGGGTCCGCGCGCGTGAAGTCGGCTGTCCAGTTCGTCTCCCACGTCCGATTGTCGTAGGAGAATGCCTGTTCCCAGCGCGCGTGATCGCGATCGGCTTTGTTCCAGGTGAAACGGACTTTCACGCGGCGGCCACCGTCCCGGTCCTCGCCGTAGAACTCACCGCGGGAGCCGTCGAACCCTCCCACGACGGGCGGGTCCAGCTTTCCGGTAGCGCTGCTTACCCAATAGATCGACCACTGACGCTTTTGCAAATCGAACGTGCGCAGCGTCAGGCCCGCCCACCCCTTCGTCGGGAAGTACAGCTCATCTATGGTGGCGATGCCGCCAAGGTACAGCGACATGCACAACGTAGCGGGAAACTCTTCCCACTCGTTACTTCCAATCCCGCGCGCCTTCAAGCGGCGCTGATGGGTCTCCCATCCGCCGGCGAAGTAGTCGAAGTCATGGACGTCGCCGGTGCGGGAGGTCGTGTAGCCCGGCGGATCTCCGCCCGCAGATCCACAGGCCGCGACTGCAAGTGCCAGCACGACGCTGGAGCTTCGCACGGACCCGGCTTGCAACAATCGCAGCACTGAAGCCATCAGGTTGAAACTACCGCTTGCAACGGGCGACGGACACCCGGCATCAGTGCTGGAGCCTGCGACCCCTGATCAGCAGAAGGATCAGGCAGACGCCCGCTCCCAACGCCGCCAGAAGCGGTGCCCGCAGCCAACGCGCCGAAACAGAAGCCCCACGCCACGGCTCCCCCAATCGCGCCCACCACGACACCAAGGAGCGCGGCGGTTCCGACCAGTACCATGAAGCCAACGGCAATTGGTTCCATGGGCTGTTCTCCTGCAAGCCGCATGGCCGCCTGCGTTCAAGCGCGAGGGAACGGCCCGGGCGGGCGGCACGCCCGCGTGCTCCCGGCGATTCGTCGGGATAGGTAAGTCTCACTCGCGACGGCTCATAGACCGAGTCGCCTGGGTCCCGCCAACCACAGAATCCTGCCGCGGTACGGTCGTTGCTCCCTACAGCACGACCCTTAGCGCCAGAGCCCCCGATGTACCTGGTCGATCGCTACCTGCGTCTCGCACTGATCCTCGGCTGCGTCAGCGTGGCCGGGTGCTCCTCCGAGCCGGTAAACCCCTCGCCTTATACGGTGGACGCGTTCATCAGCGCCGTCAGCGCCCGCAACGGAGCGGTGGTGGCAACGATGCACGAAACCTCGCCACCGCCCGCCGGATCGGGGCCGACGGCGCAGGTCTCGGGGATCACGACCGCAGTGAACGGCGGTAGCGCTCCAGTCAATCTCACCGCAGGCGGCACGTTCAATCGGGTGTACGTCTCCACGCCGAACGCGCAGGGATACTGGGAAGTGCTGCTCCCCAGCGGGAGCACGGCCGAAGATCTGATCGTCAGCGTTGCGCGCGGTGTGCGCTCGGGCTCGCTACGGGTCCGCTACCAGGCCGAGAACGCGGGCGTCGCCGGACCATACGCGGAGCAGACGCTGCAAATCATTGGCGTCGGGACTGGCGACGTGCAGGTCAGCATCGCCTGGACCGGCGCAACCGACGTGGATCTCCATGTGATCGATCCGAACGGCGAGGAGATCTACTACGCTCACAGGACGTCAGCGAGCGGCGGGCAGCTCGATCTGGACTCGAACCCGGCGTGCAGCATCGACAACAAGAACAACGAAAACATCGTCTTCCCCACCGGAACGGCGCCGCACGGCTCGTACCGCGTGATGGTGTACTACTACGCGGCCTGCCAGCAGCCGCGGTCGGACTGGGTGGTCACGACGTTGGTGAAGGGCCAGCAACCGCAAACCTTCACCGGGAGCTTCGTCGGACCCGAAGGCACCGGAAATCCACCGATCCAGGCTACCACGTTCACGTACTAACGCCTCGGTGGCTCGGGGATCCCCCACACTGCCGCCGTAGCGAACTCGACACTGTTGCCCGCTGGATCCCGCACGTACAGGGAGTAGCCGCCCTGGGGCCAATGTATTTCAGCCTCAATCGGCACCTGACTCGCGCTTAGCTGGGCGAGCCAACCTGCGATGTCGCGCTCCGGAAGCCGGAACGCCACATGGCCCGGCCCGTGCGCGCCGTGCCGCGGGACCGCAGGTCCATCCGCCGCATTCGTCGGGTCCGCGGTAGCCTCCGGGTTGAAGAGGAGGAGCATACCCTCTCCGCAGCGGAGAAAGACGTGCCGCCCGGTTTGCCTGCCGATGACTTGCAGGCCAACGACGTCCCTATAAAAGCGTTCCGCGGCGTCAAGGTCGGGACAGTAGAGGGCCGTCTCGAGCACGCCCGGCGGTTGCGGGCCCGGCTCAGTCACTCTCGCGCTCATCTCTCCGGGCCAACGTCCCGCTCCATCTGGAGCTCGATGTCCCCGTCACGTGGGTCAAGCAAGACGCTCGTCCCCGCCACTCTCCAACGGCTCGACGGTGACGGCCGTGCCATAGCACAGAACCTCGGTAACCCCCGCCATGACCTCTGCGGCATCGTACCGCACGCCGATAATGGCATTGGCGCCGCGGCGCTGTGCATGGGCTCGCAGGATCTCGAAGGCGTCAGCCCGGGCGGTCTCGCAGAGCGATGTAAGCGTGAGGATGTGTCCGCCGAAGATTGTCTCGATCTTCGCGCCGATCGTGCCGATGATGGAGCGCGAGCGGACAGTCACGCCTCGCACCAGGCCAAGCGATTGTACGACCCGATATCCTGGGAGGTCGAAGGTCGTGGAGGTCATCGCTTCGTCCATAGTAAGTCCCCATGTGTTGCGTGGGTCAGGCAGCCCCCTCTCTACGCCGGACCAGCAACCGTGCAAACGCAGTACCGGCAACAAGCATGATAATGTTTCCGATCTGGCTGAGGAGCACTTTAGCCAGGATGATCTCGCCCAGGATCAGGCTGGCGCCGACCGCGTAGGCGAGTGCCGGCCAGCGAAAAGGATCTCCAGCGGACGCGAGCGAAACGACAGCCAGCGCAGTGCCGACGAAGAAGGCGAGCAGGCCAGGCACGAGCGCCATCCAGATCTCGGGCGATTGGAAGGTGTCGAGCAGAGCAGTTGCGGCCGCCTGGTCGTTGCGCTCGGCGATGAAGCGCCCGAGCAACATCTCGAAAGCGATCACCGCCGAAAACGCGGCCACCCCAGCGAGCATGAGAACGCGCGCAGCATAGCCCGCCCCAGGCCGGCGATCCATTGCCACCTTGGTGATGGCCAGGAAGCCCGGCACCAGCAGGAGAAGCCCGACAAACAAGAGGAGATGAGCGGCGTACCATCGCGAGGCCGAGTGCACAATGATCGCGACCTGGGTAGCCGCCCCAGGGTGCTCTGCGGGATGGAACAGGTCGCCGATGCTCATCAGCGCCGGGCCCACGATCAGGCTCGTGCCGCCGATTATCCTGCGGTACCTGGAGGGGGCAGCATCCATGGGATACCTCCCTATTAGGCGAACCAACGTGCGCTCTAGCGTCTCTAACGAATTGATTCAGGAGTGTCCAGACAGAGCGGACAGGACAGCACCGTACCAAGGTGGGCTGCCCGACCCGCCTCGGTCAGCACCCAGGGCCGCACTTCCCACGGGGGCGTGTGTCGGACGTGCTGCGTGTGCCCGCAGTCGAGTTCAGCGACCCACTGGGTCTCGGCATCCTGGTGGAAGCCAACGATTCGCCGACCCGGAATCACTCCCGACCTCCGCAACGACCAACGAACGGACCGATCAAATCTAGAGCTCCGTCACCGTGTTCCGCAGGCTGTCGGCCTGGGCACCTGTGCCGTCTGGGCGCCCCGCCACCAGTGAACGATGGCTTCCTTACTGCCCGGTCCGTAAGCACTAATCTGACGGATGGCGCATATGCAGTTCGAGAGTCGTGCCGGTCGCTCAGGGAGCCGGCTGGACCTGGGTAGCGATCAAGGAGCCCCGTGCATCCGGGGGGCCGTCGAGATCCATGCGTCGCGGGTAGCTCAGTTGACCGTCGAAGCTGATTGCCTGCAGAGTGTGCTCGCGAGCGGCGTCTGCAGCCTGATCGAAGAGCTTGTCAATGGTTGGAAAGTCGGTGGGTGATGCCGACGCTGGTTCACCAGTAGTGACAAACGTGGCGGACACTACGACACCATTGCGGACCGCAACCCGAATCGGCTGAGCTTCCCAGCTGATGAAAAATCCTCTGGTCTCATAGATGTAGGTGTATTCAGTCAGGTTGTGAGCCAACCAGTTCGCGCAATGGGCAACAACTTTCTCTGGCGTTGGGCCCGTGGCGTCGCTACAGGCCACAAGCGCGACGGCAAGAGTTGACAGGGCTGCAAGTCGCTGGCGTAGTGGACGCACGGCCGCTCTGTTGCAGACTGTATCACTAGGACGGACCGGCGTTGCCGCGCCTGCACAACGGTCGCGCGTCCCTGAGCCACTTCCTTCGCCCCATCGACGCCAGTGTCACCACCGTCCCGACGACCGTGCCCCAAAGCACGCCGTTCAGCGACAGAGTCAGCAAGAGTAGGAGCACGCCCTCGCGCGTACCGCCCTGAACTCCCAACCACTCGATAGCGGGTACGATTGCGAAGAGCGTGGGGAAGCCGACGAGGAGCAGCGAGTAGCCGAGCGACTTGTTGAGCTCGGTGTCCCCAAGAGCGCCGATCGCCAGGTACGGTGCGCTGAGGCACAGCCCGGCGAGCAGCCCGACCTTTGCGCCCTTGAGAGCTGCGCGCCCGATCTCCGTCTTCACAAGCGACTCCGGGTCCGCGCCCGAGCGCGCATCTTGGCCAGAGTGGGTCGTAGGTACCGACGATAGCCGGCTGGGCTCATCCAGCCACGCGGGCACGCCACCCTGCGCACCTCGCCAGGAGGGAGCAGCAGGAACTGATGTGTGGCGCTCGTGTGCCTGCGCACCCGCACCCGGAGCTTGCGTCCGACTCGAGCGCGCACTCGTCCGATCCGGCCGTCCGGCACCCGCACGCAATCGCCTATCTGGAGCTTCGCCGGCATGCAAGACTCACTTGCAAATGAATAGTGCGTCGAGTTCCATGGTCCACGCCGTGCCCGGGGCGCTCCAGGCGTCGTCGAAGTGCGCGTGCGCCCTGAGGACCCGGGCTTCCACCGTCGTCATCAGCTGATCATCCGTCGGCGGTGTAATGCGCCGCACGACCGCCTCGAGCTGCAGTGGACGCTCTGCCAGTCGAGGTGTTCTCGGGGCTGTCTGCGGCAGTCTCGGGCTCAGGCGGCATCTCGCCCGGAGACTGACCGTACACGAACCAGTCCCACCAGGCTCACCAGTGCCCAGGTTCCCTCCAGTAGAATGAAGCCGTACTGATGCTCGAGGACGGCAACGACAGTTAGGGCAGTCGCTCCAATGAGGTTCAGCAGCTGATATGCCAACGCCGTTGTCTGCAGACGACCCAGTTGGCTCGCGGCGAACGGAAGAAGGATGCAGACTGCTCCCAGCACCGAAATGACTTGGCGCATAGCGTTGGTCCGATCAAGAGAGCTGTTTGATGCCGCTTCGGGCCTGGGCCGTCACAACGAAAGAGACCATGCTGGTTTCCCCCCGTCGAAGGGGTTAGGGGTCACGCCCCAGCATTAGAAAGCTCAGGCGGCGCTCTCGGCGAGAATGCGCAGCACATGCTCGGCTCGCTGTGCCACAGGAAGGCGGGGTACTTCATCGAGAACGTAGCCGCACGAACGGTACCAACGGACGATCCTGGTGTAGACGGGAACAGCCTCAGCAAACGATTGGTCGCGTTCTGTGTCGTTGGTGTAGATAAGCTCCCACGGCGGCACCACGAACACGGTGGCATGGAACGGGTAGAGCGCGAGTGTGGATTCCAGCTCGACGGAAGGCAGAGGCGATGCCTCGTGAAGCATCCCAAGGGCATCGATCAGCCCGCGATCAAAGAAGACCCAGCTGGAAGTGCGAGGCTGTTCGAGGTACTTCTCGATGTCTCGACGCAAGATCTCTCGGGCGAACGCGAGAGCATCCGGTCGACTACTCGCACCGGACGCAAGACGTTCTGCGATGATGGCTCGAGCGGATTCTGCGACTGTTGCGTAGCCCACGGCGGCAAGCTCAGCCAGGAGCGTCGTCTTGCCCACACCCGGGCCGCCGGTGACGATGACATGAGGCATCGATCCCTGAGGTCAGCGACCGCTGACAGTCCGTTTCAGCTGCGGCATGGCGCGTCA
>Ga0114129_10012231_pt1 | contig 12211 bp, 6 predicted proteins | sample RhiMetdeltSRZDD1_FD_80071 | JGI IMG/M metagenome (GOLD analysis project Ga0114129, IMG submission 80071) | Populus rhizosphere microbial communities from Tennessee, USA - Rhizosphere MetaG P. deltoides SRZDD1 (version 2) (version 2) | ecosystem: Host-associated > Plants > Roots > Rhizosphere >...
AGCGCGTCGACGTCGCCGGCTCCGCTGAAAATTCCGCTGTTTCCGTTCGCAGCGGGATGAAATTTGCCATCGCTGCCGCCATTGTTGAGGAGGAACAGGAAGCGGGGCGCTTGCGCATCCCTGATGACCAGATCAGCGACGCGCAGCGATCGCAGATTGCTCGAGGTCGCCATCGAGCCCGGCTCGAAGCCGAGCACGTGGGTCGTCCCGACCGTGAACGCGCCGCGACCGTCATTGAAGAGGACGGTCAGCTTGCCGCTACGTTGACCGACGGTGCCGGAGGGCGTCGTGCTGCTGGCAATGGCGATATCGAGCGGCATCGACTCGCCTCGAAATCGGCCCGTCACTATGGCGCGGGGCCGGCCGATGCCGGCGAGCGACACGACGGCCGGGGCGTCGGGGGTGCCCATGTCGAATTTGCCGCCGCCTTTGCCGAAGAACAGACGCAGCAACGGCTCTCCGCCAAGGCCTCCGGTATCGTCGACGATGGCGATCCCGGTCGCCCGGCCGTCCACGAATTGTCCCGCGACGATGAGCGACGGGCTGAGGCCGACCGGCAGGAACTGCTGCTGCGATCCCTCCGGCAGGTAGAACAGCCCATTGCCCTCGCTCAGCCTCAAGGAGAGCACCAGCTGCCCATTCTGCTGCGTGACGAAGGCAAGATCGGACACGCCGTTGCTACCGTTCTCCGATTGGAAATCGGCGGCGACGAACATGCGATCGTCCACCTCGAGGCTCGTCGTGATGGCATCGGGCTGCACGAACGCGCCCGTGCCGTTGTTCTTGAAGGCGACGATCCGGTTGTGGTTCGGCGCGCTGATGGCGGCGAATCCCACCCCTGGCGGCGCGCCTTCGGGCCGATTGGCGCCGAACCGCCCCGTTACGAGAGAGCGCGGTCGAATGCCGGCCGTCTTGTCGATGGAGGTCCAATTGCTGTTCACTACGAACCCGACATTGGACATCGGTGCCGCCTGGCCCTTGAACAGCTGAATGGTGCCGTCGTTGAGACTGGCGGGGTTGCTGAAAGTTGAGATGATCAAGTCGCTGACGCCGTCACCGTCGAGGTCGTCGACCCTGATCGAGCGGGGCGTGTTTCTCCCCAGATCCAGCGGTGGCGAGGCTTGCGTAAACCCGCCGGTGTCCTTGCCGAACAGCATCTTGGCCCGGCCGACGAGCGTGGAATCCGTATAGGCGACCACCAGGTCGCGCCAGCGGCGGGCGCGTTGCGGACCTGCCGGTTGCGCGGAGAGATTGGCAGCCGCGATATAGACCTCGACGCTGTCCTTCTCGCCGACCGGAATTACGCCTTGCACCGCGAAGCGCCCGCCGCCGTTCTTGACGATGACGACGCCGACCCTGTTCTTCCCTTCGAACAGCTCGGTGACGCCGACGGCGATGTCGTCCGGACCGACGGCGCCGGAAAACTGCCCCGTTGCAAGCGACTGGATGGCTCCACCCTGAGCGATGATGTCCGGCACCGTGATCGACTCCGACGCGAAGCCTCCGCCCTCGGTGCCCAAGAGGATCGTGAGCGAGCGGTTGGCCTTGTTGGCAATGACCACGTCGAGAATGCCATCATCATTGAAATGGCCGGTGGCTATTGCGGTCGCGTCCGGTCCCACGAGCTTGGTGGCGAGCCCCGATTGCGGCGGCGCATACTTTCCCTCCCTGTCGGGAACGAGCACCTGGGCTTGCTCGACCCCGGACGGTCCCGTCGTCACGACCACGAGGCCATCGAAGTCCACCGCTATATCTTTGCGGAAGCGCCCGCTCGCCATGAGGCGGGGGCGGCCGGAAAGCGTGATGAGCGTCTCGCGGAGCTGGCTGAACGTGCCGCTCTCATTGCCTCTCAGCAGCGCGATGAAGCCTTCCGACGCGCTGTTTACCATGCCGAAGGCCACCGCGAGGTCGCAATTGCAGCTCGGGCGCACGCCCGATCGCGCAACGAAGGTCCCGGCCGTCAACGCCACGGGCTCGGTGCGGTCGCCCCGCCTGGCCGAAACCTTGAAGGGTCCGCCCGGGACGCGGAAGGTCGGATTGTCGCACACGTCCTGGGCATGTCCGGGGGCCGCGTGCATGCAAACTGCCAGCGCCACGAGGACCAACCACGTGCGTTTGCGAATTGTCATTTGTCCTACTCCGAAACTGTCGTCCTCACTGCCCGCCTCTGCCGCGGGACCCGCCCGCCCGCCTACGCCAAGCGAATGATGTCCGCATAAACCAGCCGCCGAGACGGGCGTGTGGCCGCACCACCGCCCGCATCGCCGAGCCATGCCTGTCCCGGTGGGGCGGGATTGGACTCATAGAGCTCAAACTCCTTGACCACGATCCGCCTGTCCTTGTCGGTTGCATTCGGCATGACGACATGACCGCGCCAGAGGGTCGACGATGCGGGCGGCACGGGCTCCGCGATCGGCACGATAGCCGTGCTGGGGCTCCAGCCCAGCAGCTCGTCACGCCGATCCCCCGAGGCCACTCGGTCGCGCTCCTCGACGGCGACCTCCACGCTGTAGCTTGCCGACCCCTGGCCTGCCGACTGCGCAATCGAGGCGCGCGCTCCGATCAGCGTGATATCGAGCTTCCGGCTGCTGCCTTGGATGGTGTTGACGAGCGTGATCGCGCGGTTCGGCGAAAGCTGGTGAAATCCCGCATCGACCAGCGGCGACAGCTTCAGGTCCTTGAGTGAATTGATTTGAAAGCGTGCGAGCTTGAATCGGATGAATGGAAAATACGCATCGGCAACGTCGAATGCGAGATCCACGCACCAGCCGCGCTGCGCGTCGAAGTGCGGGGTGAACGGATAGATATTGACGCCCGCCAGCTCGGGGATCGTGACCGGCGTGACCGCCGGCCGAATTTGGCTGGGTTCCCTGGGCGCGTTCGCCGCATGCACAGGGTCGGCGCCGGCCGCCGCCTCGCCTACGACCGCCAAGGCCTCGCCCTCTCCTGTCACGAACCATTTCGCTCCGAGATACACCCGCAGCCAACCGCCCGAGCGCGCGCTGCGCGTAAGATCGGTAGTCTTGGTCCAGCGGAACGCCGGGAGGATGCTAGCGATCTCGAGCGCCGGCGGCCGCACCGAGTTGGGGACGCTTAGCGAGAATGTGGAGGTGCGGACGAGGTTTGCGGCGTCCTTCGTGATCTTCTCCGGAAAATACTCCCTGAAGCGCGTGGTCGCGACCAGGCGGTAGGTGATCTGGCGATGCTTGGTGTCGCCGAACTCATGGCGCGCACGCCACGACTGTGCGCGAGCCGTGGCCGCGTCCGCGGGCGTGTGGAGCTGGACCTGATCGGCCCGCGGTTTGTAGGTCGCAATCGGAACGATGGGACCGCTCAGGCTCTGCGGCTCGGCCTCCAGGTCGATGGGGAATTCGAGAACATGCATCTCGATGGACCGCGGCGGCTCTTCGGCGTCTTCGCGCTGTTCCTTCCACTCCGCGAGCATATCGAGCTTTTCCGTGCTTGCGCCGTGCACTTTGAATAGGCCCGCAAGGTAGGCCACGGTCTCGCCGGCGAACTTGCGGACCGCGAAGGGTTGGCCATCCACCGTCGGCTCCATCAGCGGCTGCTGCACGGCATGCACGAGCTTGACGCGGCGCCCCGGTGTCAGCAGCGGAAGGGCGCCGTGCTGCGCCATGTCGAGAAACTGTCGGTCGCCCGCCGCCGAGCCAACCCTGCGCCACAGATAGTGCAAGCCGAAGAGCCCCACAGAGGCGGCCTCCAGATAGCTGCTGATAGTGATCGTCTTGACATCGGCGGGCTTCAGCCGGACGGTCAGAACGCGCGCGCCGCTCTGCTCGGACCATTCTGGTTTGGGGGAGTCCGACTGCCGCAAGCCGTCCAGGCGCAGGCGGAAGGGGCGGATCTCGGGCCAACTCGAGGCGGGCGGGAATCCGATCTTCGTGATGGCGCCGAGCGCAAGCCGCGCATCCGCGGGGAGCGGGTCGGGCTTCGGCTCCAGCCGTCCCGGTGAAGACCCGGCTCCTTCCGCAAGCTCGAGGCTCCCTGCATCCAAGCCCGGCAGTGCGAAGAGCGCAGCGCCGCGCGCCAGCGGGTCGGGCAGATAGGGCAGCCTCAACTGCGCCTCATAGTGGACCGTGTAGCCGTTTCCGTCACGGGGTTGCGGCCCGGGAGCGGTCTTGATGAAGGCCACACCGTTCTTGATGGTGGTCTGGCCGCCGGTCGCAGGGTTGGGGAGGACAACATCGGGGAGCTCCTCGCGCTCTCCGGTTTGAATGTTGGTTATGAAGTTGTCATTGAGCGTCCTCCCATCGCGCTTACAGATCGGGAAGATCTTTGCAGGGTCCCCTCCGAGCCCGAATGCCCCATCCAGCCGGCCGTGGCGCTCGGCCATGCGCAGCGACGTCGCGGGCGGCGCCACGTGGCGCTCGTCGACTGCGCGATAACGCCGGTCGGAGAGGGATATGGCCAGACCCGCCGCATAGCTCGCCGTCGTTGTCGGCGGTCCATTGCTGCGGATGACCATCACGTCGATGGCCTCGCCTTCCAGCAGCTCCTCGCGCGGCACAAGCACGGGCGCAGCGATCGGCTCGAAGCGGCGGTAAGGCTGGGCCTCGACCCTCTCCGGCATGAGTGGCTGGCTGGTCTGCGGAAGCTCACCGAGGACCTTGTCCGCCTGAGGTATCGTGAGACCGTTGCCGGCGAGGTCGACAGTTCGCACACGCAGCTGGTAGCTGTGGCCGAACCGCAGGCGGGGCAACGACTTCGCCTGGGCTTCCATCACCAGCTCACCCAGTCGCAGACCCGGTGGCGCCAGCGAGGTCGGGGCATGCAGGCTCAGGCCGGTTGCATCGGCCGGGATCGGCGCCGACAGGCTCCAGCCCTGCCAGTTCGCATAGGAGTCGTGGACATAGCGCGGACTGGTCTCCCGTCCATCCTCCAGCCTCGTCGGCGGTTCCTGCACGACAACCGGTTGCACGAAGCCCTCGTCAACGTCGCGGAATTCGAGATCGCTTTGTCCCGGCCGCTTGATGACGAAATTGCCGACGCGCTGATGCAAGGACAGCCAGGGCCCCTGTGGATCGGTCGGCTGCTGGCCTGGAGGAGCGCGCAGGACATCGATGCGATAGCCGCGTACCAGGTCCTCGGCAAACAGCGTGGGCGCCTGGCTGGCGAGCCGCTGGCCCTCGAGATCGCCAACCCTTGCCGCGTCTCGCATCAGCCGAAGGCCATAATCGACGCGGACGAGCGTGAGGCCCGCCGTGTTGATGGCGGGAGGTGGATTTTCGTCCATGGCTTGGGCGGGTGCATCATCCTTGTCGACGATCGTCGCCAGCGCGTTGATGACCTTCTTGGCGGTGCCGTCGACATCCATGCTGATGATGTCGAATTGCTTGTCTTGAGGCGACAACTCGCGCGGAAGCCGCAGGTTGAGCAATCCGCCGAGGATCTCGAGGGTCGGCTCGCCGCTCGGTGGATCCGCCGCTTTGCGCGGCGCCGCCACAAACACGGGAAATGGCAGCGGCAGTCTGTCGGTGTCGTCCAGAATATACTTTGTCCGCGGCGTGTAGGGCGGTGAGGGAGGGCGCGGCGCGCCCGTGACGCCCGGTGGAGCAAGCTTTGGCTGCGCATGGACGGTGCGCAGAGAGCCGACCGAAGACTTCGGCACGCGCGATGCCGCAACCTCCAGATCGAACACGAGACCGAGTCGGCGCAGGAGCAGTGGATAGCTGCCGAGCGCAGTAAGCAGGCGATGGAAGTCGATCTCGTCATCGGGATTGCCGGTCGGGGCGGCAGGGCCTTTCTCGGCGGCCACTGGCGCCCTCAGTCGGCCGTGAAAGGCGGCGAATTGCAAGAACGCTTCCGCCGGCTTGCCCGTGGCGGCCACGAGCGGAACGACGTCGCCGGGCAACGCCGATCGCGCGCGGGCGCCGGCAATGTCCGTTGCCGCAGCGAGCTTTTCCTCGAAGCCCAATCCGCTGTCCGACCGCAGGAGAGAGGCCGAGATTTGCTGATGCGCCTCGGCGAGGCGGGGTGCTCCTGCGCTTTTCGCCTCGCTCACGTGCGCGCGAAGCTCGGCGGTCTGCTCGGGCGGGGCGCGATCCAGCAAATCCGCGATGGCGGAGAAGTTCTCCCTGAATTGCGCCGACGAAGCAGGCCGATAAGGTGTTGCCTTGCCGAGCTTGTCGTAGCTCATCTCCAGTTCCGCGGCTAACTCGCCCGTCGGAAGGTTGGCGACCGGCTGCGGGGCAAGCATGGGGGTTGCGGAGCGAACCGGCGTGGTCGCCGGAAAGATCGCGCGCCACAGCTCGGAGTCGGGAGTGTCGCTTGTGACGGTCACCTCGCTGCTCGGGACGACAACGCCATCATCGACGATGATCTCGAACCCCTGCAGCGCGTCTCTGGCGTGTTTCGGCCAATCGAGGAAATCCGTGAACGATTGCAGTCGGGGAGCGTCTCCCGCCTGCGGCTGCAGTCTCGGCGATACGAGAACGGACAGCTTCAGCCTCTCGCCGGTTGCGTCGGGCCTGCGTCCGTTCGGCAAGGTCGTCCAGATGATCTGTTGCTCTGGCATCGGCTGGCCACCGTAAAAAAAGATCTAGCGAAATGCCTCGCAGTATTTGATCCACAGCGCGGCGGACCTCTCCGGGTCACGAGGCGTATCGACATCCGAGGCGAAGGCGAGCGCCATGACCTGGCTGCGCCCGTCGAAGGCGGCAATCTTCTTCTCGACCTCGAAGCTGAAGCTCTCGCTGAAGAACGCCACGTGCACCCCGACGGTCAGCCGGCCTCTGCCGATGAGGGCGTTCTGCGACCGCTCGTATCTGAGCCCGATGAAGACTTCGATCGAGACGCTTATGATCTCCAGCACCTCGACGAAGCCGCCGAGACGCAGGTGCCCCTCAACGAGCGGGCCGTCGACGGACCGCATGGAGATGTAGACCCCGACGTACGCGTAGACGCCGCCTTTGACGACGGCGAAATCGATTGCGGCGGCGACGCCGAACTCGAGCGCCGCTTCGACCATCAAATTGCCGTCAGTCGCCAGCGCGAGCGCAAAGAACCCCGTGCCGCCGAAGATCGAGACCCCGATCTGGAACGGATGGCTTCGCTCCGACAGGGCGAACCGTACGACGGCGGGCTTGCCGCCCTTGAAGAACAGCGAGACGGAGGCCGACAACGCCATGTTCTGGAAGCTGAAAACGCCGATGGTGAGGGCAGGCAGCGGTATGGCGTAGCTGACCACGATCCCGTCCGGTAGGGTCTGGATCCTGGGCGCAAACCCCATGCTCTGCAGGGGGAGAGCCTCCTGGAGCTTCTGCACGAATTGCAACGCGCCGTGGAATTCGACCCCATCGATGTCGAGATTGATGTCCACCTTGCGCTTGGCCTCGGACTTGAACTCCACCCGCTTGAACCCCACCGACACCAGATTCAGCAGCGAGAGCTTGAAATGACGGAGCTTGCCCGAAACCGCGAACGACGGTTCGCTCGCCCCCGAAGCGCGCTGGAGGATCCGGCCCTTCAGGATGAGCTGCATGACACCGGAGTCGGCCGGCTTGAGCACCGAGTCCGTGTCGCCGGTCTTGAGCCTGGGCTTCCAGATGAAACGCGTCTCGAGGCCCTCACTGCCGGAAATCGTCGTCATCACGGGGCGCGGAACGAACGTCAGCGCGCCGCCGTCGTCGTCCACTTTGCGGAATAGCTCCGCCGCGCCCTCGAGCGTCAATGTATCTAGGCCGCCATCGCTGATGGCTTCGATGATGTCCTTGAGCTTGATCGTGCCGAGGAGGGTGGTTTCGCCGACGAGATCGATCGGGTTGAGCGTGCCATGCGGAGCGGACATGGGGCCCGTCAGCCGCGACAGCGCGTTGATCTTCGGAAATGTCGGTGCCGCCAAGCCGCCTGCCCGGTCGGCCGGGATGGTAATGCCGTCGATAGGCGCGAATTGCGCAAAGATTTGCTGGCGGTTCGCGCCGGCGAAGCCGGTGCTCAGATAGATCGGCGCGAGCTCCAGTGGGATCGGGCGCCTCGTTCTTGCCTCTGTCGTCGTGCCCACCATCTGCTCGAGACCGGGAAACCGCGCCTCGGCGCTGCGCATCAACGGAAGGAACCCAGCGGTCTGCTCTCTCGCAAAGGTCGCGGGCGCGTGCACGGTGAACGTCAGTTGATCCACATTGAGGTTTGTGTCGCCGCGCCCGCCACCGTTGTCGGCAATGGCCAGGAGCTGGCCCTGCAGCGCCATGCGGGCCATGGGAGATCGTTGCCCGTTGGGAGCGGTGACGAGCGTCGTTTCGTACCGCCTCTTGATATCGTCGATCGCGGAATCGCCCATCTCCACGAAGAAAACGTGGGCAGTCGCGTTGATGCGGTTGCCTGGACGGTCGGTGAGCACGATGTCGACGGGGATCGGCTCCGTGCGGTCGTCGATTTCCCTCGGCGCCGAAGCGATGCGAATGGAGGCGAATGGCATCTCGCGGCCTTCATGGGGGTAAGCGGCCTTTTGCGCGTCATCCAGAAAGGAGCGTTCCGCCTCCAGGATGTTCAGCACCTCCGGAGGCTTCATAAGGGTCGCGGCAGCCTGCCCGGCCGGACTCGATTGGATCTTGCGCTCGAACACCTTGGCGATGGTCGCAGGGTGGCCGAACGGAAACAGGAAGCCTCGCGTCAGTGTGTAGACGTAATAGTCGCGGCCGGCCGCCGATTGGTGCTCCCAGGCGGCGAGAGTGGCGTCTTTGGCGGGCCAGATGCTCTTGACCGTGGCGGTCGCGCCTAACGCGGAGAGCCTGAGCAGTGCCGCCTCGATGACCCACGGTTGCGCCGGGTCGCGTTGCGACTGCAGCACGATCTGATGTCGTTCCGAGCTGGTCAGCGTGCCGAATGGCCTATCGGCATCGTTCGGGTTCCCGATGGCCTTCAGAAGGAGCGGTGTCGTGGGAGGTTGTGCGCCCAGCTCGGTGTGCCATAGCTCGGTCGCGCCCGTTGCGGCGGACGTCCCGGGGCTGGTCCGATGCGAAAGGTGTGTCCCCCCAGCGGGAACGAGCAGCAGTCGGTCCGGATACTCGATGACGGTTGCGGGCTCTGCCGTCGGCACGGGACCGCTTCCTACCAGCTCGGCGGTGGCGATTTGTCCAAGGAGGGTATCCACCCGATAGTCGACGCCAGTGAACGAGGAAGGAAGACGGAAGGCCAGGCGACTCGGCGCCGACGGTGTGCCCCGCAAGGGAAGCCGGAAGGTAGCGGCGGAACCGACCGCCTCCTCGGCGAAATGCTGAGGCGGCAGGCGGACGACGATGAAGGCCGGCCCGTCATTGCTGCGCACGAGGCGAGGGCCGCCGGCAGCCGGCGTGACGAGTCTGAGGTTCACAAACTCGAGCTGGCAGTACAGGAAGTCTTCCGGCCTCAATATCGTTTCGAAGGCTCCGGCCATGGCAGCCCCTTGAAGTCAGCGATGCGCTTCCAGTCCTAGTCGAAAATTTTGCGCCTCGAAATAGCAAACCTTCGCAACACGGATGGTCCTGCCCGGTACGGCGCAAGGGAATGTGTGCAGCCAATCGAGGGGGTTAGACCAGGCTCCAGGTCAAGGGTCGATATCGTCGGCGGCGTCAGGACTTCTGTCCTTCGGATCCCACGCGAGCAGCAGTCCCAGTGGGCCGCCGAGAACTCGGAACGCTGGCCCCGCCATATAGAAACCAAACTGGGGCATAGCATGACCTCCATGTAATGAGTTTGAATCATAAGCAGTTCCCAATGGTGGCACCGGCCGCGGGTAGCGGCAAGACACATGGCCGTTACTGGCGACCGGTAGTGAAGGCAGAAAGACGCACACGAGGTGCCCGAGCAATGTGTGTGGATCCTCCGGGACCGTCGCGAGAAAACCGCCGACCGATGTAGAACGGCCTAGCAAGCAAGTTATTCCATGAGTCCGTCCGCACAGTCGTCAGGACCCTTGATGCAGTGTCATTGTGTCGAGTGGGTTTGCGGTCCTGACACGCGCTCGTTTCGAGTGCCCGAGACCCTCACCTTCCACGACATTTCTCGCGACCAACCGTAGGAATTCTGGCTATCAGACGGCGCTGCAGCCCATGTAACGGCAGCGCCTGCAGGAGCAGGTTGAACCCATCGCCGTCCAGCCAGAAGTCCTGCTGCTTTGGCCCTGGGGTCACCGAATAGACCCGGTACATCTTGCCCATGGCTAGACCTCCGCGTCCCGATCCTTCGGCGGGCGGCCGCGCCGCTTCTGCCCCGTCTGCACGACCTCCTCGATCACCGATGGGGCGAGCCGCCAGGGTCTGATCGGCCTCAACAAGTTCCTGGTCGCGCGCACCACCGTGGAGCCCGGCGAGCCCGTTTGCCGTCAACATCCCAGCCGACGCGATCGGCTTCTCCCAATCCTCTACTGGCCGGTGTTGGCCAACGCCCGAGCGCTTCCCGAGGTGACGCTGGCCAAGATCGATGCTTACATGAAGCAAGGCGGCATGATCGTTTTCGACACCAGCACTATGGGCAGGGCATTTCCACGGGGAGCAGCATGCGCGGGGAAGGCGGCACCCCGCTGCAGCGGCTGCTCGGCAACCTCGATATCCCGCGCCTGGAACCCGTGCCCGAGCATCACGTGCTGACCAAGTCGTTCTATCTCTTGCGCAGGTTCCCCGGCGCTGGGACGGCGGCCAGCTGTGGGTTGAGGTCGGGGCGCCGCGCGACCTTGCAGGCGAAGACGTGGCCGGGCTGCGTGTTGGGCACGAGCTTGCGGGCAACCCTTGTCATCGATCAATGCGCTGGGGCCTCCATAACCAGACCTGCGAGAGGTATTTCCGACTTGCGGGCGCACGGCTAGTGACGATAATTCGACGGACCGCTTGTCCGTCTGGCGTGGCATCCTCGAATGAGGGAGTGAGCTGTGGCGGTGAGGGAGTTTCTGCAGATAGAGCGGGTGCCGGACCATGTCGTCCTGCCCAACGAGATCGACCTGCTCCTGTCGATACTGAACCTGATCGCCCAACCGGTGCTCGCGGCCGTCGACCCTGACGACAACGACGCGGACGCGAGCATATATACCCGCAAGGTCAAGACCGATCTCGACCAGAACAAAAGCCTGCTGCCAGGCTTCGACTTCCATCTCGGGCTCCCCACCGAAGAGCTCGGCACAGTGCCGTTCAAGCTCCGGCTGGCGCCGAAGGTGAACCCCACCTCGTTCCAGTTCTGGCTGACCCTCGCTCGAGAGGGTCGCATCAAAGCGGTGTTCAAGTTTGCCGAGCAAGTGCCCGGCCTGGGCCGTACCGGCGCCGACATTGTCACCGACGCGGCGAGCGGCAGGACCAGCCTCAGGGCCAATGGCAAGCCGGCGCGGCTGGTGCGCAAGGCCGACGAGGCGGCGTCGCAGCTGGCGCCCTCGTGGTTCCACTGGGACGAGGTATTCGCCCCGATCTGGCCGCCAGGCTTCAGATTCGTTGCCACCCACGGCAAAGTCGGCAATGGACCGATGAAGACCGCAGGCCTGATTGCGCTGTCGGAAGCGGTCAAGATCACCGACAGCCTCACCGGAAGGGATTTCGTCGTGGTCTGGCAGAACGGACAGGACACCGAAGATGCCAGCGGCAGTCCGCGTAGACGCAGTTTTCGAGCCCGTGGCCCGCCTCGTCGAGGCGACGCTCAGCGCGTTCGTCTAGTAGCACTCACCCAGTTAGGAGACCGTCGTGAACAATTCTGCACCTCAACAGTTCAGCGAGTTCGTGGCGGCGCTACGAACCGCTACCTACGACCAGTACAAATCATTTCCCGACGCTGCGGTGTCGAGCGAGGAGGCGTTCGAGGAGATGCGCGCCTATCTGCTGGAGTACTACGGCGACATGGTGGTCCAAACCAGCCACCGCGACGACGACGGCCAGATCGTCGACTTTGTACCGACGCACAGCCATCCCTGTGTCCGCCGCAACGGCGGGCCGCTCTATGTCACCACCCCTCAACCCGTGCCAGCCGGGGGCGCAGCCACCGAGATCGCCGAAAAACGCCCAGCGGCGCCCGAATCGCGGGTGCGGTCAAGCATTCTGGGCCGCGATGCGAAGTTAGCCCGCCCCAGTGACACCGTCCCGTTGTACCGGGTGACGCTGGAACAGCTCGCGCGCTTCGAGACCCTGGCCGACTTCTCAGCTAAGAAGCAGGCGCCTCCCATGGCGGTGCTGGCCGGCGGCACCGACTTCCTGCCCAAGCGCTATGCCACCGGCGAGCAGGACATCAGGAACGCGGGCGG
>Ga0114129_10012232_pt1 | contig 12211 bp, 10 predicted proteins | sample RhiMetdeltSRZDD1_FD_80071 | JGI IMG/M metagenome (GOLD analysis project Ga0114129, IMG submission 80071) | Populus rhizosphere microbial communities from Tennessee, USA - Rhizosphere MetaG P. deltoides SRZDD1 (version 2) (version 2) | ecosystem: Host-associated > Plants > Roots > Rhizosphere >...
CCACGCGGCCGCACCGGCCGACCGGCTCGCGTCCGTCGACGGCCTGCTCACGCTCGGCGACGACCCCGGCGCGTGGTGGTTCCAGCGCGACTGGACCGACCAGGAGGCCGAGCCGCGCGACGCGATGTACCTGTCGTACTCCCGCCTGGACACGCTGGAGAACTGCGAGCTGCAGTTCGTGCTGAGCAGCGAGCTCGGCCTCGACCCCGGCGGCGGCTACCAGGCCTGGGTCGGCCGGCTGGTGCACCGGATCATCGAGGACTGCGAGAACGGCCTGGTCGGTCGCACGCCCGAGGCGTTCGAAGCCGTGATCGACCGGCGCTGGGAGCCGGCGCGGTTCCCGTCCCGCTCGGTCTCGGAGGCCGAACGGACCAACGCCAAGCGTGTGCTGGTGCCGAACTGGTTCTCGCGATACGACGACCCGCCGGCGACGGCGACCGAGCAGACCTTCGAGTTCCCGTTCGAGGGCGCGCTGATCCGCGGCAAGATCGACCGGATCGGTGCGGGCCCCAGCGGCGGGACACGCATCACCGACTACAAGACGGGCCGCTCGGACGGGGCTCCGCGGCCCGCCGACAGCCTGCAGCTCGGCATCTACTACCTGGCCGTGGACGAGTGCGAGGAGCTGGCCGTGCACCGTCCCGTCGAGGCGGTCGAGCTGGCGTACCTGGGGGGCAAGCGCACCGACCCGGCGCTGGACGTCAGGGAATGGCCGGTCTCCCGCGACGAGGAGGAGGCGTACAAGACGAGGATGCGCGAGCGCGTTTCGGCGCTGATCGCGCGCATCCGCGAGCTCGAGGGCGAGCGCCGATACGTCGCCAGCACCAAGGCCAACTGCTTCTTCTGCCGCTTTCAGCCGCTGTGCACCCGCTACCCTCAGGGCGGCGCGGTCTTCCCGATCGCCGACGGCCCGCCACCGGCCGAACCCGCCGAGCCCGGGCCCGATCCTGCCGAGGACCGGCCTCGGCTGTTCCTGGTCACATGAGCGCGTTCCCCGAACCCGTCGTCGAGTTCCTGCGCGGCGAACCCACGCCCGAGCAGTGGCGCGCGATCTCGTGGCCGCTCGAACCCTGCGTCGTGGTCGCCGGCGCGGGTTCGGGCAAGACCTCGGTGATGGCGGCGCGCGTGATCTACCTCGCGATGGTGGCGACCGGCGCCTGGGACGCGGATCACGCGGGCGTGATGCCCGGCAACGTCCTGTGTCTGACGTTCACGAACAAGGCGACCGAGAACCTGATGATCCGGATCCGGCGCGCGCTCCGGACGCTCGAGCTCGAAGAGGGCGAGGAGCCCGAGATCCTGAACTACCACGCGTTCGCGGCCCAGGTGCTCGAACGCCACGGGATGCTGATCGGCCTGGAGCCAGGCGTGCGGATCCTCGGCCAGGCCCAGCGTGCCGAGATCGCGGCCCGTGTGCTCGACACGATGATGTTCGAGCACCAGCACACGCGCTGGCAGCCAACGCTCGTGCAGTACATCCTGTCGCTGGACGAGCAGCTGGCCAACCACCTGGTCGAGCCCGAAACCGTGGTCGAGCACGTCGAGGGCAAGCTCGATGCCCTGCGCAAGGCCAAGTCCGATGACCCGCTGCAGGCCGCGATCGAGCGCATCGAGATCGCAAAGGCCGTCCGGATCTTCCGCGACCTCAAGGCCGAGCTCGGCGTCATCGACTTCGGCGACCAGATCGCCCATGCCGTGCGCATCGCGATCGAGCATCCCGAGGTGTGCGAGGGCTATCGCGAGCGGTTCGGCGCGGTGCTGCTGGACGAGTACCAGGACACGAACCACGCGCAGGCGCAGCTCATGCGGGCGGTGTTCGGCGGCGGCCACCCGGTGACGGCGGTGGGCGATCCCGACCAGAACGTCTACGCGTGGCGCGGGGCGAGCCTTCGCAACCTCCTCGAGTTCCCCCACGCCTTCCGTACCGCGGACGGGTCCGAGTCCGCGCGCTTGCCTCTGTACACCAACTTCCGCTCGGGCTCGCAGATCCTGGCGGCGGCCGACCGCGTGATCGAGGAGCTCCCCACCGCCCAGCGCCCCGACCCGGACAAGGTGCTCCGGCCCTGGGAGCCCAACGGGACCGGGGCCGTCGAGGTCGCGCAGTACGAGCACGAGATCTCCGAGGCCGAGGGCGTGGCCGAGCGCCTGCGGAGGCTGCACGACGCCGGAACCGCGTGGAAAGACTGCGCGGTGCTGTGCCGGACGCACCGGCTGTTCGAGCCGCTGCAGCTCGCGTTCACCGAGCACGGGATCCCGGCCGAGTTCGTGAACCTGGCCGGCCTGATCCACCTGCCCGAGGTCGTCGAGGCCCTCGCGTACGCACGCGCTGCGGAGAACCCCGCGGACGGCGTCGCGCTCGCGCGGATCCTGACCGGGCCGCGGTACCGCGTGGGCCTACGCGACCTGGCCCGGGTGGCGGTGTGGTCCAGGCGCGAGACGCACGCGTTCCTCGACGTCCTGCGGGAGCTCGAGCTCCCCGAGGACGACGACCTGCTCGAGGACCACCCCTTCCTGATGGCGGAGGCGCTCGAGCACCTGGACGAGGTGGACGAGCTCTCCGATGAGGGACGCGAGCGCCTGGCGGCGTTCGGCGCCGAGCTCGAGGACCTCCGTGCGGCCGCGCGGCGCCCGGTCGGCGAGTTCCTGGCCGAGATCATCCGGCGGACCGGGCTGCTGGCCGAGCTCGATGCGTCCACCGACGCCGAGATGGCCTCGGCGCGCCGTCGCAACCTCGCGGCGTTCCTCGAGCAGGTGCACGCGTTCCAGCCGGTCGAGGGCGAGCTCACGCTGCGAGCCTTCCTCGACTACGTCGACGCGATCGAGGACGATCGCGAGTGGAACCCCGTGCAACCGAGCGAGGACGACTCGGTCAAGGTCATGACCGTGCACGCGGCCAAGGGGCTGGAGTTCGATGCCGTGCTCGTGCCGGGCCTCGCCCGAGGGCTGTTCCCGGACACGCGGATCCAGCAGAACCCGACGCGCAAGGGGAGCTCGCTCGACGTCGAGCTTCGTCGGGACCGGGATCTCCTGCCCGTGTTCCAGGACAACATGAAGGCGTTCACCGACGAGCTCCGCAAGCAGGAGGAGTACGAGGAGCGCCGCACCTGCTACGTGGCGCTGACGCGTGCCAAGCGCGAGCTGTTCGTCTCCTCGGCCAACTGGTACGGCGAGACGCTGGACGCCCGTGGCGTCGGCACCTTCTACGTCGAGCTCAAGAAGTGGGGCGAGCGGGCCGGCGCCACGATCACGTTCGAGGGCGGAGAGGAGGAGGGCTCGCAGACGAACCCGCTCGAGGGGTACCGGCAGCGGTTCGTCCGCGCGTGGCCCGGCCCCGCGACGCCCGACGACCGCGACGAACTGTTCCCCGCGGGCTGGCGCCACGCCGCCATCGAGGCGGCCGCCTCCGGGACGGCCGCCCGGCTCACGACGCTGTCCCGGCAGGACCGGGATGCCTTCGCCACCGCCTCCGCCGAACGCCGAACGCTGGCTACCCACCTGGTCGAACAGGAGGCCTCGATCGACCGCCCGGCGCCCGGCCCGTCCTCGGTCTCAGTGGGCGGGCTGATCGGCTATGCGCGATGCCCGAAGCTCTACTACTGGACGGCCGTGCGCCCACTGCCGACGTTCGCCGGCCCGAGCGCGCGGATCGGCACCGAGATCCACCGGTGGATCGAGATGCGTTCGCGGGGGCAGGCGACCCTGCTCGAGGTCGAGGACGAGCCGGACGTCACCGCCGAGGAGCTCGCGGGCGCGCCCGGCCGGCTCGAGGACCTGCGGCAGGCCTACGCCCGCAGCCGCTTCGGCGACATGGTGCCGCTGTACGCCGAGCGCCCGTTCCTGCTCCCGGTCGAGGGCATCACGATCAAGGGACGGATCGATGCGATCTACGGCCTGCCCGACGGGCCGTGGGAGGTCGTCGACTACAAGACGGGCAAGGTTCCTGCCGAGGGCGACCCGATCGCGCGGTTGCAGCTCGACCTGTACGCGCTCGCGTGCGTTGAGGTGTGGCACAAGGCGCCGGAGGACCTCCGGCTGACGTACCTGTACCTGTCGACCGGGCAGGAGCGCTCGCACACGGTCGAGGACGTCGACGGTATCCGGGAACGGATCCGCACGTGGCTGCGCGGGATCGGGGCGGCCGCGTACGAGCCGGCGCCCAGCGCGCACTGCCGCGTCTGCGACTTCCGGCCGTTCTGCGACGCGGGCAAGGCGTGGGTCGAGGCGAACCCGTAGCGGGTCAGGAGGACGACAGGCGCTCGATCTGCTCGTCGAAGGTGCGGTAGTTCGCGGCCGGGTCCCACCCGCCGACGATCTCGGTGGCCATGAATCGAGCGCGAAGGCCCAAGCGTTCGGCGCGCGTCGTCAGCGCGGCCCGGAACCACTCGAGCGAGCCGGGTTCGAGCATGGACTCACCGCTGGTGCCCGGTCCGCGGAGCGAGGGATCGTCGATCACCACCGGCGTCGGGCGCAGCAGGCCGTCGAGTCCCTGGACGCCGCCGTCGAGCACCTCCAGGTTCGCGCGTCCGTTCGACCACGTGGCGACGGCGACGACGGCCTGCGGATCGTCTGCGCGGTGGAGCTCGGCGCGCACCGTCAGCCGGTGGATGGGTGTTCGAGCCGCCGGAGCAGCTGCGCGGCGTGCTTGAGCAGCCCGACCGTGACGTGCGGCTCGGCCTCGAGCATCGAGCGGAAGTCCTTGCGGGACAGGGCGAGCGCGGTCAGCGGCGTCTCGGCGACGACGGTGGCCGTGCGCGGACCGCCGTCCATCAGCGAGATCTCGCCGAAGAAGTCTCCGGGGATGAGCTGCGCCAGCCGCTTGCCGTTCTCGTCGGTGACCTTGGCCTCGCCCTCGACCAGGACGTAGAAGATGTCCCCCGGTTCGCCCTTGCGGACGATCGTCGCGCCCTCCATGAAGCGCTGCTCGTCCATCTCGCCCGCCAGGCGCTTGATGAAGCGCGAGGGGACGCCGGTGAACAGCGGGACCTGCGTCAGGACATCTCGTGCCCGTACGGCCACCGGTGAACTCCTTCCAACGGGGTCGGGCGCAGCCTACCCCGGCGCGCGGGGGCGTGTCGAAGGTCGTGTCGGCGGGTGCCGCTAGGGTCGGCCCCGTGGGGGCACCGCTCGAGATCCAGGGCGGCGTGACCCGCCGGCTCCCCCACGGCGCGGTCATCACGCGGCAGGGAGCCGCCGTCGGCAGCCTGTTCCTCGTGACGTCGGGCGCCGTCCGGCTCTCGGCCGTGACGGAGTCCGGGCGCGAGATCGTCGTGGGGCTGCTCTGCCGGGGCGACCTGTTCGGCGAGGCCGCGCTGCTCGGGCAACCGTCGCAGGTTCGCGCGCAGGCCGTGGGACCCACCACGGTGCTGGCGATGCCGATCGCATCGCTCCGCTCGCTCCTCGGATGCCATCCCGCCACGGCCGAAGAGCTGCTGCGTCTGATCGCCTCTCGGTTGCATCGCACGTCGGCCGCGCTCGAGGACGCGCTCACGGCGGACGTACCCGGTCGCGTCGCGGGCCGCCTGCGGGAGCTCGCCGAGCGACACGGTGAGCCGGGCCCGTCCGGCATCCGGCTTCGGGTACCGCTCACACAGGACGAGCTCGCGCGCATGGTCGGCGCGTCGCGCGAGTCGGTGAACCGCACGGTCGGCGAGCTGTCGGCACGCGGCGTGCTGCGCTCTCGAAGCGGGCGGGTGACGATCGCGGACCCGGGCGCCCTCGCGGCGCCCTGAGGCCTACCCCGACTCCTGCAGGACCGCGAGCGAGCACGAGCCGCAGTATCGGGCGCGGCCGCGGACCGGGCGGCCGCAGCGCTCGCACGCCCTCGGCTCGATCTGAGTCCACCGACTCTCGCCGGTCTTCGTGCGCTTCTCGGCCCGCCCCTCCTTCTCGAGCTTGAGCAGGTGCGCGAGCACCGAGCGCCCAGCCAGGGCATGCACGTCGGCCGGGTAGTCCGCGTAGATCTCCTGCACCAGCTCGTCGATCGAACGCCACGCGCCATCGAGCGCCGACAGGATCTGCCGTTCGCGCATCGCGCGGTGCTCCAGGTACTCGTCCAGTGTCGCCATCGCGCGCAGGACGACCGGCCCGTGACCCGGGTAGATCGTTCTGGGCGCCAGGTCGCGCATCCGCCGCAGCGAACGCAGATACGCCGTCAGATCACCTTCGGGCGGGTCGATGACGCTCGTGCCGCGGCCCAGCACGGCGTCGCCGGTGAACAGCGACGCAGAGGCCGGCGCGTGGAACGCCAGGTGGTCGGGCGTGTGGCCGGGGGTAGCGATCGCGGTCAGCGACGTCGAACCCGCGGTGACGGATTCACCGTCGCGGATCCGCCGCATCCCGTCGGCGGGTCGTGCGGCGAGCACCGGCGCGCCGGTGACGGACGCGAGCGGGAGCGCGCCCGGCGCGTGGTCGGGGTGATCGTGCGTGAGCGCGATCGCCCCGACGATGCCGGCGCTACGAACGATCTCGTTCATGTGACCGGTGTCCTCGGGACCCGGGTCGATCACCAGCGCCGGCGGGTCGCCAACGATCCAGGTGTTGGTGCCCTCGAGCTCTCGGATGCCGGGATTCGGCGCCAGGACCCGGATCACGCGCATGGTCAGTCCTGCCAGAAGGTCGATCGAGGGAGCCGCTCGAGCTCGTCGTCGTCGGGCTCGCGCGTCACGATCGACAGCGCGAACAGGTCGTCGACGGAGCGGCAGGCCGCGATCTCGGTCACGGTGAAGAAGGTCGGCCAGTACAGGCGGCGGCGCCCCTCGGTCCAGTCGTCCAGGAGACGTCTCGGAGGGACCCACCAGGCGTCCGCCGTCTCGCCGCCGTCGGGTCTGGGCTCGATGCCCGATGGTGCGCGCACGGCGAAGTAGCGCGCGTCGAACCGCACCGGCACCCGTGGCGGAGCGACCCAGTGCGCGAGCTCGGACAGCTGTCCGGCGTCGGGGGGTTCTCGATCGACGACGTCGAGCGCGTCGGCGCTCACCAGCCCGCCGGCGGTGAGCGCCAACGAGACCTCCTCGACCAACTCGCGCACGGCGCAGGCCCGCCTGGCCTCCTCGGCCGAACCGAACCACCGCCGCCCGAGCTCCCGGTCCTCCTCGTCGGTCGAGCCACCGGGGAACGCCACGTAGCCGGGCAGGAAGCGCGTCGAGACCCCGCGCTCGAGCACCAGGACCTCGAGGCCGTCGGCGCCGTCGCGCGCGACCACGGCGGACGCGGCCTCGCGGATCTCGCCGTCCGCGCCCGACAGCTCCTCGGCCTCGCGGATCTCCTCATCCACGTCGGCATCCTCGCACGCGCCCGAACGCCCGACACGCGCACGCCACTAGGCTGGCCGCGTGAGCGAGGAGGTGGCCGAGCGCGTCCGCGCCGCGATCGCCGACCACGGGCCGATCGGGTTCGACGAGTACATGGACCACGCCTTGTACGGGCCGGGCGGTTTCTTCGAGTCCCCGCCGGTGGGTGCCCGTGGGCACTTCGTGACCAGCCCGCACGTGCATCCCTTCGTGTTCGCCCACTGCGTGCGAGATGCGCTGCTGGACGCGTGGTTCGCGCTCGGCGAACCCGACCCGTTCCCGATCGCCGAGCTCGGCGCGGGCGATGGGACCCTCGCCGGCGCGCTCGCGCGAGCCTTCGAGGAGCTGCCCGCGCCCCGACCCGCCTACACCGGCGTCGAGATCAGCGAGGGCGCGCGGGGCGCGCTCGCCGCGTCCGGGTACGCCACCGCCTCCGCGGTCGCCGAGCTCGAGCCGTTCCAGGGCGTCGCGTTCGCCAATGAGCTCCTGGACAACCTGCCGTTCCTCGTCGCCCGCGGCGGTTCGGACGGACCGGTCGAGATCCGCGTCGGCGTCGACGGTTCCTCGCTCGTCGAGGTCGAGGTGCCGTGGGCGCACGTCCCCGCGCCGCCGCGGCTCGACCCCGGCGAGACGACCGTTGTACCGATCGGTGCCTTCGCGATGCTCGACGACCTCGTCCGGGTCCTCCGCCGCGGGTACGTCCTGGCGATCGACTACGGAACGCCCGGGGGTGCGACCGGCGGCGTCCGGGGGTTCCGCGAACACCGGCCGGTCGCGGACGTGCTGTCCGATCCGGGGGGGACCGACGTCACCGCCGGCGTCGACCTGTCGATGGTCGCCGCGCACGCGCGATCCCTCGGGCTCCGGGCCTTCGAGCCCGTCACGCAGGCGGCCGCCCTCGCGGCGCTCGGGCACGATCGATGGGAGCGCACGATGCGCGAGATGCAGGCGATGCTGCAGGAGCGGGGCCGCGGTTCGCAGGCCGTTCGGGTGTGGGAGGCGCGCAGCAGGGCGAGCCTGCTCGCCGATCCCTCCGGATTCGGCCGGTTCTGGTGGCTGGCGCTCGCGACCGACGGGCTGCCCGAACCCGAGTGGCTCCGCCGGACCCGGGGATTGGATTGACCGAGCGTTCAGCGGCTCGGTAGGTTCGGCTCATGCACCCCGGATCCACGAACCGCCGCGCGGGATCGATCCTGGCCGTCCTCATATCGCTCGCACTCGTCCTCGCCGCCTGCACGTCCGAACCCGCGAGGGCGCCCAGGGCCCGCGCGAACGAGCCTGTCGACGAGGGCCTCGAGGAAGAGCAACAGGAGCAGGCAGAGCAGACCCAGGAGCGGATCGAGGCCCTGGAGGCCGCCACCGAGGCCGGCACCGTCGGCCTGACCGAACGCCTGACCGGCTCGCCGACCCCGGGCTGGGCGGGCGAGCGGCCGGTCAACGAGACCGGCAACGACTGGGAGCCGGCGATCGCGACCGACCCTAGCGCGCCGTTCGTCTACCTGCTGCACAACCGCTACGGCGGACCCGACGCGTGCGCCAGGGGGTGCCCGGACCCGGCGATGATCCTGCATGTCTCCAAGGACGGCGGGAGGACCTGGCGCCCCGAGCGTTACCTGTGCCGGTGCAAGGGCTGGAGCGGGCAGTTCGACCCGATCATCGACGTGGTTCCCGACACCGGGGACGTCGCCGCCGTGTGGATGAACGGGTTCAAGATCCATTTCTCGCGTTCGAGCGATCACGGGCGAACGTGGTCCAAGCCCGTGTGGATCCACCCGGACGTGCGTTGGGGCGACAAGCCGAACCTGGCGCTCAGCGACGACGGGCAGGACGTCTACGTCCAGTTCAACGGGCCGACGGGCGGCGACAACTACGTCGCGCTGTCGCACGACGGCGGCGATACGTGGTCGACCGAGCGCCTGACCAACAGCGACCGGTACTACTTCGACTACGGAGGCGCCGTGCTCCCCGACGGTCGCGTCGTGTTCTCCGAGATCAGCTTCACCTACACGGGACCGGGGCATTCCGCCGAGGGCACGCAGCAGATCCACGTGTTCATCTCGCCCGACGAGGGCGCGACGTGGAACAAGATCTTCGTTGACGAACTCGAGCTCGGGTCCCCCTGCACGTCGAGGTCCTGCTACGCGGACTTCTACGACAGCGGGCCGGCACTGGCCGAGGACGCCGACGGCGACCTCGTGATCGTCTACAACGGCGCGAGCGAGCATGAGGGTCCGCAGGCGGTGTACGCGCGTTCGTCGACCGACGGCGGCCAGACCTGGAGCGACCGGGTCATGCTCTCCAAGCCCGGCCTGAACTCGGCCTTCCCCGCTGCCGTCGGCGACGGCAACGACGGCGCCCGTGTGTGGTTCACGGCGCAACGCAACGGCCGCTGGAACGTCTGGTACCGGACCACGGCCGACCTCGGCGCGACGTGGTCACCGCGAGAGAAGCTGTCCGACGCGACCGGCGGCACGATCTACAAGCACCCGAACGGCTTCGACGAGGTGTACGGCGACTACGGCGAGATCGCGGTCACCAGCGACGGCAAGACCGTGGCGACCTGGGGCGAGGGCAAGAGCTACTTCGGACCGGGCGGCGTATGGTTCAACCGTGAGCGGTAACGACCACACCCCAAGCAAGGACTATCCCGACGCGCACCACGGAGCCAAGGGCGAGCCCGGCGGCCTGCCCCATTTCTCGGACCAGGAACTGACGACGATGGCGGAGACCCATGCGCGCGAGGACGACGCCATCCGCGGCCACGAACGGTCCTCCTGTTTCCGGCGGTGGTTCGGACGTCGCGAAGCGCGCTAGCGGTCGACGTCGCCGACCACGAAGAAGATCGACCCGAGCAGCGCGATCAGGTCGGGCACCAGCGTGCCGGGTAGCAGCGCCGGCAGCACAGAGACGTTCGAGAACGACGCCGTGCGCATCTTGAGCCGATAGGGCTCGCGGTTCCCGTTGCCGACCACGTAGTAGCCCATCAACCCGAGCGGGTTCTCGGTCCGCACGTAGACCTCGCCGTCGAGTGCGAGCTTCTTCGGCAGCTTCCCGGCGATGTAGTCGCCCGGCGGCAGCTTGTCCATGCACTGCTCGATGATGTTGCACGACTCGTGCATGCGCTGGATCAGCACCCACAGCCGGTCGTAGGAGTCGCCGTTGCGGCCCACCGGCACGCTGAACTCGACTTCGTCGTACTTCTCGTAGGGCTCGTCCTTGCGAGGATCCATCGGGACGCCGCTGGCCTGCAGCGTGGGTCCCGAGCACCCGTAGGCGATCCCGGTCTCCGGCGCGATCACGCCGATGCCCTGGGTGCGCGCGAAGATGATCTCGTTGCCCATCACGAGCTCGTCGAAGTCCTTCAGCTTCTTGCGGACCTGTTTGAGGGTCTCGGCGGACTGCATGAGCCAGCCGCGCGGGAGGTCGTCCTTCAGGCCCCCGGGGCGGACGTAGGAGAAATGCATCCGGGCCCCGGTCGCCGCCTCCATGAGCGCCTGGATCAGCTCACGCTCGATGAACGCGTAGAAGATCGGCGTCATCGCGCCGAGCTCCAGCGGGTACGACCCCATGAACATCAGGTGGTTCAGGATCCGGTTCCATTCGGCGAGCATCGTCCGGATCCACCTCGCGCGTTCGGGCACCTCGATGCCGGCGAGCTTCTCGACGGCCAGGATCCAGCCGAGCTCGTTGTTGAACGCCGACAGCCAGTCGTGGCGATTCATCAGGACCAGGACCTGACGCGCATCGCGGAACTCGGCGAGCTTCTCGGCGCCGCGGTGCATGTAGCCGATCACGGGCTCGGCGCGCGTGATGACCTCGCCGTCGAGCTCCAGGACGATCCGCAGCACCCCGTGCGTCGCTGGGTGCTGCGGACCGATGTTGAGGATCATCTCCTCGGTCCGAAGCGTTCCCGGCGGGACCACCTCGATGTCCAGGCCCCCGCCGCGCACCATCCAGTGCTCGGCGGCGGCGGTGAAGGCGGCGCGTTCCTCGGTGTCCACCGTGGTCCATCCTGTCACGGCGCGACCCGAGCGACCAACCGCCCCGGTAGTAGGCTCGCGCCATGGCTCGCGCCGAACGCGTACGGACGCAGGACCGTGGGCCGGAGCCGCGACGACGCATCCCCTCGGTGGACGCCCTCCTGCGCTCCAAGCCCGGCCGTCGCGCCGCCGACACCTTCGGACGACCGCTGGTCAAGCACGCCCTGACCGTCACGCTGGGCCAGGTGCGCGATGCCGCCGAGCGAGGCGAGCCGCTCCCCGACGAGGACGACCTCATGGCGCGGGCGCTCGCGTTGGTTTCGGCGACCGCGTCCGGGTTGGTGCGAGTCATCAACGCGACCGGGGTGGTGCTCCATACGGGCCTGGGACGCGCCCCGCTTCCCGAACGTGCGGCCGGGGCGGCGTTCCGCGCGGCGCAGGGCTACGTCGACCTCGAGGTCGACCGCGACTCGGGCGCGCGAGGCCGGCGTTCGTCCCGCGCCGAACGCTGGCTCACGTCGCTCACCGGTGCCGAGGACGCCCTGGTGGTCAACAACGGGGCGGCGGCGCTGCTGCTCGCGCTCGCGGCGCTCGCACGCGGCAAGGGCGTCCTGGTCTCGCGGGGTGAGCTGATCGAGATCGGCGGCGAGTTCCGGATCCCCGACATCATGGCGGCCTCCGGCGCGCGGCTGGTCGAGGTCGGCACCACCAACCGCACCCGAACCTCGGACTACCGTTCCGCGATCTCGGACAAGACCGCCGCGATCCTGAAGGTGCACCCGAGCAATTACCGCGTGATCGGGTTCACCGCCGCACCGTCCGCCAAGGACCTGGCGGGAGTGGCGCGCCGCGCGAACGTGCCGTTGGTCTACGACCTCGGTTCGGGCCTGCTCCACCCTGGCACCGGCGCGCTGGCGCAGGAGCCGAGCGCCGTCGGCGCCC
>Ga0114129_10012234_pt1 | contig 12209 bp, 34 predicted proteins | sample RhiMetdeltSRZDD1_FD_80071 | JGI IMG/M metagenome (GOLD analysis project Ga0114129, IMG submission 80071) | Populus rhizosphere microbial communities from Tennessee, USA - Rhizosphere MetaG P. deltoides SRZDD1 (version 2) (version 2) | ecosystem: Host-associated > Plants > Roots > Rhizosphere >...
CCAAGCCGGCCAGCTCGGCGAGATCTGCGGCGAAGTCGCCGAGCGCTTTTACCTCCGTGCTCAATTCCACCTACTCCATTGCCGCAGTAAGATCGGGAAGTCCGGCGGCCGCCTCGTCTCGTGCCTGCCGAAGAGCGGCGATCGCCTGCTGCCGATCACGCAGGGCGTTGGCGAAAGGAGCCATCGCGGCCGCTACCACGTCCGGGTCTGACTCTCGGCAGCTGTCACACATCGCGAGCCTTTCAGGTGTCGTGGCGTGAACGCGGCAAGTATCGACGTCGAGCCATCCATGGGGATGGGATCGCAGCACTCGGGGCATGGCATGCCGGCTCCGCCGCAGCACTCCTCAACGTCTGCTACTCCAGCCCAGGCGTGGTCAGGGTGGTTCTCGCAGACATGCCCCGTGTTTTGGCAGTTGCCGCAGTAGACCTGGTCCATAACGCTGTTAGGCTGACGTGCCGATAAGGACGATGTCGTACACCACCGCGCTGCCCGCGCCCGAGTTGACGATGTCGATCAGGTCACCCGTCGCGGCGGTCACCGTGATGCCAGCGCCCGGGAACACCCACTCGAAGTAGCCACCCGGACCAACCGGGATGCCGTCGCCAGCGGCCAGCGCCCACGGCACACCGTTGGTGGCTGGCCGGGTGACATTCACGTTGTTGGTGTTCGTCGCGGCCGCCTGGACACGGATCACCTTCAGCTTCACGAAGGTTACCGATGCGCCGAACGCGTCCGTGAGGGCCGACCCGGCCAGGTCCAGTGAGTCGGTGGATGACGCGGCGATGCTGCGCCCGGCCGCCGACCACTCCTTGTCGGCCTGCCCCGTCGCCGTCCCGGTCGTGAGGGTCAGCGTGTAGGAGCTCGACGCCGTGTGAGTGGTGCTACCCGACGTGGTGTTGGCCGACGGGGTGAGGTCCGCCGTGAGGGTCGAGGTGATGCGGGTGTTCAACGGCATGGCGGATGACTCCTCAGGACTGGATGGTCAGATCGGTGTCGCTCACGGCACCTCGAGCTCGTCGGCGGGCTCACTGCCAGCCGGGTGATATAGGGCGGTGTGCTTGACGGCAGAGGCCTGGCAGACAGCCCAGGGCTGTGCCCAGCGGTCTTCGAAGTACTCCTCGCCGACCGGGCCTTCTGGGTGTTGGCAGCGCCAGACCCAAGCGCCGCCCATCTTGAACACTCGGGGCTGGGGCATCAGCCGGACGCCGCGATCAACAGCAGCGTCTGCAACCGGCCCGCCAGTGCGTTCCGGCGCTTGCACCACACCATGAAGTCCCTGTGGGAGCCTCGGTCAAGGGCGCGGTCGATGTGCCAGTCAGCGTCCTGGAGTTGGATCTCCAGCCCGGCGATCTGGGAAGAGGTGGTAGCTGTGAACATGGTTCACGCCTGGATCAGCTCGCCGTCGCGTAGCCAGTAGTGGCCTGAGCAGAAGCCATTGCGCCAGCCGGGGCAGCCGAGTGATGGCGTCAGGGTCGGGCGTTCGCGGGTGCCGCTGTTGACCCACCGAGGCTCTTCCCAGCCGCTCACGGCTTCGTCGCCGAGCTGGCCGCCCGAAAGCCCTCCGCAGCCAGGACAGACCCACGAGAACCGGCCTGGCGGGTCCTCAAGCCAGCAGAGGACCGTCTCGCCGGTCTCCTCGATCTTGCGCTTGGCGAAGACCGCTCGGTTAAGCCCCTCAGGGTCTTCGCGCCACTCCCGCAAGCCCTCGACGTCCAGGGTGCGGACGGGAATGCCGACCATCGGTCAGGCTCCGCCGCTCTCTCCGCCACCCGATGGCTCGCCGTGCGGGACGTGGCCGAGGTGCTTCTGGCACTGGCAACCGTCGACCGGGCTCCAACTCGGGCAGGCGCTGAACACGCCCGCGTTGCGGTGTCCACACGGCTCGTTCCAGTAGCTGTCGTCGCAGCCGCAGCGGTCGTCGTCGTGCCACCTCGTCACCCAGGAGGTGCACCGAACGCAAGCGAGGTAGGGGTTGGCGAAGTCGACGTAGACGTGAACCCGGGTGTGCGTGCGGGTTAGAACGGCCATCGGGACCTCCCTAGCGCCTCATGCCCATCGGGTTGCGCACGCCGTCGCCGAGCGGACGCGGGGCTTGTCGAGCTCCGCCACGAAACCCCCTCAGATCTGTACCCCTGCGGGGGTTGACACCGTACCCGTACAGGGGTACAGTAGTTCATATCAGGGGGACAACAACTACGGAGAGAAGGAGCCAGAGATGGTCACCAGCGAGCTCACTGGAGCCGACCGCTACAAGACCTACGGACCCGACGAGAATGGCGAATACACCGCCTGGGACCACGACCAGGGCGAGTACCTGGAAGACCGGGGCGGACAGACCAGATTCAAGACCTACGAGGAAGCCCACGACCTGGTGATGGAACACCGAGGATGACCGGACCGCCCGCCCCGAAAGGGGCGGGCTCCATCCCTCGAGAGGAGACGCGGATGGATGAACTGAACGAACTGATCGCGGCGCTGGTTGAGCTCCGCGACGAGCCGGACCCGATCGCGGCGGCCAAGCGCTGCCCAGACCTGCAGAAGGCCGCGCAAGGGGTACTGGCGCGGCTGCGGGTGGAGAAGATCGGTCAGGCTGTAGACCTACCTGGGATGAACAAAACCAAGGTGGCGGCCAAGCTGGGGATCAACCGGCAGAAGATCTACCGGAGGGCGGAACAGCACTCCGTAACACGGTCATAATTCGGTGGTGTCGCCTGGCGGCTAGACGAGGAGAGCTACAGCGCTACCGCTGCCCGATTTTGGGCAGCCAGAAGATGACCGTGATCCTAACGCGTTAGGAAGCTGAGCGTCCACTATGGCGCGCCGCTCGGGCGAGTCGCAGCGTCGCTTGATACGCCAACGCCTCCCGAACCGAATACTCCACCTTGCCGCTCGGCGTGGCGTGGCGGGTCAGATGGCCGCGATATGCCCACTGCCACACCACCTGTTTCGACACGTGCAGGAACTCCGCCATGTCCCTAGCCGAGAGGAATCCGTCCAGATCGACGTGCAGGATCTCCGGGACAGCCCACCGCTCCCCCGCGGCCCGGAAGTCGGCGTCCAGTTCGGCGCAGCCGTCAGGGTCAATACGATCCAAACGGGCCCGGTAGGCGCGCGCCACAGCCCGTGCCCGGTCCAACTCGCTATCACCGGGGGTCGGCCAACGGCGGGCTTTCAGCACAAGGAAAGCCTACGACAACCCCGATCGTATAACGGCCTATGCGGATTCCTTCCGGCGTGCCGCCAACTCGCACCACGTTTCGTAGTTCGCCCACGTCATTACCAACCCGCACCGGTCGTTACCGCACTTCACCAGATCCGACCCGGCAGCCTGGGTGAGCAGCTCCTGCTTGCAGTGCGGACAGGGGACCTTCAACCGCATTACTATGCGAGTCAATCCTGCGAATCGGCGGGCCCGGTGATGCAGATCCAGCAACGTCAACGCACCCTCGGCGCCATCCCGCGCCACATACATGCGGGCATCTTCACCGCCGGGAACTACGCCGGTGGTGACCATCTCGACGTCCCGCAACGCCAGCAACGCCGACACCGAGTTCGACAACAAGCTGGCCGCTCGTTCCACCACAGCGCCGCGGCGAGAACCGCGGCTCTCTTGGGTGTCCCAGTCGATCCGCATCCGCTCCGCGACCAACTCCGCCCAGCACTGGGTCTCATCCCAGATCCGCGCCATCAGCGCCTCGACCGACAGCCGGATCGGAACCGGCAACTCCCGGCTCCCCGACACCAACTCCTCGCCACCCGGGCCGATCCTGCCCAGGGCCACCGCCAGTTCGACGTAGTCCCTTGGGAGTTCACCGATCGCGTCCTCCACCGTCCGTTCACACGACAGGCACAACCCAAACTCGGGATTGATCCAGGCACCTACAGTCGTGTCGCTGATCTTCTCCCGGCCGGGGCAACGCGCACCGCGTATGCAGCGGTGCGGCGTCTCCGCCACAACCATCACAGGGACGGCAGGGGCCTCTAGCTGCTCCCGCTGGCGAGGGCTGGTGCGGGCCCGCCACGCCAGGCGCAGCCCATACCAGTCGGGCGGGGAGCAGCGGCGCCAGTCATCGCCGTACCAGAACAGGCCGTCAAAATGCGGCCCCTCATGGTCAGCTGGGAGCCCACAGGCACCCTCGTATTGGCCATCCCACCAGAACACCTCAGCGGCGCAGAGGAGAGGGGTGTCGGTGGTCATGTGCCCTCCAACTCGAGGACTTCGGCCACCGACCAGACAACCCGGTACTCGCCGTTGGCGTTCAACTCATCCGCGATGCCGCGTGCTTCCTGGTAGGTGTCGAAGAGGCTGCCGAGCTCGACGCCATAGGCGCTGCGCTCGACGAGGATGTAGCCGAGGCGACAGGCTGGCGGGGGCGTGGTCATGTGCCCTCCGACTGGGGTCCGGGCACCTCAGGTATACGCCAGCATTCGTCTGTGCACTCGCCGTTGCCGCCGTCCTCGTAGTGCGGGAAGCCGGTCATGTCCAGCTTGTCGTCCAAGCCGTCCAGACCGACGCTGTTGATCGCCCAGAGCGCCCACTTGCCCTTGTGGGTAAGCCAACTAGCCCAATAGCTGGTTCCGTGCTCCAACAGCACGTCATCCAGGGCTGACATGACAAAGTGGACGGCACCTGGTGTGCCGATCCACTCGTCGAGCTTCGGGGACACGAAGTGGGGTTCGGCAAAGTGCGTCAAGATCCGGTGGATGAGCTCCCACGCGGCTTGAGGGTTGCCGCAGCCGCAGAGGTTGAGGTCGCCGCCGTAGATCAGGTAGAGGTGGCTGAGGACCTCCTCGTCCGGTTCGGCTACGGTCTCGGGGGCCAGGGGCGCGGTGAGCTCCACCGGCTGGACGGGGGTCCAGAAGCCACCTTGCAGACTCCAGTCAGGTTCGGTCACTGGCCCTCCACCTCCGTCCAGATCCAGGCTCGATCGCAATACCAGCAGAGGTGACTCCCGGACCTGTCTGCGCCGCAGCGCCTGCACTCGTCATCAGGCTCGACGACATCCTCGGCGCTGTCCCAGTCGTCCAAGGTCATGCAGAGGCTCATGCCGACTCCAGGCGCATCGTGGTGGCGGACTCGTCCACCACGACGGGGTAGCCGAACACCGTGAGCATCACCTCAGGCCGGTGATGCTTCGGCCCGGGGCTCTCCTGGTCGATGGCGGCGAGGTGTTCGCTGTTGAGCACCAACTGGTGGCCAGGGTTCTCCTCGTCCGCCTTCCGGCCGACGATCTCCCATGCCTGCTCGAACATGGTCATGGCGTCTCCCAGTTGGGTCGAGGCGGAGCCATCATGGCGGCCTGGATTGCCTCGTCCCGCTGAACCTTGCGACGGGCGGCGGCGGTCCAGTCTGGCGCCTCATAGGCCTCCGGCGACTCGCCATACAACAACCGGTAGATCACCCGGTCCCGGACATCCAGCGAGATGCCTTCGGCTTCCATAGCCGCCTCGGTAGCCGTGAGCAGCTGCCTGATGCGCTGGAGTTCGGCGTGGAACTGCGCCTCCTCAGCGAAGGCCCAACGGTCCTGCGGATGCGTCAGATAGTGCTCGTTGACGCGCCGATCTAATTCTCGGATGCGGTCGGTCATCTGCCCTCCCGTGGGATCTGAAAGCGGTACACCTTGCGGGAATGGAGGGCGTCCGAGGCGTGGGCTTCGGCGCGCTTGGCTGCCTCACCGGCCTTGCGGGCGAGGTGAAGTGCCCTCAGGGCCAGGATGATCGCCACGGCGGCAAGGGCGATTGGGATAAAGATCATCTGCCCTCCGAATGTCGAGCGCACACCCAGTGCAGGTGGGCAGGCTCGAGGGCCGGCTCTTCGTCGGCGTTGTCCAACCAGCCGTCCAGGCACGGCTTGCATAGTGGCACAGGGTTACCGGAGGGGCGGGCTATCCAGATGGCGACCGCTGGCCCGTGCACCTGGTCGCGGTTCTTGCTCCAGCACTGCATAGTCATCACCCGTCGTAGTCGATCGGCGCTGAGCCAGACGCGGGGGCGACAGGTCTCGGGGACGCTACGCCCATGGAGTCCAGCCCGCGCCGAGGCTCGCGTTGCCACCAACGGAGACCTAGGCGCTTGCGGCGCTCCCCGCGTGACTCGGTGAACTCGATCCAATCCGTGTCGGTGGGCGGGTGCTTGACGAACTCGAACGTCACATCGGGACCATGGAAGGCACGAAGCGAGGCCATGCGCTGCGCGTAGCCCGTGGAGTTCAGGGACCAGTTCGAATCGCATACGGTGACGATGCGATACGGATTTTCGTGGCAATTGCTTACCGTGCACACCCAGCGTTCACAGTCCGGCTCGTAGCGGTGGTCGACGATGTCGTGGGGGCAGGCGCTGCCGTTCGGGCAGTAGACGGGCGCGAGCGGACCGACGTCAACCATCACGACTCCCCCCGCATCTTGCGCCACAGTCGCACCCACCATGGCTTCCGCTTGATCCAGCCCTCAGCTACCGGGGTGGACTCGGCCTCCGTGTTGACCATGACCACGGGGATGCCCATCAGGTCCCCCAACGGCTTGTACAACGGGTAGGGAGTTGGGGTGCCGTGCGGGAACAGCGCCCACTGACCGGGGGTGAGCTTGATCGGCTCCGTGCGGACCGAGATACCTGCCTCGCGGATCTGCTCGGCGACCCTTCGGCAGGCCTCTAGCACTTCGTCGGTTGAGTAGCCTGGGATGTCGATCATCCGTCCTCCTTGGGAGTCCCGCCGCAACGGTCTCGGAGCATCCCCACGCCAGTCCAGGCAGCCGCTGGGACCACCCACACTGCTACACAAACGAGGTAGCGCCACCACATATCCCCAGGGTTATCGACCAGGGCCCGGACCCGAGCCGCATATGCGGACCAGACGGTGAGGCAGAAGATCAGAAACGGGATCAGCCAAAGGACGGCTCCCGCTCCTACTGTCCACATGGCTACGACGAGGAGCCACTCAACGAACCGGGGGCGTTTGCGCCCGGCCCAGTCGAGGATAGGGTCCATGTAGAACCCATAGGGTTTGCTCACCGGTCCTCCGTAGGGGTCTCGAGGCCGTAGGCGGAGGCGAGAAGATCGACCATGCACTCCATCATTTGCAGGCGGGCTAAGGCGGCTACCGTTTCAGTCTCGGCTTCCGATGCCTTGAGGGGCAGGATTCCGACGTAGCGGGCGCGCTTCTCAGCCGCGTGCATGTAGTCCGCTCGGCATGTGATGGCCAGTTCCACGATCTCTCGGTGTGCCTGGCAGAGACGCAGGACACTTGGGTCAGGGGCGGGCTCCCAGAAGCCCGCCAGCTCTTGGCGATCCCAGAACCGGTGGCCGCACCCCAACTGTGCCTCGTAGAAGCTGACCGAATCGCGGCGCTCGGCGCTCACCACGGTCTCGCAGCCGCATACTGGGCATGCTGCCCCACTCTTTACGAGTCGGCGCTTGCCGTTCTCGTGGCGCTCAACCCCGGCGATCGCTTCGAGAAGTCGGGTGGACACGTCGGTCACCGAGGCCACCGCCCTTGCACCACATCGTCATAGACGCTGCCGCATGCGGGCAGCTCGCCCATCAGCGCCGTACGTCGCGTGACCTCCCCGGATACCTGCTTGAGGTCCTCCGGTCGGGTGACGCATTGCAGCCGGACCACGGCGCTCTCCAGTTCCAGTGCGTACTGCGCCTGCGCTTTGGTCAGGCCGACGAATGGCGCCGCGTTGATCACTTCGTCGGTCACCGGTCCACCTCGTCAGCAGTTCTGGGCCTAGCTCGGCTGCATTTCGAGCAGATGCCCATATAGCCGCCCGGCCCTGTAAGCGGGTCGGGGATGTCCTTGCCCCACTCATGCCCCCCGAACGGTCGGTCGCATAGTGGGCAGGGAAACCAGAAGTAACCCCTTGCTCGGGCATGATTTTCGTGGAACCCACGGAACCGGTACGGCACAAGCCGGGCCCATCGGCTATCTGTCCGGCTAGTTGCCAGCGGTGGGTGTGCCCGGATGTACCGGTACCAGATACGGTCCAACAGCGTTAGTGGTCGAAGGCGCAGCGTAACGCTGCAACGTTCAGCCTCTTCGGTCACCGGACCTCCTAGGGTCGATGCGGCGAGGGGCGCGGCGGGGCGGCTGGGGTCCGGCGTTGCGGTTGCGGCGGGCCTCAAGGGCGCGCTCTACCTGATCGGCAAGGCGAGGCGGTTCCGGCTGCTCGGCGAGGAAGGGGACGGAAGTCATCTCGTAGTCGAGTTGGAACTCGGCAGAGACGGACCAGTCACTCAGGCCAATTTGCAGCCACCGGCTGTCGACGCCGGCCGGTGGACCCCAGGAAACATGGACGCCGTCGGCGCCGTTGCGGGCCCAGTTCTCGCTTGCTGGCGTGGTTGAGACCCATTCGACGTCGTCGGCCGACATATGGAGTGCGATGCGGAAACTCCCCGTCGCCGGGAGACTCCCACCCAACAGGAACGTGTCCGAGTCGCAGTGCGCGATAACTGGGCGCAGCGGGGTGATCTCCGGGTCGCTCTCCTCAACCTGGTTGTAGACGTGCTGCGGGATGTCCGAGGGCTCCTTGTAGCCCACCAGGGCTTCGCTGCGGGCCTCATAGAAGGCGGCCTGGCATTCGTCGTCGCAGAACAGCGTCGACGGCGCTTCTGGGCCCAGCTGGGCGTCGCAATGGCCACAGTGGTGGACTGCTGCCTCGTCGATGGCGTCTAGGGTGGAGTCAAGATCCATCCTGACCTCCCGGGCGGCAACCCTGGCCGACCGCTGCCTCGGAGTACTCGCTCAACTCCCACGCGCAGGCGTAGTCATCGGCATCGACCGGGTGCGTCGGCCGACCGTGGAAGCATTCCCAACAGCAGTCGATGCCGTGGCAGTGCTTGGCGTCTAGGGTGGACTGGAGGTCGGTCACGGGGACGTCCATTCGTATGCACCGCCGTCGAACCGGCCGTCAGCGTGCGATCCCTTGTGCCCCTCTGGCCGGTCGATCGGGACGTTGCACACCATGTGCGTGCCGTCTGGGGCTACGTGCTCGTCACCACACGGTTGGTTATCGAGCCAACGGAAGTATCGAGCAGTGTTCCAGAGGATCTCCGTTAGTTGATCCGAGATCCCGAACCGCTGCTTCTGAATGGCGAGCGACTGGGTCAGGCTGCCGGTGGCGTGGCGCTCGCTCGCCGCCCTCCAGTCCGCGAGCATCTCCAGCAGGTCGACCAATGTCATCCCGTTGATGCCGTCGTTAAAGTGCTCTGGGTGGTGCCGGTTCATCGCGTAGTGGTGCGCTAATCCCTCGCCCATCGCAACGAGGAACCCCTTGTAGTCGTCCGACCCGTAGGTGCTGTCTCGGAGTTTCGGGGTGAACTCGTTGAAGACCGACAACTCGGGTTCCTCGGTCTTACTGCGGTCGTGACGCACCGATCGGTCGATCAGTTCGCGAATCGGCTGGCCCATTAGTTCGCCAACACGGAGCGCGTGCTTCAGCGTGTCGGCGGTGCTGTCATAGTTCATTGTCGACTCCCAGTTCGGCCTCGAAGTAGCGCTCTAGCTGCCAGTCCCAATACTCGGACTCAAGATCGCCCATTAGAGGAGCCAATTCATAAGCCTGGGTGATCTCCGGGTGGGCGGCAGACAGTTCGGCTCTACGAGCCAGCATCTCTTCGCGCCGCTCGGTCATGCCGCCTCATCTCCCCGGTCCCGCCGACCATCCGAAGCGGTCAACCCCAGGATCTCCAGCACCATGGCGCACTCCACGGCATCCCCAGAGTTAGCTGCAACTACCCGGACAGCGCGGTGGCGTTCCTCGGGGGTGTTGCCGACGGCTGCGCCGACGGTTTGGCCCTTGTCGTGGACGTGCGAGGAATCAAGACCCCACGTCATGGAGACTCCTCGGTGCTAGCCGTTTCGTTGCGCCGGTCAATCTTGATGTAGCCGGAGGACCCGAACTGCGAAAGTCGGTGAGCTAGAGACTCCGAGGCCTCCTCGGTGACGCCGAAGCCTCTGGCGAGGATCGTCAGCGTCCGCTCCAGTAGTGCCACATCCGCCTGCTCGCGGTCGAGAGGGTGCGGCGGGATGCCGGGCACGGCTTGGCCGTCCAGCAGCTTCTGGCGAGCCCACTTGACCTCGTTGATCACGTCCCGTACTGCCTCTACTAGCCCCAGTGCAGCCTTGGGGTCCCAGCGGGCGATGTGGGCGGCCTCATTGCCTTCCAGTTCGTCGTCATGATCAGCACCGGCACCCAGCACGGTGCGCTCCAGGTCGAGAACCCGGTCTACGCCATAGTCATGGTCGATCGTCTCGACGACGCGCCAAGTTCGCCTGTCCTCGGGTATAGCCAGGGCTACCCGTTCTAGCTCGTCCAGGGTCTCCGACAGGCGGGAGACGATGCCGTCAGTCACCACGGCGCTCACCTTGTGAAGTGATTCACAAGGGTGATGACGGCCCAGATCATCACACCGGACATGCCGAGTCCCACTAGCGCGCAGAACACGAACCAGACCATGAACCAGAAGTTCTCGCGCTTATCGATCTTTCGGGATCTCATTTCGCCTCCAACTCCAACGCCGGATCCCCCGCCAGCCAACTGGCCACATCGTTCCCTCGGTCTGCCAGCTTGACCCAGTAGTCAGACTGTGACGGGTAGGCGTACGCTGCCCTGAACTCTGCCCTGGTGGTGAAGATTCGTGACTTCAGTCGTGCGGGGAACTGTGATGGGTGTCCAGACCCCTCCATCACGGTGACCGACTCCGCTCCCAGATCCACGACGTAGACCCAGAACGTGTACATCTCGCTGAACCGGTCACCTACGCGGGGATCCTCGAACGCCGCTTCGGTCGCGGCTACAAGCTTGTCCCATTCCGGCGTACTCTTGATCATTTGGTCTCCAACTCAAGACTCGGATCCCCCGCCAAGATCTGCCCCTGCAACCGCTGTAACGTAGGGCACGGCTCCAACCCGATCTCCTCAATCAACCAGGCCCGTAGGCGTTGATACGTCGCCAAAGCATCAGCGCGGCGACTGGACCGGTACTGGGCCAGCATCAGCTTCGCCGCGGTGTCCTCCCGGCCAGGGTTGGAGCGGCACGCGGCGGCCAGGTCGTCGACGACCTCCCGGTGCCTGCCGGATCGGAGCGCGATCTCCCACCCGAGGTCCAACGCGGCGGCGTATCGGTCCTCAAGCTTGGCGACCAACGAGGACAGTAGCGACCCGCACGGCACGTCGACCAAGGCGCGATCGCGCCGCAGGCTGGCCGCGGCTCGGAGCGTGTCCTGCGCAGCCCGCAGCCGGCCTTCCTGGAACTCGCGGTGCGCCTGAGCGGTGAGCGACTCGAACCGCAGTGCGTCGACCTCGGCCGGGTCGATGGCGAGGGTGTAGCCCCCGTGGGTCGTGGCGATCGGCCAGTCCGGAAAATCCTGCCGCAGACGCAGGATGTAGGTCTGCACACTTTGGGCGGGCTTACCGACGGGTTTCTCGTCCCACAGCTCCCGGTAGAAGTCGCTCAGCAGCACGTGGTCCCCTGCCCGCAGTGCCAGCAGCGCCAGGGTTCGGCGCATCCTCGCCGACGACGGGGCCTGACCGCCCAGCACATACAGCGGCCCCAGTAGCCCCACCAGGATGGGTTTGTGGACTGCCTCGGCGGAGGGGGCGAAGGCGATGGGCTGGGTGGTCATGGTCGCCTCTTGGCGATCAGGCAGGCAGTGAACGCCACCGCGAGTGCCATGTACGCCAAGGCCCGGGTCTCGTCGCCTGGGGGCACGAACCGATAGACGGCCGAATTGATCAGGTTGTAGACGATGAGCAGGATCAGCAGGCCGCCGAGCCATGTCCCCTTGCGGCGGTCTGTTCGCTCTTCCGTCATCTCGCCTCCTCCTCAGTCCCCGACGTCTTCCGGTAGTCCCCAGACACAGGTAGGGCAACGACAACGCCGTTGATCGACTCGGCGTAGCGGTGGGCCCGCTCCTTCTCGAGGTAGATCCCGAACAGTCCGCCCCGTTCACCCATCACCACGAGGTGGACGCTGGGCTGCTCCGTCTCCCATGGGTGCCGGGTCATGCTCCCCGTAACGAGTTGACCACTCAGCTAGCAGGCGTTTGCCGTCGTCGTTCAGCGCGGCCGCCGAGCGGCCGGACCGCCGCTCGTAGCTGATCATCCAGCGTAAATCTGTGACCGTTCGCCTAGCCTGGCCGCGTACCCAAGCGCCACCCTCGATGCGCACGAGGTTGAACTGGTTACCGATGAACACCTCGTAGCAGCC
>Ga0114129_10012235_pt1 | contig 12208 bp, 4 predicted proteins | sample RhiMetdeltSRZDD1_FD_80071 | JGI IMG/M metagenome (GOLD analysis project Ga0114129, IMG submission 80071) | Populus rhizosphere microbial communities from Tennessee, USA - Rhizosphere MetaG P. deltoides SRZDD1 (version 2) (version 2) | ecosystem: Host-associated > Plants > Roots > Rhizosphere >...
CCCGTCATCTCATTCCCGCCAATGAACACATGTACCGAGGCAGTCGAGCCGCTCACGTTGGCAAAGCGCAGTTGGGTATCCAGGTCCGCGTTGTTGTACCAGGGCAGCCAGTAGGTGGTATTCAGCTGGCCGTTGGGCAGCGCCATCATTTCGGTGAAGCTGGCGGCGACATTATTGACCTTGTAGATCAGTCTCTCGGCCGCCACGATGTTCTGGTCGCTGACAATCTGCACCGGTCCGGCGTTGATGCCCGGGAAGCTCTTGCGCGTGCTCGCGCCCGGGTCGAGAGTAAACGGACTGCCCGTCATCTCATTCCCGCCAATGAACACATGTACAGAGGCAGTCGAGCCACTCACGTTGGCGAAGCGCAACTGGGTATCCAGGTCCGCATTGTTGTACCACGGTAGCCAGTACGTCGTATCCAGCTGGCTGTTGGGCACAGCCATCGTTTCCGAGAAGCTGGCGGCGACGCCGTTCACCCGGTAGATCAAGCGCTCTGCCGCCACGATGTTCTGGTCACTGACGATCTGCACCGGTCCGGCGTTGATGCCCGGGAAGCTCTTGCGCGTGCTCTCGCCGATTGCCAGCGTGAAGGGGCTGCCGGTCATCTCGTTCCCGCCGACGTAGACATGCACCGTGGCAGAGGAACCGCTGGTATTCGCGAAGCGCAGCTGCGTATCCAGCTCCGCATTGTTGTACCAGGGCAGCCAGTAGGTGGTATCGAGCTGGTTATCGGGCAGTGCCATCATTTCGGTGAAGCTGGTCGCGACGTTATTGACTTTATAGATCAGTCGCTCCGCCCCGATGACCGGGACCGCGTTCGTGCTCTCGAGCTTTACCGGCCCGGCGTTGATGCCCGGGAGGCTGACGCGGGTGCTGCCCTGAGGCAGCAGCCCAAACCGTCCCTGCAGCGCCCCGCCTACCCGCAGGCTGATATCCGCACACCCGGGGCCGGCGTTGAAGGATGCGGTAAAGTTCTGAGGTGTATACCCTACAATATTAGCAAAACTGGCTTCGGTAGGGCTGAAGGTAAAACAGGGATGAGAGGGAGTGATGGCGCCAGACCAGTGCAGGGGCACCCACAAGCCGTAACTCCCGTTCGGACTCGATAGCACCGTTTTGGGTGTGCTATCGATATAGCTGATTGTCGCTCCTGCCACGTCGAGCCACCCGCCAATCCTTACCAAAGGCGTAAAGTTCTGTCCCGGGCGATTGGTGGTCACGTTGGAGTATGACCGGCTGGCAGGGGAAAAGACGGCATCGGGATAGTCTGGGGTAATGGTCCCGCTCCAGTGCAGCGGCACCTGGATCGAGTAATTCCCACTCGCGTCGGTCCAGGCGTCCTGGTCCCGAACGTTGCGGTAGGTCAAATGTACATACTCTGTGAGAGCATTTCCGGAAATCGTCACACACGGGCCCGAGAGCAGCGACACATCGTCAAGGTTGAATGTCACCAGTTGGTCGGTGGTGATCCCCAGGAACGAAATGGCGTGCGGGGCCCCATCGGCAAAGGCGCTGACGTCCACGGTGACGAGCGTATACGAGGGGTAGGAACTTTTCTGGGTCGCATTTGCCGAAAAGACCTGAGTATTGTCCACCTGGACGATGAAACGGTCATTGACGTCACTGCCAGACCGGGCAGCCCCGATCCACAAATAGAACTGGAGCTTGGCGCCGCAGACGGGGAACGGCACATTGTACTGCGTGAGGTAGGCGAATTCATTCTGCGGAGCAACGCCGCCAAACCAGCTCCAGACCCCGCCGCTGCGCGGACCCGCCGTCCCGGCGCCATTGCCGCAGACGCCGATGGTGCACAGAGGCGTTCCAAACCAGATGGAGCCTTGCTCCCAGTAGGCTTCCGAGCCAAACGAGAGCTCGAAGCTGGGGTCCTGGATCAGGTTGGCTTTATCGGTGGGGAGAGTACTGACTTTCTCGTGCGCGGCAGAGAGCGCTTCCGGCGAGAGCCCGCCAAGGGGCATTTGCTTCTGCAACGGGTCCGGCCCTTGCGCCCGGGCGCCCCCGGCCGTGGTCAGGGACAGGCCCAACAAGACAAGTATCGTGAACAAAACTTTCATCTTATGCTGCATTCGATCCTCCTGGGTTCGATGGATGGGAGTGGGTACCCTGCTAAGGTTCAGCCATAGCATACCCAAACAGGGTCCAGCCCACAAGACGATGTTTGTCACTTTGAGGTTACAGTTCGACCCTCACAGTTCCGTTAAGAGAAATCCGGCTCGGACGAGTTTGTCCGAGCCGGATGACAACTTTTAGGATGTACCTTGCTCCTACGGCACGCCGATCCGCAATTGCGTGTCCAGGTCCACGTTGTTGTACCAGGGCATCCAGTAGATGGTATCCAGCTGGTTATTCGGCAGCGCCATCATCTCGGAGAAGCTGGCTGCCACATTGTTGACCTTGTAGAGCAGCCGCTCGGCCACCACGATGTTCTGGCTGCTGACGATCCGCACCGGCCCGGCATTGAGCCCGGCATAGCTCTTACGCGTGCTCTCGCCCGCCGCCAGGCTGAAGGACGGCTGCGCCACGCCGCCAATGGTCACCGTCACCGTCGCGGCGGAGCCGCTGACGTTCGCGATCCGCAGCTGGGTATCGAGGTCTGCATTGTTGTACCAGGGCAGCCAGAAGGTGGTGTTGACCTGGCTGTTCGGCAGCGCCATCATCTCGGTGAAGCTGGTCGCCACGTTGTTGACCTTGAAGATCAGCCGCTCGGCCGCCACGATGTTCTGGTCGCTGACGATCCGCACCGGTCCGGCGTTGACCCCGACGTAGCTCTTGCGCGCGCTCCCGCCCGCCGCCAGGGGGAAGGGACTGCCCGGCATCTCGTTCGGGCCGATGAACACGTGCACCAGGGCCGGCTGGTTGGTGACGTTGGCAATGCGCAGTTGCGTATCGAGGTCCACGTTGTTGTACCAGGGCAGCCAGAAGGTGGTGTCCAGGCCGCTGTTCGGCAGCGCCATCACCTCGGTAAAGCTGGTGGCCACGTTGTTGACCTTGTAGATCAATCGCTCAGCCGCCACGATGTTCTGGCTGCTGACGATCCGCACCGGTCCGGCGTTGATCCCGGCATAGCTCTTGCGGGTGCTCTCACCGGGACCCAGGGTGAAGGGACTGCCCGTCATCTCGCTCGGGCCGATGAACACGTGCACCGTGGCAGACGAGCCCGTGGCATTGGCGATCCGCAATTGCGTATCGAGGTCCACGTTGTTGTACCAGGGCAGCCAGAAAATGGTGCTCAGCTGGTTGGCGGGCAGCCCCATCATCTCGGTGAAGCTGGTGGCCACGTTGTTGACCCGGTAGAGCAGCCGCTCGGCGCCGATGAGCGGGACGCCGTTGGTGCCGTTGATCTTCACCGGTCCGGCGTTGATCCCGCTAAAGCTGGCGCGGGCGCTGCCCGGAGAGGGGATGCCGTAGCGGCCTCGCTGCGCGCCGGCGATCAGCACGTTGAGGTCCGCGCAGCCGGAACCGCCCTGGAAGGCAGGCGTAAAGTTCTGTCCGGGTAAATTGGCGTTGAGCGGGCCATAGCTCTGGTTGACGGGATTAAAGTTGAAGCAGGGGTGCGAAGGGGTAATGGTGCCGCTCGCGCCGTGCGGGGCCGAGAAGGCGTAGTTGCCGTTGGGCTGCGAGACGGTGCTCCCACTGCTGTAGCTCAGGAAGGTGCCGGCGATGCCGGTGTTGCCCGAAACGACGCAGTTCCCGGGGTAGAGGGCGATATCGTCCAGGTTGAAGTTGACAAGCTGCCCCGAAACGTTGCTGTAAAACTGGATCGTATGCATACCCCCATTGGCATAGGCGTTGAGGTTCACGCTCACCAGCCGGTAGGAGGGGTAGGCGCTTTGCTGGGTAGCGTTTGCGCTAAAGACGTTATTGCCGTCGATCCGCACCCGGAACACATCGTTCGCATCACTGCCGGCCTGGGCCATGCCGATCCAGAAATAGAACTGGAGCGTGGCGCCGCAGGCCGGGAAGATGACATTTTGAGAAATCGTGCCGACTTCCGGCGAGACAGCTCCCGGGAGCGAGAAGTTGACGCCGCCGAACCAGCCCCAGACGGACCCCGAACGCGGCCCGGCTGTGCCGGCCCCGTTCGTACAATCGGCTACGGTGCAGAGCGGCGTCCCAAAGTTGGTGGACGACTGCGCCCAGGCGCCGAACGGGTTGTTGTAGGCGGCCTCCAGGCTCGGGTCGATCACGAAGTTGGTGAGCTTGTCGCCTGCCACGGCAGCGGGCGCGGGATGGGTGCGCTGGATGGGGAACGGCTTGCTCGAGGGTCCCGCACCCTGGGCGCTGGCGCTGCCCAGGGGCGCGAGCAGCAGGCCAAACACGATCAGAATGGTGAATAGAACGGTAGTTTTCTTCTGCATGGTTTCCTCCTCGGCTGACGGTGAATGTGAATACGGTGGAGGGGCCTGCTGCTTCGAGCAGACCCGGACACATACTTTCCCTCCAGATGTGTCAGAGGTGGTGTGTGGCGTGCTCTCCCCCATGCTGCGATGTGCTCCCACGTCTGGCTGTGAAGGCGACGGTATCTGTACTTATTTTAGTACATTTGTCACCGATTACAAGTGGCAATTGTCACCTTAATGTTACACACTCCCTTTGCGTGCCTCAGGGGAGGGAGACAAAACCGCCCCGGCTGCAAGGACCGGAGCGGCGATGTTTCGAATGGCTGCGGCTCGGAGCAGCGGCTCGCAGCTTAACTGCCCTCACTATCGTCACCTCTATTGTCGCATTGCTGGTCGTCCATATCTGTCTTGCCATCGTTGTCATTATCATGGCCGTCATTGCATTCCTGGTGTAGATAATCGGGTGTCGGTGGCGGTGGGTTTGTATCAGTCGGGCGCGGCGTATCGGGAGGACGTATTGTATCCGTTGGACGCGGTGTATCCGGAGGGCGCACTGTATTCGTTGGATTCATAGACGTGGGGTTCACCGGGGTATCGTGGCTGCTGGTTCCAACAGGTCCTGAAGTGGCGCTAACGTTGGGTGTGAACGTAAAGTTGGCAGTCTGGTACAGTTCCCCATAGAAGGGTACCCGGGCGATATCATCGGGATTGAGATTTGGGATCTCACCCATGTAGACCCAGCAGGGCATGGATGCATCCGGGGCAGTCACCAACAGCCAGCCCTCACGGTTCCTGGAAAGGATGGTCACCGGCTGTCCCTGCAGGAGAACGATTAGCGGGGAGGCTGTACTGGGCTCGAACCGGCAATTGAAGAAGCCATTAAAGACGGTGATATAGGGTGTAGCGGAGGGGGTCGTAAGAGGCTCGGTTGTGCCGGGAGGCGGGCTGACGCTGGTTGCCTGTGTGGAAAATGTGCCCACAGGCAACGTGGGAAGGGGCGGAGGTGGTTGGTTGCACCCCAGGAGAACCAAAACAAGAATAAATCCCAAACAAAAATGTATTGCTTTCATTTCCCATACCTGTATTTGAAACGTCCCCGTTTGTAACGAGATTGTTCGATACCGTTCTTGAAGCAACGGAGGTTTTGTTGTAAGATAAATTATACTACCGTTGCCGCCGGGTTTGGAGGAAATACATGAAAAAGCTTCGTCGCTGGCCCAGACTTGTCCTCGTTGTTGTTTATGCAGTAGTCCTGCTCTTTCTGGCAAACCGGATCTGGAAAGACTACGTGCTGACCGGAAACACCCTCACCTCTGCGAACCAGGAGGAACCGCTGGTCTTCGGGCTGAGCGTCGTGCAGGATAAGCCATCCACGCTGTTGACCGAGCTGCGGGACACGGCAAGAGCTAATGACTGGTCCACCAGTTTCTTCCTCCAGTCACAGAGCCCCAGCGTGCAGGTCTTTCTCGATTACATTGCCATCCGCGAGGATATGGATCTTCCGTCACAGGTCTGCTTTTCGTCAGTGCACCTCTCCAAGAATGCCATCGTGCCGCTGGAGGTGATCTCCCAGGTCAATTTCTACAGCACACTGGGAACCCTGGATTACACAGACCAGAAATATCCGAACGAATATGTGTTTCCATTCAATGACAACAAGCTTTGCCTGCAGCGCGGGAGCAAATATTTTCTGCCTCATATTTTCCTGGGGGTGATCTCCTCGCAGACCTACGCCAACCTGGGGTTCACGCAGATCCTCGGGCAGAGAGCCTTTGAGTTCTTCCCCTTCGAACAGCAAAACATCCCCCTGGACGTGAGGGCGTATTACATGGCCGGTGAAGAGGAGAAAATGCGGGAGCCCATCCTGGAGGCGACCATCTCGCAGCAGGGCTGGATCGGCAAGTTTACCGACACGCCCAACCAGCCCACCACCCTGCACCTCTCGCGGCCTATGTTTTACCGGGCCATCCTGATCATCTTTTTCGTGATCATGTTCGCCTTGATCTTGCTCCTGAACGACGTGGTGGAGGATGCCGGAGGCTTCTTCGAGATCGCCTTTGGCCTGCTGCTGGGCTTATGGGGCACGCATGAGATCCTGATCCCCAACTACATCGAGTCCTCGGTACCGATCGACGTGATGATCTATATTTTATATATCCTGGTCATCGGCGAGATCGTGCTGGTGTTCCTCGACGAGCTCCTGATCGATTGGAAGAAACACCGGGTGAACATCACCGGGATCGTCAAGGGCGCTCTCGACCAGGAAAGCGTGACCATCGAAAACTTAAGCAGTGTGCCGATCGAGATCACCGGCTGGGTGCTCTCTGACGAGGTGGGGCATAAATTCAAATTCCCGAGGTTCATCCTGAACGGGAAACGGCGTGTAAAGATATGGACCGCAGACCGGGGGCACTCTGCCGATGCACACCATCATTTCCACTGGGGCAGGCGGGCATCCGTGTGGAACAACGAGCATGACACCGCCTTCCTCGAGGACGCCAGGGGAGAGGTAATCGATAACATGTCCTACACCGGCAGCCAGACGGGACCCTGATCCTTCCTGTCCCACTCCCTTCGCTCAACCCGCCAGGTATACCGACGACTACACATTAATTACATACGGCTCGGACTTTTGCAGTCCGAGCCGTATTATCGTGATTCACTAAGGCAACCACTCTAACGCCAGTTTCATTTCTTTGCGAGCAGATATTTCCACCTATTGCTTTTACTGAGTTCTTGTTAGCACAAGCTATGCGGGGCAACTGTCTAGCAAAGGTCGGCCATTCACTCAATCACGCGAAGGACTTCGGACAACCTCTTCTCAGGCAGGCGCGGTCGACCTTTCACTAATATTAGTTTCTTCATAAAACTGCAATTCTTTTCAAAAATGTTAATCCTCAATTTGTGATTTTCATTACAATCCAGCCAATTTCAAAACTTCATCGCACCAAAGGGAATGTTCCGTGCAGCAACACACCAATCATCGAAGATGGATCTTCTCCCTTGCAGTCGTCATCTTGGCATTGACGATTGCTACGCCGGCTCTGGCGGATTATATCGGCCCAAAGCGGACGGTCACTGAGACAGGGACAGTCTGTAAAATCATTCTTAAAGAATGTGAGTTCAGCACAGAAAAGGATGAGTGGAGGTACAAGACGGTAGGCAGCTGGTCCTGCTCGCTGGAAAGCAAACCATGGCAGGAGTACTCCAATAACCAGCGTGCGTGCAACGATACTCTCCACACCAATGGCTATCAGTATTGGGAACGGGAGGATGTTGAGCGCACCGAGACCAATACCTATCCCCCTGCAACCATCACGGGCTCTGTCCAAAACTGTACACTGCGAAACGGCTGGTGCATTACCCCTCCGCAGTTGTCACTGACTGGGCTTGAGCCCGTTGCAGGCTATAGCATCATCGGCATTGAAGGCACACTAAATGGACAAGCCTTTGCATGCACAAACGCCAGTTGCAGTGTTCCATTGAAGCAGGGCAACAATAACTTCACCTATTGGGCAGTCTCCTCATTTCTGGATACCTCGGAGATGGGTACATCCACTGCAAAAGTGGATTCCCAGATCCCGGACATCGCTGCCTCATTAACTGGATTGACGGGGCAAAACGGCTGGCATCTCGGTTCCGTCACGCTCAACAGTTCTGCGTCTGACGCGACCTCCGGGCTGGCAAGCTTTACCTGCACTCGTGACGGCACTGCCCTCGGCTCCTGCAGCTCCATCACGGTCAATGGTGATGGTCCTCACACCGCAGTCTTAACCGCTCGCGATAACGCAGGTCACGCACGCACTCTCACGCAAAATATATCGATAGACAGTCAGAACCCGGTGCTCAATGCGTCCATCAGTGGAACGCAGGGCTCGAACGATTGGTACACGTCTGCAACACTGAATGCCTCCGCTTCAGACCCAGCGCCTGGTTCAGGCTTATCTATTGTGGAATACAACCTGGATGGCGGCAACTGGTTAACCTTCCCCGCTTCCGGCACCCTTGGTTTGCCTGAAGGCAGTCACAATGTAGAACTACGCGCGGTGGATAAAGCGGGAAGAACAGTATCTTCTCCAACATCTTTCTCGCTGGACTCTGCTGGCCCAGACATCGATCTGGACTCCTCCGGAACCTTAGGGCTGAACAATTGGTATGTCACCAACCCAACCCTCAGCGCCTCCGCCAGCGATAACATTTCCGGATTAGCTCTCCTCGAATATAGCCTCGACAACAGCGGTTGGGCTGACTACACAACGCCCCTGCGACTCGGTGACGGCATTCACAGCATCTCAATGTGGGCACATGATCAGGCAGGCTGGGTCACTGAGCTGAATCGAACCTATCAAGTGGATACGCGCCCACCACAGATCGCTGGAAGCCTGAGCGGGACCTCCGGGCTGAATGGATGGTTCATTTCGGATGTGACGATCTCCGCCTCAGCCTCCGACCCGCTGCCCGGTTCCGATATAGAGGCGTTCGCCTACACCCTCAACGGCAGCGCAGAAACAGCCTACACCGGTCCATTGGTCCTTTCCGATGGGCAGCACACCGTTCAACTCAACGCCCGGGATAAAGCGGGATTATTCCACTCCATAGAACAGACCTTCGCAATCGATACAACGCCTCCCTCTATAACAGTCGACACTGCCCTCCCCGGCTGGGTCAAGGGCACGATCACCTTTAGTGGAACCGCAGGCGATAGCGGTAGCGGTCTATCGAGTGTGGAGATTTCTCTCGATGGCGGGCAGACCTGGCAAGGTGTGACCGGCACAAACATCTGGACTCAAATGTGGAACACGGCAGACGGTGCCAACGGTATTCGTCAAGTCCGCGTGCGCGCACTCGATCAGGCAGGTCTTAACACGGAGCACACGGTCGACGTGGCTGTGGATAATCAGTCTCCGGGGATCAGCCTGCCCGGCTCCTGGTTGCAGTGGGATGCGGTCACGCTCCACATTTTGGATGAACACAGCGGGATCTCTGAAGCACGCGTTGAAATCAGTGATCCGAAAGGACGCTGGCCCACACGCGTCATACAACTCGATCCGGGGCAGTTCCCCCTGACATTTAAGTGGGACCGTAGATTCGCAGATGGCACGATTGCGGAATCGGGCACCTATGATGTGAAAGTGTTCGCCGCAGATCGATTGGGCAATATCGCAGATAAGAGTGCAGAGATCCACATCCTGCTGGATATCCTTCCTCCGGGTCCCACCTCCACCCCGGCAAACACACCTACCGTTCCCCTTAGTACCGCAACTCTCATCTCTTCGACTGCAGGAACCCCTGTACCTCTGGCAACACGAACGTCTTCAGCCACAACTCCCGGAAACGGGGTGACATCCACGGCTTCGCCCGGGACAACGCAAAACGTTGTCGTCCGTGTGTTTGGAACCATCGAGCCGCCGGTGCAAACCAGCCCCACGCCAACAATCATCTCCACGCCACGTGTCACACCCACGCAATCCAATGTAACGAGCCTGCTTCAATCCATCTTTGTGCCTGACACAACAAAGGAGAGCACAACCGAAATCTCGCTGCCGCCATCAGATGAGTTTGCACAGCCTGTTTCAAAAACCAATTTCGTGTTGTGGGGCTCAGCGGCAACCGCTGCCATTGCCGCCGCAACCGCATACGTCGAGGAAGAACGGCGCAAACGCGAGGAGGAGATAGCCAGACAGAAAGAGCAGGAAGAGCGTGAGGAAGAACGCCGCGAAAAAATGAAAGAGCGCAAGATCGCAAAAATGGATGCGCAACGCGCACAGGAGGCAGCCTGGGAAGAAGCGCGGCTGGAACACTTAAGGGATAGTCTTCCAGTTCATGCAGATATTAAGATTGCGCGGGAGGAGTATGAAGAGGGAGTAGCTCTCAGTATTAAGAATTCTCCTCCTGTCACAGTTTCAAAGCCTGCAAAGCCCTCAAGTCAAGATTTACGCGCCGAACGCAAGGACGAAATGGTCCAAGAGGAAATCAATTCTTATAGTGCCGAACCCCAGGAGGATTGGAAAGTTGATTATGACAACTATATGGCACAAAAAGCCCGCGAAGAAGCAGCCAGAAAAGCCCAGGAAGCATTAGCCGCTCAATCCCAACCAAAACCAAAGTCCTGGTTGGATAAAGCGTGGGATTTTGTGGATGAGCACCAAAAGGAAATATCCCTGGGGCTCGGCATTGTAGCTGGCGCAGCAGTAGTGGTTATGACCGCTGGTCTTGCAACCCCTCTGGTGACTGCTGCTTTATTAGCAGGGGGAGCAGCATTAGCGGCAAGTGGGGCCGCGGCAGTAATGACGGTGTCCGTAAACGCACATTTTGACAGACCCTGGAATGAAAATCTGCTAGCAAATATGGCAATTGCAGGAGGCGCAGCTCTTGCTGTGGCCGGTGCGGGGTTTGTTTTCAAAGCCGCGGCGGCAGGGGTTGGTTCCTATTGTGCTACGCATCCATCGATTTGTGCACGGGTGGAGCCTGTTTTCAATGCAATGGATAAAGTGGAAGAAACATGGCTGCAGGGAAAACTGGCATTCCAGACATGGACAGGAGATCAAGCCGGCGCGGCAGAAACCGCCTTCGAGCTGCACTCAGAACACATGGATGGGGGAATGCCAGGGAATGCCGTGGCGAAAGAGTTGGGCGAACAACTTTCCGATCTAAGCCAGGATGCCCTGTCCGCAATCAACAAATACGGGGATGATATTCTTCCATTAATAGTTCAGCATGGGGACGAAGCCTTAGCGATTATCCAAACATACGGTGATGATGGCATTGCTTTGCTTCAAAAGTATGGCGATAGTGCCATTAATCTCATAGATTCTTATGGTGACTCAGCCATTAAGGTCATGGGGGCAGTCGATCCGAGAGGAGCGAAGAAACTATTAGAATCCCTTGATGATGATGTGCTGGATTATGCAATGGAGCAAGGTCCCGATGCAGTGGAGGCGCTCTCCAAGTGGAGTCCGGCAGATCTGCGTCTGCACGGCCCCGAATTAGCTCTACGTGCGAAGAAAGACGCAGAGGTATTGGATAGCATCAAGAAACTCACTTCCCTGGGACCAATTGATCCCAAGAAGCTTACAGCAGAACAAAAAGCCTTAATTGATGCCATCGCAGCAAATTCCACACAATATGCGGATAATGGGCAGGTGGTGCTGGGTAAGTGGGTGGACATCAGCAACGGTTTCGTCCAAACCGCGCAGGATACAGCCTCTATCCACTATAACCCCCACCCGGATATGTGGAATTCATTGGGTGAGCTCGGCAAGGCACAGCAAGAAGAGGTAGCCTGGCTCATTAACAAGCAGGTTATTCAAACGGGAATTGCTAAAGGTAAGCCATTTGAATATACTCTTAATGGCATTCCAGTTGATGCTATTAGTAAAGAGCAAGCTGCCCTTCGGGCAATATTTTCAGGTAAATCTGATACAGAGGTTATGGACATCTTAGAACTAGAATACGTGCCCATCCGCATAAAAGAACTTCAGGAATTAAAGAAGGCTGGATATGAATATACTTTCGATAACGTTAGCAAATCATATATTCTTGTCAAAAAGTAGAGAGGAAGGCGCGAATGAGTGCAACCAATGAGAGAAATGTTGATCCAATCCAAGAAATGACTCGTATAGCGCAAGGCCTATTAGATTTGGAGGCGCGGGGATTTGAGGAGAGCTTCCGCAACCCCAGCCTTGGAAAATTAGTATATGACTCCGAGGTTTGCAGGATCAGTCTAGTTTGGGGCGGCTGGGATCCGCTTGGTGGCAATAGCATAAGCATTTATTATGGTCGTTTACATGCGGCAAATGAGAAAACCACCATGATCTGGAATAGCGAAGAATGCCATTGTTGGCATC
>Ga0114129_10012236_pt1 | contig 12208 bp, 8 predicted proteins | sample RhiMetdeltSRZDD1_FD_80071 | JGI IMG/M metagenome (GOLD analysis project Ga0114129, IMG submission 80071) | Populus rhizosphere microbial communities from Tennessee, USA - Rhizosphere MetaG P. deltoides SRZDD1 (version 2) (version 2) | ecosystem: Host-associated > Plants > Roots > Rhizosphere >...
TCACCGCCCTTGCGTTCAAGTATCAGGCGCAAGGCAAATACGCGCACGCCGACATCCCCGACAATCCGTTCATCGAGAGCGAGCGGCGTCAAATATTTTTCGGCGCGGCCATCGGCATTCCCACCTTCTTCGTGCGGCGCGACACGACGAATCGACTGCTGCGCGCGATCCTGTCCCGCACGAAACGAACGCGCGCCAGCCGCCGCTACTCCGGCTACCTGCGCGTCCATAATGACGACTACCGGCGGGCGCTGCTGCAAACGCTGCTCGAGGACGGCGCCGATTTGATCGAGATGTTCGGCCTGCGGGAGGCCGTCGACGACCTCGAAGCGCGATTGGACGACCCGGCCAATCGATCCGCCGCCGGCAAGCTGACGCGCGGCATCCTTGAGGGCAGCGGCTTGCGGTCGCCGATGCGAATAAAAGCCGAGGAGTTCAATCTTCAGGCGGAGCGCTATTATCGCGACGCGCTGCGCCGCCGGCACACCGCCGAAGCGTTCGAGTTTCTGATAGATGATCTGCGCGCGATGGAAAAACGAGCCGCGCGGGTTGACGGCGACGTCAGAAAGGCGCTGCGCGATTGTCTGAAAGGGCGCGGCGCGGCGGAGATGGCCGAACGCCTACGGGCGCGCGTCGTGGCCGACGAGGCGACCGAGGATGAGTTGAGATCGCTCATTAACCTCACGCTACTCTCGGTTCACATGGATTTGAAGGCTTCTGAGAAGTGGATCGCGAGTCAGGCCGGAGAAACATCGCCCGAGAGAAACCGCGAAAGGAGTATGGATGCGCGAGTCAACGCTCTTGACCCCGCACCAGTATATTGACCGCGGCGCCGGGCGAGTCTGTGATGAGCGGCTTTACGGCGACGCGTTGGTGCGCTGGCTCTATTCCGAAGTTCGCGAAAACGCGCCCGCGCTCTACCGCCTCATGCTCAGCCCGCGCGTCTCCGGCCTGCTGGGTTTCATCAACTACGACTTGCCGCTCGGCGGCGCGATCTCCGGCAGTCAGAGATTCCTTCGCGAAAACGGCGTCAATCTGGAGGAATGCATCGAGCCGCCCGAAGCGTTGAACACGATGCGCAAGGTCTTCGAGCGGCGGATACGTTACTGGGACTGTCGCCCGCTGCCGCCGGAGATTAACGCCGTCGTTTCGCTGGCCGACTCGAGAGTCCTGGTCGGCTCCTTCGACGAGACCTCGGCCTTGTTTCTCAAAGGAAAATTTTTCGATTTCGAAGAGCTGTTAGGTGGATGCAAGACTGACTGGCTGGAATCCTTCGCTGGCGGCGATTTCGCCGTCTTCCGATTGACCCCTGACAAATACCACTACAACCACACGCCGGTGGCCGGATTGGTCAGGGATTTTTACGAAGTGCGCGGGCGAAACCACGCCTGCAACCCCTCCGCGGTAGTCACCGAAGTAACACCCTACTCGAAAAATACCCGCACCGTCACGGTGATTGACACCGAAGTCGAAGGCGGCGCGCAAGTCGGGCTGGTGGCGATGATCGAGGTGACCGCGCTGATGATCGGCGAGGTCTTGCAGTGTTACAGCCGCGAGCGTTACGACTCGCCGCGGCCGATCACTGTCGGAATGTTCGTCGAACGCGGCTGCCCGAAGAGTCTTTACCGCCCGGGCAGCAGCACAGACGTGCTCTTATTCCAACGCGGGCGCGTGACCTTCGACGAAGATTTGATCGACAACCTGCGCCGTCGTGACGCGCAGAGCCGATTCTCGCAGGGTTTCGGAAGGCCCCTGGTCGAATCCGAAGTCACGGCGCGTTCGCGCATCGCCATAGCCAATTCAAACAAGGAGGCGTTCAAATGAGCGCGGAGCTTTTTCTCGTGATTCTGGCGGCTCTGTTCGCCGCGCTATTCGCGTGGGCGTTCCGCGCGCTGCCGCAGGAGCGCTGGCAATTTCTCGCCGTCATGCCGGTCGGCAAAACCGCAGCGGGCGAATGGCGAGGATTGAATCTGACGTTCTACGGATTCTTCCAGGCCATGTCGAACGCTCTGGCGGCGGTGATTGTGTTCACGCTGCTCGGCGCGATCGGCGTCACCGCCATGGCCGTTTTCGCGCTGATCGCGATTACATTCGCGCTGTGCTGGCCCGCTTCCAAACTCATCGCGCGCGCGGTCGAGAAGAAGGCGTATACCTTCACTGTCGGCGGCGCGGTCTTCGCGGGCGCCATGGCGGCGCCTTGGATCATTGAGGCGCTCAACGCGTCGCAGGCAAGGGCGCTCGGCGGCGAAATTCCGGTTGTACCGGCGCTGGCGGCGATGTCCGTGGCTTACGCGTACGGAGAAGGGCTGGGGCGTCTGGGCTGCATCAGCTTCGGTTGCTGTTACGGTAAGAGCCTCGATCAACTCTCGCCGCGGATGCGCGGCTTGTTCGAATCGTTCAACTTCACGTTCGCGGGCGCGACGAAGAAGGTGGCTTACGAAGGTAGTTTGGAAGGGGCGCCGGTAGCGCCGATCCAGGCGATAACTGCGATGGTCTTCATCATTGTCGCTCTCGCGGGCGCCTATCTGTTTCTAAAATCGTATTTCACGGCCTCACTGCTCTTCGCGGTGGCGGGCACACAAGTGTGGCGTTTTCTGTCCGAGAAATTGCGGGCCGACATGCGGGGCAAGGGGCAAAAGATGTCGGCTTACCAAGTAATGGCGTTGTTAATGGCTCCCTACGCGGCCGCCGTCATTCTCTTTCTCCCGAGCGGACATACCGAAGCGCCGGAAATCGCAGCGGGCCTCGGCTTGCTATGGAACCCTGCGGTGTTGCTGTTTTGCCAGGCGTTGTGGCTGGCGGTCTTCTTGATTACAGGGCGCAGCAGGGTGACCGGCTCGACGCTTTCATTCTTCGTACGCGCCGACAGAATCTGAGCTTAAACCGCCGTTCGGCGAGTGGCGATTCGGCGCGCTGACGCAAGCCATAGAGCTCGGTCTTGAGAGTTTCGAGCATGCGCGGTTAGGCGGCGCGTCGCTTCATGAAGCCCATTGAACTGTCGAGCAGTTCAGCTTGCAAACGGATTGTGTACGCCGCGAGCGTGGGCATGGCGCCATTTTCATCGCTGAACGGAATCAACTCGGCGACCCTGAGACCCGCTTTGGTTTAAGGTCGTCACGAGCAACATGGCCGGCGCAGCAGCCGGAGCAATAGTGGCGGCGCCGAGTGTCAGTGGCCGCCCGGCGGATTCGGTTGCCGCGCGGCTGGATTTTCAGCGCCTCCAACCGCATCATAAAGACGGGCAAACTGGCGGCGCGCTTCAGATAGTAGGCGGTTGATTACCGTTGAGAGGTTGATAGTCGATGAGCTTGAGAACAGTAGTTGCCACAAGGTATGTAACGCCACTCCGCGAGGGTGGATCGCTACCGGCAATAGTCGAAGCCGATGATGACGGGATGTATGTGCTAAAGTTTCGCGGCGCGGGACAGGGGCCAACGGCTCTCATCGCCGAGTTAGTGGCCGGGGAGATCGCCCGCGCGGCGGGGCTGCCGGCGCCTGAAATCGTCTTCGTCGAACTCGACCCCGAACTCGCCCGCGCCGAGCCCGACCCGGAGATACAAGATCTGATCAGGTCTAGCGCCGGCCTCAATCTCGCGCTCGACTATTTGCCCGGTTCCGTTACCTTTGATCCGGTGGTGGAGAGTCCCGACGCGGATCTCGCCTCTTCAATCGTTTGGTTCGACGCTTATGTGACGAATGTTGACCGAACGCCGCGTAACACGAACATGCTGATGTGGCATCGGCGACTCTGGCTCATTGATCATGGCGCCGCCCTCTACTTCCATCACAGATGGGACAACTACCTCGAACGCAGCCGGGACCCCTTTCCTCATATAAAAAACCACGTCCTGCTGCGGTTCGCCAGCTCTCTCCGAGAGGCGGACTCGAAGATGATCGGGCGGATCACGCCTGACGTAATTGAACGCGTCGTTAAATTGATTCCCGACGTCTGGCTGGTCGGTGACACTACATTCGGCGGGAGCGGCCAGCCCAGGGATGCTTACATTGAGTATATGCTGAGCCGGTTGGCGGCGTCTCAGGTTTTCTTGGAGGAAGCGATCAATGCGCGATCACCATACGTATGAATACGCCATAATACGCGTCGTCCCCCGGGTCGAGCGTGAAGAGTTCATCAACGTCGGTGTGATCGTTTTGTGCGCGGCCAAAAAATTCATTGAGGCCCGCATTGAACTGGACGAGCGGCGGCTGATGGCGATTGATTCGACAATGGATGTCGAATCAATCCGGGCTCACCTGGCATCCATCTCCGCCATTTGCAATGGCGGAGAACAGGCGGGGCCGATCGGCCTCCTGACGCCGAGTGAGCGGTTCCACTGGCTCGTGGCGCCACGAAGCACCATCATCCAGACATCGCCTGTGCACACCGGTCGTTGTAAGGACCCGGCCGCCGTCCTTGAACGCCTGCTCGACACGATGGTGCGACCGTATCGCGACCGCAACCCCGTCAGTAAGGACACCTGAACATGGTGAGTAGCGCGCCGACTCACTGCCCCAGCAACGCGCTGCGCACCGGCGCGGGCATAGGCCGGTCGCCTTTGATCGCCTTCCAAAGAATTTCGTTGAGCTCGTCGAAATCGGCGAGGTCGTATTCGGACCAATCGAGCCGCGCCGAACGCTGCGCGCCTTCCCCGGTCGCCGGATTGCGCGCCATCAAATCCACTCTTGCCGGAACAGACGTGTAGGCGGCAAAAGACGGCTCGGTCGTGAAGACGTTGTACATCGGCGTGGCCAGCGCGTCGTATTGCGTCATCGGCGGCAGCCCCAGAATCAACTCCATTGTCCGCACGTACGACACAGTCGTATACATAGCGCTGTCTACTAGTTCACCGCGTTTGACGTAAGGCGAATAGACGAGCCCGACCGTGCGGCGAGCGTCCACGTGATCGGGGCCGTTCTGGGCGTCGTCCTCGATGATGAAGACCGCGGTCTCCGGCCAGAACTTCGATTTGGTGACGGCTTCGACGATCATTCCGAGCGCCAAGTCGTTCGAGGCGACGCAGGCCGCAGGCGTAAAGCGCCCGGGCAGCAAGCCGTCGGTATGATCTTCGCCGAGCGACATCACCATGAAATCCCACCACTCGCCCTTCGCTTCGGCATCCCGCAACTCTTTGATGAAGACTTCGGCCAGCTTCGTGTCGCGTTGTCTGCCGGGCCCCATCTTGAGTTTCAGCCACTCGACGCTCACGTGGTCTTTCAAATCGGGATCGCCCACGAATCTCGGCTCACTGTCGGGCGTCGAACGGAACGACGCGAATTCGCCGTAACTGCGGTAAGTCTTACCGTGCCTCTTGCAGTTGTCCCAAAGATAGCCGGCGGGCGACGAGGTCAGCCGCTCGTCGGCTTCGGGCTGCCCGCGACGGCTGTAGCTGTTGACCCAGGCCTTCTGCGTGAAGTCGGTCGCATAGGCGGCGTTCGACCACTGGTGGCCGTCCTGCGAGACCTCGCCGTTGCAGTAAAGGTTGTCGAGGATAACCGTCTCGCGCGCGAGCTTGTGCGCGTTGGGCGTCACGTCCTCGCCGAACAAGACCAGGTCGGGATCGCCATTGCCTTTGCTCAGATCGCCGAAGACCTGATCGTACGTGCGGTTTTCGCGGATGATGTAAAGCACGTGCTTGATCTTGGGAAAGACCTCTTTGGCGACCTTGTCGGCGTGCGCCTTGTCGACATTGGCTTCTGGGTTGGGGAAGTTCGACTTGACCTGCGCGGTGTAAGCCGCGAGCCGCGCCTTGTCCGGCGCGTCAATAATCGAAAGCATGCCGGTGAGCGTCGAGCCGACGTAATCGTACGGCTTCTTCGGGTCGGGCGATGAGACCTTGTACTCGGTCTCCGCCGGGAAGTTGCCGTTTAGGTTCAGCAACCCGCCTTTGCCCGCGCCGACGAAAATCTTCTTGCCGTCTGGCGAGACTGCGACCGCGCTCGGATACCACGCCGTCGGGATAAAGCCGAGCACGGCGGACTCGCGCGGATTCGCGATGTCAATGACCGCGATGTCGTTGTTGTCGGCGTTGGCGACGTAGAGTCGTTTGCCGTCGTTCGTGATAGCCAGTGCGGCGGGCGTCGAGCCGACGGGCGCCTTCGGCTCAAACGAGGTCTTGATCGTCTCGACCGCGTTTACCCCTCGAATCACGCTGACGCTGTTCGAGCCTGCGTTTGCTACAAACAACCGGCCGTCTTTCGCAAAGGCCAAGTCGTTCGGGTGACTGCCTACCTTGACGCGCGCGGTCTCTTTCAACGTCTTCGCATCGAGCAGGCTGACCGATTCGTCGCCCCAGTTGGAGACCGCGAGTTGTCTGCCGTTCGGCGCGAGCGCCGCGGCGTATGGGCGGTAGCCGACCTTGGCGGCTACCTGCGTTTTGAAATCGGCGCCGCTCAGGCGGTAGACCGTGTCGTTCTGCGTGTTGACGACATAGAGCGATCCGTCCGCCGTGTAAGTCACTCCGGCGACGAAGCGGTCTTTCTCTTCCAACCCATTGATCGCGAGCGATGGTCGCAGCGCGAGTTTGCCGCCGTCGCGCTGCAACCGCAGCACCGGCAGCCGCAGCGCCTCGATCACTTCGGGCGTGATCCCACGGTTCTTCGTCGTGGCGAGGAATTGCTGGCTCGGCGCGCCACCGCCAGACACAAAGATCGCGCCCGTCGACGGATTCATCGCCATTCCCGTCCAAATTTTTCCGACGTTGACGCTCTCCGCGACCTTGCCGGTCTGCGCGTCAACCATGTTAACGCTGTGGTCGTGCCAACCGGCGGTGTTGGCGAAAATCGTTTTGCCGTCCGGGCTGACGATGATTTTCATCACCATGTCGCCGGGCAATGAGACCTGCTGACCGGCAGGAGTAATTTTCCAGCCGGTCGGGAGCAACGTTCCCTCGCCATCCGTCGTCGGCCCCGGTTTCACCACCCCGGCCCAAAGCGCAAGCTTTCGCCAATTGCCCGCCATCGCCATTGCTGACGCAAGCAGAATCAACGCGGAAGCGGTCACAAACAACCGTCGCCTCATATTTCCTCCTTTTTTTCGCTACATTGAGAAGACGGAAGAGTGACTGCGCGAGCCCCCCTGTTCGTCTCTCCCTGCTCAAGTGAATGTAAACAGCCAGCTCCGCAAGACTCTGGAGCGGACTCGTTTGGTGATTTGTTTTGGAAAGCTCAGACTAGCAAACAGGCCTTAGCCAGGTCATAAATCCGCCTTAAGAACAAACCGCGGAGTGGCGTAATAGATGATTCATCGCCGTTCGCCTGGCATCTTCACGCCGAGCAGTTCGGCCAGGCGCGGCGCGATGGCTCCCATTGGGGCCTCAGGTTTGCGCGCCGCCTCGATCCCTTTGCCCCACAGAACAAACGAAGCGCGATAATCGGCGCGCGCCGGCCACAAGCCGTGAACGCCGGCTTCGGCGGGCTTCGATTCGCTCTGTCCGTCGGCAGCCAAGCCGAACAGGTGATGCGCCGCCGGCTCAAACGCCACCGCGACATTCGCAAGGTTCGGTGTGAATTGAAGCAATTCCGCACTGGGAATCTCGCGCCCGACGCCGTGTTTTCCTTCGCGCGACGCTGCGCGTAGCCAGTTGACAGCCGCTTCGTCATTGGCCGTCAACAGGCCGAGCCGCATATCGGCTTTGCCGATGACGCCGTCACGGGCCATCAACTGATTCACATCCACAAAACGGTCGGCCCGCTCGAAGCCGTGATCTGAGACAACGGCGACGGCCGTCTCCGGCGGCGCGGCCCGCAACATTTGCCCGATCAGCTCGTCCGTGTATTCGAGAACCGCGTTGGCTTCTCGCGTGAAGGGGCCGTTTTCGTGGGCTTCCGCGTCCAGGTCTACGAGGTGTAGCAGAAGCAGGTCAGGCTTCTCGTATTTGAGCAGGTAGACCGTCGCCAAAGTACGCGTGCGGTCGTCCATCCACTCCTGCGCGAATGAAGGAAAAGCTTTGGCGATTTTCTCGACTAGGCCCGGCGTGGACTTCTTCTCGATGGAAGGCAGGTCCATCGCGCCACCGCGCCGCTTTTGAAAGTACTCCGGCAGGTTGAAATCAATCGCCGCGCCGACCGTCACCGGCCAGGTGATCGCGGCGGTCTTCAAGCCGGCCTCGCGCGCCGCGTGCCAGAGCGTCTTCGTCTTCAGCAGCGACACGTCCCAGTAATAATCGCCGCCCTCTTCGCGCGGACGTCGGTTGCCCAATATGCCGTGAGCGCGCGGGTCAACGCCGGTGATGAGCGTTGTGTGCGAAGGCCAGGTGACGGTCGGGAAGACGCCGACGATTCCCTCGGTCACTTCGCCCTCGCGCATCAGGCGGCGCAGGTTGGGAATCTTCAGGCCGAGCTTGTCGCAATCACGCAGGTAGCGATAATCCAGCCCGTCCACCGAAATGACCAGTAATGGACGCCCCCCGAGGCGATGCGCTTGCGAGTGCGCAATGCTGGCGAGCAAGAGGGAGTAGAGAGCGCTTGTGAGTAACCGTTTCATCTTTGATTCAGAGCCCATCATATTGGTTTCTGAAATCGTCCGCCAGGCGAAGGCCCCCCTTCGCCTGGCGCCCCTTGACTCAATTTAGCGGACGGTCAAGGCGGATAATGATGAATTCGTTGTCGTCGGGCCTGCCCGCGCCGACGTGCCTTCCGACGCTGAAGGGAAAGTTGTTGTCGTTCAAAACGCCGATGTGCCATCGATCCAGGACCAGCACATCTTCGATGGTGGTGAAAGGGAAGGCGAAAATCTCGCCGAAGCCGACGTCTCCCGGCAGCCCCGTCCCGGAGATGCGGAACGGATCGTTGATCCTGAGAAGATCTACAAGGAGCGTCTTCTCGACCGCTTCGCCGAGTTGCTGTGGAATCCTGATCTGATAGATCGCCTTGAACCCGTTCAGATTCCCCTGAGTGCCGTCGCGTTCGATGACAAGACCGTTTCTCTGCGTGAACATGATGAAGTCGCCTATGTTCGTTCCTCGCGAATCCAGCCTATATTTATAACGTCCTCCCGTGTATTTTCTACGGGCCAAGTCGAACTCGTGAATTAGTAACGTGTTCGCCTCGCCGCCAGTCAACGGCCTTTCCAGGAGAGGAAGCAACTTCCTGCCGTCGCGGCTCAACGCCATTCCCTCAAAGCCGCCGCTGGTCTGCGACCGGAAGGGATTATCGAGAGAGGTGAAGCGGTAAGGCCAGAACATTCCGGCCAGCCACGGCGTGTTACGCCCTTTTTCGTCTTGCAGATTCGTTCCGTCGTCGGAACCAGGCAGCGCGGGATCGGCGAAGATTGGAAAATCGCCGAACAGATAAACCGTGCGAATCTGCTGAAACCGCTTTTGAACTTCCAGCAAGGCGCGGAAGTCGAAGCTCTGAATGTCCGCTCGCTCTTCGAACCCGTTCGCCACGACGGTTTTGGCTACTATCCGCGCGAAAGGCTTTGGCCCGATTGTGCGGTCGGCGAACTCCTTGCGCGGATTTATCTTGGTTTCAATGTTGAAGCGAACCCTCTCGGCGTTCTTCCATCGGCGGGCGGCGTCGGGATGGCCGCTTCCCGGACCAAAGCGGTAATAGTCAGCATAGGAGCGCACGAAACTGAAGACTTGTTGCAGAGTGGGCATCACATAGGGGCTTATCAATCCTCGCGAACTGGCGAAGGCGACTGACACCGGCGAGAGCGCCGGGTCATTGGTCTGTTGTGGGCCCCGAAACACCTTGTCGCAAATGAACGTGGATTGCAGTTGTGCGGCTGACATATCTTTGACCAGAACTTCATTGGCTTCGGTGTAGGCGCCGCCGTCAGCCCTGCGGCACTTTTCGGCCTTAACCAGCGGATCGTGATCCAGTATCGCCACCCTGTCTGAAGTTATTCCTGTGTCTAATTCTAGCGTCGACATCAGAGAATCCAGCGCCACTTCCATCGCCGGCAGCGTATTCTCGGGACGCAGGTCTCGCCCGCCGCGATGCCCTTGAGCGTCGAATCTACTAGCATCGATCAAGCCGTCAGAATTGATGAGATCCCCGGGAGCGCCGTCCTGATTGGCGTCGAATTCTTCGACCGCCTGACGCAGCAGGTCGGGCCGGTCGGAGATGATGCCGTTCACGCCCAACCTCATCAGCTCCAGCATGCGCGGCTTGTCGTTGACTGTCCAAACAACAACCGGATAGCCGGCGCGTTGAAGCGAGCCGACATTAAAAATCTCGCTTGAAGCGGGCTTCAGCCCGGAGCCGGCGGGAGGTTCTTTCCGATTATCAATGAAGGTGTCGAGATTGGCGTCGTCGAGCATCAGGTGCCAGGGCGAGAAGACTGGAGTCTTGCGGTTCCCGTGCGACTGGGCGTGCTCGCGCGCAGCGTTCATGATTCGCACGGCGCTAGCTTCCTCGTTGAATGGATTTTGTGGAGAGCGGATTTCTCTCTGGCTATTCGGACTGTCGAAGTCAGGCAGCGGGATGGGAGGCTCGATCACGCGGCCCCTGGCGTCGGTGTGTAGCAGGAAGGGGCCGAACTCATCCCCAAACCACAGAGTTCCGTCAGCGGCCCGCTGCATGGATTCGATGTCGAAGTCCGCCCCGGTCAGCGCGCGATCTTTGGTGAACTGATTGGTTATCGTAAAAGGTATGTGTTTATCGGGGTCGTGTAGCTCGATGAATGAGACCACGGAAATGTTTCCGACGCCGCCCGACCTGGTTTTGAAGTTGGGGCGGATGGTATAGACGCGCAAGCGATAATCGGCGGAATTCTCCAAATTGCCGAAGCCATTGTCGGACATCACAAGATAGGTTCCGTGTCCGTTGTCGAGCACGGCGGAGAACCCTTGCACTGGTTGTTTATCGAGGAAAGGGGGCTGCTGTCCGTTGATCGGCGCGGCGCCTAACTGCGCTCCCGAAGTGGGGCCAGGCGAAAAGGTCGCGGCGTCTAACACGGCGCGACCCACCAAACGATTCCCCGTCTCCGCCACCTGATTTTTTGTTTGCTGATTTGCTTCTTGTCCTGACAGGGCGCTCGCGCTCATCAGCGACAGGGTTATTATGAGTAGCGCTGCGAGCGCAGGTCTGTAAATACGCCGGAGTAGTGTTGATCCGGATTTCATTTTGAATAATCTCCTCTTGTTATCGACACTGATCCTGTGGCCTGCTAATGAAGCCAGACATCGCATGTTGAACTCTCTGAAATGAACAACCGTTGTGATGATTCCTAATGACCGTTGTTGGCCGCGTTGTTGCTCCTTCTTGTAGCAGACGGAGATCAAGACAGGCTCAGGTGAGACTAAAATTTATGTAAAGGGCGCAGGGGGGTGTGTTTCAAAAAATGGGTAGGGACATAAAAGGTCTGACCCGGACTCCAACTTATGCAGCAATCATGAATAGATTCGACACGAATCTGACCTGCCCCCGGATGTCGCCTTTGCCTACTCCTTCAATCTGCCCTTTTCTGATGATGTTCTTGTCTCATACACGCTGATCGTCGGCTGCGTCACAAATCGCTGCCGCAAGGGCCGGATCTGTTGTTGTATCGCCGCCTGAGATTCGGAGATCTGGCGGAATTCAACGCGCTCGATACGCGGCAGTACCGCACCAATCAACCGTGCGGCGACGGCTCCAAACCGATCTGTGATGAGGTATTCAACCCTGAGGCGACAATGCTGGGTGATGAACAGGAGAGCTGGTTATTCCGCAACCTGGACAAATCGAAAGCCAGGTGGAACGTGCTCGCGCAGCAGGTCATGATGGGCAAATATGATTCTGCGACTGGGCCCGGTCAGACCATTAGTATGGACCAGTGGAATGCCTATCCGGCGGCGCTCTATCGTCTGCTCAATTTCCTCAATGAACGCAAACCTTCCAATCCGATCGTTATCACCGGAGATATACACTCGAGCTGGGTTCACGATCTCAAAACCAATTTCGATGATCCGAATTCGCCGGTCGTCGGGACCGAGTTCGTCGGGACATCCATCAGCTCGGGCGGTGACGGAGCGGATACCAATGCTACTGTCCAGCGGCAACTGCCCGAGAATCCGCACATCAAGTTTCATAACGCGCGGCGCGGTTATGTGCTCTGCAATCTCACGAGGCAGCAGTGGCAAACCGACTATCGCATCGTCGCCGCGGTGACCAGACCGGATGAGCCGATCAGCACGCGCGCTTCGTTCGTAGTCGAGAACGGCGCTCCGGGCGCAATCCGGACCGCATAGACGAGTAGGGGGAATTCACCACAAAATTCACAAAA
>Ga0114129_10012238_pt1 | contig 12207 bp, 11 predicted proteins | sample RhiMetdeltSRZDD1_FD_80071 | JGI IMG/M metagenome (GOLD analysis project Ga0114129, IMG submission 80071) | Populus rhizosphere microbial communities from Tennessee, USA - Rhizosphere MetaG P. deltoides SRZDD1 (version 2) (version 2) | ecosystem: Host-associated > Plants > Roots > Rhizosphere >...
CAGCCGGAGGTACGCGAGGATGTCCTTGATCTCCTTCCGCTGGTAGAAGCGGACCCCGCCGAACACCCGGTACGGCATCCCGACGCGCATCAGGACATCCTCGATCACGCGGGACTGCGCGTTCGTCCGGTAGAAGATCGCGACGTCCCGGTACCGGAAGCCCTCCTCGCTCCGCAGACGCTCGATCTCCTGCGCGACGAAGTACGCCTCGCTGTGCTCGTCGTTCGCGCGCACGCGGACGACGGGGTCGCCCGATCCCGCCTCGGTCCAGAGGCTCTTGGGCTTGCGCTGGACGTTGTTCTCGATCAGCGCGTTCGCGATCGTGAGGATGTTCTGCGTCGAGCGGTAGTTCTGCTCCATCAGGAACACCGAGGCGTCGGGGTAGTCGCGCTCGAAGTCGAGGATGTTCTGGATCGTGGCTCCCCGCCAGGAGTAGACCCCCTGGTCCGCGTCGCCGACGACGCAGATGTTCCGATGCTTCGCCGCGAGCATGTTCACCAGCTCGTACTGGGCGCGGTTCGTGTCCTGGTACTCGTCGATCAGGACGTAGCGGAACCGCTCCTGGTAGTGCGCCAGCACTTCGGGGTGGTCGCGGAACAGGCGGACCGTCTCGCTGATCAGGTCGTCGAAGTCGAGGGCGCCCGCGTCGCGCTTACGCCGTTCGTACTCCGCGTAGACGGACGCGACGGTCTCCTCGTAGAAGCTCGAGGCCATCTCCGCGAACTCGGCCGGCCCGAGGACCCGGTCCTTCGCCTTGCCGATCGCCGCCGCGATCGCCTTGGGCGGGTAGCGCTTCGGATCGATGTTCATGTCGCGGCCGATGCCGGCGATCAGCCGCTCCGTGTCACCGTCGTCGTAGATCGTGAAGTTCGACGGCACGCCGAGATGGGCGTGCTCGCGCCGAAGGATCCGCGCGCACGCCGAATGGAACGTGAGCACCCACATCCCGCGGGAGATCGGGCCGCCGAGGAGGCCGCCGACGCGCTCGGCCATCTCGCGGGACGCCTTGTTCGTGAACGTGATCGCGAGGATCTCGCCCGGCGAGACCCCGCACTCGCGGATCAGGTAGGCGATCCGATGGGTGAGCGCCCGGGTCTTGCCGGAGCCGGCGCCGGCGACGATCAGGACCGGGCCCTCGGTCTGGAGAACGGCTTGGCGCTGGATGTCGTTCAGACCGTCGAGCAGGGGGGAGGTGACGCTCACGCGGAGGATGCTAGCGCGCCCTCGCGACCCGACCGGCCAACGCCGTTCCGACCGGGACCTTCGGCAGATGTCGGTGCGAGAGGGCCCGGGTACCGTGGGAGCGATGCAGGGCAGCCGCTCCCCCGCGCGCACCGCCGCCCGAGCCGCCGGGTTCGGATGCCTGATGCTGGCCGCCGGCCTGGCCGGCTACGTCGCGTGGCTGCTGTGGGGAACCGGCCTCGAGACGGCCCGCGCGCAGGACCGCCTGCGGACGGAGATCGCGCCGCAGTTCGAGCGACCCACGCCGCCGAAGGGGGCCGAGCGGTACCTGCCCGGGGATGCGTACGCCGCGATCGTGATCCCCTCGATCGACATCGACTTCATCGTGGTCGAGGGCACGGACTACGTGAGCTTGAAGGAGGGTCCCGGTCATTACCCGACCTCGGCGGACCCGTGGGACGGGACGGGGAAGGTCGGGATCGCGGGTCACCGGACGACCTACCTCCATCCGTTCCTGAACCTCGATCGCGTCCGGGTCGGCGATCGGATCGAGCTGCTCACGAAGCACGGGAGGTACCTGTACGAGGTCGACCGGAACTACATCCTGCCCGAGGCGGGTTCGGGCGTCGCGCTCGAGCCGACCGTGCGCCCGACCCTCGTGCTCACGACCTGCAATCCGAAGTACTCGAGCAGGGAGCGGCTGATCGTCACCGCGTCCCTGGTGCGCGGGCCGGCCGCGTAGACCCTCACTCGCCCTCGTCCGAGGCCGCCAGCATCTGTCGGGCGAGTTCCTCGATCGCCTTGTCGATCCTCCGCTCCTGCGAGTGCGCGATCTCGTCGTGGTCGACGAGCTCGTCCACGTGCCGTTCCAGCTCATCCAGCCGGTCGATCGCCTCGTCCGTCTCCCCGTCGTTGAACTTCTCGACCGCCTCGCCGACCTCGCGCGCGACCCGCTGGGCCGCCTCCTCGGAGATCTCGCCGTCGTCGAACCCCTCGTTGAGGGCGACCTCGAGGGCGTCGATCGCGTCCTGGACGGATGCGATCGGCGCCGGCTCGGCCGACGGAGACGGCGAAGGCGACGGGGACGCCACCGGGGACGGGGACGGGGTCCTTCCCGGGGTCGGGCTCGAGGCCGGGGGTGAGCCGGCCGGAGCGGCGCCCCCCGCGGTGTCGTCCTGCGCGAGCGTGAACGCGAGGCCGCCGGCGGCGAGCAGCGCGATGATCAGTCCGAGCACGACGAGCGGGGTCCGGCGCCTCGGCGGCGGGCGATCCGCCCGGCGCGGGAGGCGCTCGGTCGGCGCGGCGACGGGGATCGGGGCGGTCGCGGCGACCGGCGCCTGCGGCGCCGTCGCCGCGACGGCCCCGGTGTCCTCCGCGCGCTCGAGCGCCTCCCGCATCTCCACCACGTCGGGGTAGCGCGCGGCCGGGTCCTTCGCCATCGCCCGGAGCGCCACCGCTTCGAGGCCCGGGAGGATCGTGGGAACCAGCGAGCTCGGCGGGGTGAGCGGCTCGTGCACGTGCTGGTACGCCACGGCCACCGGGTTGTCGGCGAGGAACGGAGCCCGGCCCGTGAGCATCTCGTAGAAGACGCATCCCAGCGCGTAGATGTCCGAGCGGTGATCGACCGGTTCGCCGCGTGCCTGCTCCGGCGAGACGTAGGCCGCCGTCCCCAACACCGACGAGCCGCGCGTGATGCTCGTGCCGTCGATCCCGCGTGCGATCCCCAGGTCCATCAGCTTCGTCCGGCCGTCGGGCTGGAGCATCACGTTCGCCGGTTTCACGTCGCGGTGGACGATCCCGGCGCGGTGCGCCACGGCGAGCGCGTCGGCGACCCCGGCCGCGATCGCGGCGGCTCGGGCGGGCCCGAGCCGACCCTCGGATCGAAGCACGTCGGCGAGCGTCTCGCCCGGCACGCGCTCCATCACGATGTAGTGGAGCCCGTCCTCCGACCCCGTGTCGTAGACGGCGACGAGCCCGGGATGGGAGATCCGCGCGGCCGCGAGCGCCTCTCGGCGGAACCGCTCCACGAACGTCCGGTCACCGGCCAGCCAGTCACCGAGGACCTTGATCGCGACCGGCCGGTCCAGGACCCGGTCGGTCGCGAGGTAGACCTCCGCCATCCCGCCGCGCCCGAGGAGCCGGCCGACCGCGTAGCGGTCGGCCAGCACCCGACCCTCGATCGTCATCGGGTCAGGCTACGGGCGGGAACGATAAGCCCGCTCTAAGGGCGGAGCTGCCGCATCAGCACCCGAGCAGCGCAGGCCACCACCCGAGGATCCGGAACGCGCACGCGTCGACCTTCGTCCAGGGCGAGTACGTGAAGTCGTCGGCGCGCTCGTTCTCGAAGGGACACGGATCCTCGACGAGCCCGAAGCGGAGGGATCCGCCCCGGCGCGCCCACGTGTACGTGCCCTCGGTCGAGCTGCAGTTGGGGTCGTTGAAGATCGCGATCCGGTCCCCGTCCAGGCGGTAGTGCCCGAGCGCCCGGAACCCGGACATCTGGTGCTCGAGGTAGAAACGGCCCCGGTACATCGTGAGCGTCTCGACGCCCGGGCTGATCCGGAAGGGGATGCAGCGGAGGCAGCGGTACGGGAGTCCGTGGTTGGAGCCGCCCGTCTCCGCGAGCTTCACGATCCGCAGGTAGAACCCGTCGAGCGGCGTGGGCTCGACCGGGGGCGCGGTTCCCGAGTAGTCGTGCGGCTCGTACTCCTCCGTCAGCTCGACGTCGACGTCGGCCATCGGCAGTCCCCCGACGCGCACCAGCGTCACCGGCGACGGGCTCGCGGACGGACGGGTCGCGGCCGCGGCGCCCTCCGCGTCGGGCGCGCTGAGCCTGCCGAGCGCCGCGGCCGCCACGACCAGGACGACGGCGATCGCGACGATGAGCGCGGTCCGCCTCGGCGAACGACCGGGCTCGGCGGTCATTCCCATTCGATCGTGCCGGGCGGCTTCGACGTGATGTCGTAGGCCACCCGGTTCACGCCCGGCACCTCACGGACGATCCGGGACGCGATCGCCTCCAGCACGTCGTAGGGGAGCCTCGCCCAGTCGGCGGTCATCGCGTCCTCGGACGTGACGACGCGCACGATCACCGGGCTCTCGTAGGTCCGGCCGTCACCCATCACCCCGACGCTCCGGACGTCCGCCAGGAGCACGCAGAACGCTTGCCAGGTGGCTCGCTCCAGGTCGGCGCGCCGGATCTCCTCGCGGACGATCCGATCGGCGCTCCGCAGCGTCGACAGGTGCTCTCGCGTCACGTCCCCGACGATCCGCACGGCGAGGCCGGGTCCGGGGAACGGCTGGCGTCGGACGATCTCCTCGGGAAGCCCGAGCTCGACGCCGACCCGGCGTACCTCGTCCTTGAACAGGTCCCGCAGCGGTTCGACGAGCTCCAGGTCCATCTCCTCCGGGAGTCCGCCGACGTTGTGGTGGCTCTTGATGTTGGCGGCGGTCCGGGAGCCGCTCTCGATCACGTCGGGGTAGAGCGTCCCCTGCACGAGGAACCTCGCCCCACGGTGCTCGCGGGCGACTTCCTCGAACACCCTGATGAACTCCTCGCCGATCGCCCGCCGCTTCACCTCGGGGTCCGTCACGCCCGCGAGCTTCGCGAGGAAGCGATCCTCGGCCTTCACGTGGACCAGCGGGACGCCGAAATGCCGCCCGAACGTCTCCTCCACCTGCTGCGGCTCGCCCTCGCGGTTCAGGCCGTGATCGACGAAGACGCACGTGAGCTGGTCGCCGACGGCACGATGCACGAGCAGCGCCGCGACGGACGAGTCGACGCCGCCGGAGAGCGCGCACAGCACCTCCGCGTCTCCCACCTGCGCCCGGATCCGCTCGACGGCGTCCTCGACGATGTTCACCGGCGTCCAGTCGGGCAGCAGACCGCACCCGTCGAACAGGAACCGCTTCAGGACGTCCTGACCTCGCGGCGTGTGGGACACCTCCGGGTGGAACTGCACCGCGAACAGCCCGCGCTCCGGATCCTCCATCCCCGCGACCGGGATCGCGTCGGTGTGGGCGGTCACGCGGAACCCTTCGGGCGCGCGGGTCACGGCGTCCCCGTGGCTCATCCAGACTTGCTCCCGTTCGGCCAGGTCCGCGAGGAGGACGCCGCCGGATCCGTCGCGGGTGAGGGTCGTCGCGCCGTACTCCCGCTGGCCCGTCGCCGCGACCTCGCCGCCGAGCCCCTGGGCGATCAACTGATGTCCGTAGCAGATGCCGAGGACGGGAACGCCGAGCTCGAACAGCCCGGGGTCGACGGACGGCGCGCCGTCCTCGTAGACGGAGGCGGGACCTCCCGACAGGATCAGCCCGGCGGGCCGGCGGCGCGCCAGGGCCGCTGGGTCGACGTCGTGCGGCACGATCTCCGAGTAGACGTGCGCCTCCCGGACGCGCCGCGCGATCAGCTGCGCGTACTGCGCTCCCAGGTCGACGACGAGGACCGGTGCGGTGGGCTCCTCCGTCCGGGAGGCGGGGGCCACCTAATGCCCCATCCCCACCCGCTGGGCAGCCTGGTAGGTCTTCCCCTCCGTCTTGATCGTCGGCGCGATGACCAACTCGGCCTTCTGGAACTCCTTGATCGTCGCGTAGCCGGTCGTCGCCATCGACGTCGCGAGGGCGCCGAACAGGTTGAAGGTGCCGTCGTTCTCGTGCGCAGGACCGGTCAGGATCTCCTGCAACGTGGCGACCTGCTGGGTTTTGACGCGTGCCCCGCGGGGCAGCGAGGGATGGAACGTCGCCATCCCCCAGTGATAGCCGCGGCCCGGCGCCTCGTACGCGCGTGTCAGCGGCGAGCCGATCATCACGGCGTCGGCGCCGCACGCGATCGCCTTGGCGATGTCGCCGCCGGTCCGCATGCCGCCGTCGGCGATCACGTGGCAGTAGCGCCCCGTCTCGTGGAGGTGCTCGCGCCGGGCCGCGGCGGCGTCGGCGATCGCGGTCGCCTGCGGCACCCCCACACCGAGCACACCCCGTGTGGTGCAGGCGTTCCCGGGACCGACGCCGACGAGGACGCCGACGGCGCCGGTGCGCATCAGGTGGAGCGCCGTCGAGTAGCTCGCACACCCGCCGACGATCACCGGCAGGTCGAATCCGGCGATGAACTCCTTGAGGTTCAGCGGCTCGGTCCGCGTGGACACGTGCTCCGCGGAGACGACGGTGCCCTGGATCACCAGCACGTCGAGGCCGGCCTCCAGGACGATCGGCGCGAACCGCTCGACCTTCTGGGGCGTGAGCGAGGCGCACGAGGTCACGCCGCCCGCGCGGATCTCCTCGATCCGGCGGCCCACCAGCTCGTCCTTCACCGGCTCGCGGTAGAGCTCCTGCATCCGACGCGTCGCCTTGTCGTCGTCGAGGGTCCCGATCTCCTCGTAGATGGGCTCGGGGTCCTCGTACCGGGTCCAGAGTCCTTCGAGGTTCAGGCACGCCAGCCCGCCCAGCTGCCCGACGAGGACCGCGGTCTGCGGCGACACGCTCGCGTCCATCGCGGAGGCCATCATCGGGAGGCCGAACCGGTAGGCGTCGACCTCCCAGCTGATGTCGACGTCGTCGGGGTCGCGGGTCCGTCGCGAGGGGACGATCGCCACCTCGTCGAAGCCGTAGGCCCGCCGGGCCGTCTTTCCGATGCCGATCTCGAACTCCACCCCGATCACCCCCGCCGATGCGTCCAGGAACGCCGGACGCCCATCCGGGAACCCGGATGGGCGTCCGATCGCTGCATGGCGTCAGGGTACCAGTCGCCTCGCGGCGACCCGCTCAACCTCCCGCGACGGCGTCCAGCGCCCGCCGGGCCTGCGCCAGATGGAACCGGTCGTGCCCGGCGATCATCCGGAACAGCAGGTCGAGGCTCTCGGCGCCACGCTCCGCGTGGATCCCGAAACGGGCGCGATCCTCCTCGGAGGATCGCGCCCACAGCGCGATGTTCGCCTCCCGCACCGGCTCGAAGAACGCGAGGAGCTCGTCGGCTCCTTCGTCGTGCGGCGTGTGGAGCCGGTCGACCCAGAGATCCTGGTCGTACCCCATCAGCGGCGGCTCGTCGTGGGCGAGGATCCAGCGGTAGCGAGCGGCGGAGACGACCTCGGCGTCCACGGCATGCCCGAGACACTCGATCACCGACCACTCCCGCGGCGCGGGTCGCTCGCGGCCGCGGTTGCCCGCCTCGGTCACGAGCGATCGCCATCGCTCCGCCGCGCCCGCCTGCACCTCCGCGGGGTCATCCTCCCCGAGCAAACCGAGGAGATGGTCCTGGTAGGCCTTCGGCTCCGAGACGGGGTCGGGCGAGGACGGCACCTGCACGGCGGCACTCTACCCGCTGCCGCCGAGCGGCCTTCAGTGCTCCTTGGCGACGTAGCCCGAGTCGGTGACGCGCAGGTCGGTCATCCCGGAGTGCGCCCGGTCGCCCTCGACGAGCGGCGTCGCGTCCTCGAGATAGCCGAGCCGCTGCAGCGTGTCCATCACCTTCCGGAGGGACTGCTCGGGGGTCTCGACGATCGTGTCGACCACGAGCTCGGGATCCTCGGGCGCCTCGTACGGGTCGTCCACGCCGGTGAAGCCGGTGATCTCGCCGGCGAGCGCCTTCGCGTACAGGCCCTTCGGGTCGCGGTTGGCGGCGATCTCCTTCACGGTGGCGTGCACGTAGACCTCGACGAACCGGCCGATCTGGGCGCGGACCGCGTCGCGGGTCTCCTTGTAGGGGGAGATCGGACAGCAGATCGTCGCCACGCCGTTGCGGGTCAACAGCTCCGCCACGAACCCGATCCGCAGGATGTTCGTGTCGCGATCCTCCTTGGAGAACCCGAGGCCCTTCGACAGGTTCTGCCGGACCACGTCGCCGTCCAGGATCTCGGTCTTCATCCCGCGAGCCTGGAACTCGTGGAACAACATCTCGGCGATCGTGGACTTGCCGGACCCGGAGAGCCCGGTGAACCAGACGGTGAACCCCTCCACGTCGTCCGTCACAGGAAGCTCCGCTCGCGTTCGTCCTCGCTCCCGACCCCGAACAGCGACAGGAGCGTCGGACCCACGTCGATCAGGCGGAGGCCGTCGACCTTGCCGGCCGGCTGCCCGGGCGCGCCTTTGATCGCGAACACCCCGGTCCGGTCGTGGTTGGCGCCGTCCGGACCGATGTCGTTCTCGTAGGTGAACACGCCGCCGCTGCCGACGGCGCCGACCGAGCGCCACGCCAGGTCGCCGAAGTAGACCAACAGGTCCGGCGCGACGCCTCGGACCTCCGGGTACACGTCCTGCGGCTTGAGGACCTTGGTCCCGAGCGGCGTTCCGTCCGGGCCCGCCATCGACTCGAGCTTGGTCACGAGCTCGTCGCGGACCTCTTCGTACCGGGCGGGCTCGATCACGCCCTGTGGCTCCCGGCCGGCGACGTTCAGGAAGAGGCGGCCGTAGTATCCGCCGTCACCCCACGCCTGCGTGCGCCCCCAGTCGATCGGCGCCTTCGTGATCGGCGTGAGCGCCGAGACGGACTCCTTCAGCGTCAGGTAGCCGTTCTCGATCAGCCAGTCGTTGAAGCAGACGCCACCCATCATCGCCCGGGCGCCGTGGTCGCTCATCACGATCGTGATCGCGTCCTCGGGCAGGACCTCGAGCAGGGCGCCCACCTCGTCGTCGAGCGCCCGGTAGTAGCGATGGAAGGCGTCTTCGAACGGGTTGCCAGGCCGATAGAGCGGGTGCTGCGGATCCACGTAGTGCCAGAACACGTGATGGAGCCGGTCCATCCCCATCTCGACCATCATGAACAGGTCCCACGGCTTGCTCGCGACGAGGCGGCGCGCGACGCGGAACCGCCGCTCGGTCATCTTGAAGACCTGATCGAGGACGAAGTCCATCCCCTGCTGGCGGAAGTTGGGGATGTCGAAGATGTACTCGCCCTTCCCGCCCAGCTCGTCCTCGATCTCGATCTCGAGCTCCTGCGGATAGGCGTAGTGCTCCGCGGACGGCGGCGTCAGGAAGCATCCGACGCGCCAACCCGGGAACTCCTTCGGCGGCGGGAACCCGGGGGGGACCCCGATCAGCAACGAGGACTTGCCCGCGTCGCCGAGCGCGTCCCAGACGGCCGGCGCGCCGATCGATCCGGAGTGCGCGATCGACAGGCCCTCGTAGGACGTGTCCTTCCGATTGCGGAAACCGTAGATGCCGAGCTCACCCGGGGTCTTGCCGGTCATCGCGCACGCCCAGGCCGGGACCGTGATCGGGGGCGTGATGCTCGCGAGGTCGCCGTGCATCCCGTCGGCGATCAGCTTGGAGATGTTGGGGACCTCCGAGGCGAGGTCACCGAAGAGGAGAGAAGGGGTCGCGCAGTCGAGGCCGATCACGGCGACCCTGGGGCCTTGCTGCATGTCGACGTCGTCCTTCCGTGATGCTTCGAGAGCGGGAGCCGGGCGCGCCGGAACGCGGGGCGGCTCAAGGGTTCTCGTATGCTATCAACCTGCTCGGAACGCCGACCCACGTCTCTCGAGGAGCCCCGTTGGACCTGCTTCGTCGAACCCTGCGCGTCGGCGCCCTCGTGCTGGTGGTGCTGTCAGCGTTGTTGGTCCTCGTTCCCGGCGCGATCGTCGAGGGGGTGATGGGGCAGCCGCCCGTCGAGGACGTCTGGATCCGGCTGTTCGGAACGGCGGGCATCGTGCTCGCGATGTTCCACGTCCTGATCCTGCGCAAGCTGGACGACCTGTGGTGGTGGTGTTGGGCGTTCGTGCTCTTCGACGGCCTGTCCGCCCTCATCGTGGTCCTGCACGCGGTCTTCGGCGTTCCGGAGGGCGCGCCGACGTGGCCGTGGTGGGTGTACGGCGCCGGTAGCGCGTCGTTCGCGGTTCTCTACCTCGGCGGGATCGCGCGTGCCGGGCAGGAAGCGCCGATCGCCTGATCCCCGACCGTGGATCGGTTACGCGGTCAGCGGTCGCACCATCACGACGGCGGTATCGCTCTCCCACTCGTTGCGCAGGTCGCGGGCCAGGACGAAGCCCGTCGAGCGATAGAACGCCCGGGTCGACTGGTAGCCGTCGTCGGGCTCCGGATCCGGGTCGCTCGGTGAGACGGTCAACGCCACGAGGATCCGCGTGCCCTCCGCGCGCAGGCGTTCCGAGAGCTCCTCGATCAACGCGTGTCCGACGCCGCGCCGACGTCGATCGTTCCGCACGGCCATCCACGTGATCTCGGCCGCCTCGTCGAACCGCGGCACGTACGTCAGGAACCCGACGACCTCGTCGTCCTCGACGGCGACGAGCCCGGTGTCGCGCCGGACGGCGTCGGCGCAGTCGCGACGCCCCTGCTCGTGCGCGAAGTGGTACGGGAGGCTCGCGATGATCCGATCGCACGCGTCCGCGTCGGCGGACGCGAGCGGCCGGATCAGGGGCCCGTCCATCCTCCCGCCGCGTCGAGGCGGGCCCGCGCCATCCGGTCGGCCGCCGCGGCCGTCGAGATCCCCTCGCGCTCCGCGACCTCGTAGACGTCGAGGAGCGTGTCGCCGATCGCTTCCAGGCGCTTGGCCATCGTCGCCTCGTCCCAGCCGAGCGTCTCGTAGCCCGCGAGGTGGATCACGCCTCCGGCGTTGATCACGAAATCGGGCGCGTACAGGATCCCGGCGTCGCGCAGTCGGTCGCCGTCCTCGGGGACGCCGAGCTGGTTGTTCGCGGCACCCGCGATGACCCGACAGCGCAACCGCGGGATCGTCGCTTCGGTGACCACCTTGCCGGTCGCGCACGGCGCGAGGACGTCGCAGGGAGCGCCGATCGCCTCGTCGGCGGGCACCACCGTCGCCCCGAGCTCGTCGGCGAGCGCTCCGGCCCTGCCGTCGTTCACGTCGGCGACCGACACGCTCGCGCCCGCCTCCTCGAGGTGCCGGCAGAGGCGCGCGCCGACGGATCCGAGCCCCTGGACGAGGACGGTCCTCCCGGTCAGGTCCCCGGAGCCGAACGCGTGCTTCACCGACGCCTCGATGCCGTGGAAGACGCCGCGCGCGGTGGCGGCGCCGGGGTCGCCGGCGCCGCCGCTCGCGACGGGCCGGCCGAGCACGTACGAGGTCCACTTCCCGATCACGTCCATGTCGGCCTCGCCGGTGTTCATGTCGGGCGCCGTGACGTACGTTCCGTGCAGGGACTCCACGAGCGAGGCGTAGCGCCGCAGCAGCGCCCGGCGTTCCGGGGAACCGGGGACGGGGATCTCCGGCACCGCCAGGACGGCCTTGCCGCCGCCGTAGGGCGTGTCGGCGGCCGCCTGCTTCCAGGTCATCGCCGCCGAGAGGCGGAGGACGTCCTCGAGGGCGTCCGCCGGGGTCGGATACGTCGTGAGTCGCGTCCCCCCCATCGCCGGTCCCAGGACGGTGCTGTGGACGCCGATCAGCATCCACGTCGACGTGGGCTCGTCGTGATGGATCACGACCTGTTCCCCGTCCCAGGAGGCGATCAGCTCCTCGAACATCGCACGTCAGTCTAGGTCAGCGCCCGCGGATGCTCCCCGGATGCGAGCGAGGCCGCCCCGAAGGGGGCGGCCTCGCTCGCATCCGTACCGCGGTGTCAGTGCATGTGGCCGTGACCGGCCGACACGTCCTCGTCCTCCTCGGGCTTCTCCACCACGGCGCTCTCGGTGGTCAGCACGAGCCCGGCGATCGACGCGGCGTTCTGGAGCGCGGAGCGGGTGACCTTGGTCGGATCGACGATCCCGGCCTTGATCATGTCCGTCCACTCCCCCGTGGCAGCGTCGAAGCCCCGCGCGTCGCTCTCCTCGCGGATCCGCTCCACGATCACGGACCCCTCGAGGCCCGCGTTCTGCGCGATCCGGCGGGCGGGCTCCGCCAGAGCGTCGCGCACGATCCGCGCGCCCGTCGCCTCGTCGCCCTCGAGATCGAGCTTGTCGAGCGCGGATTCCGCCCGGATCAACGTCACCCCACCGCCCGGGACGACGCCCTCCTCGACGGCCGCGCGGGTCGCCGAGACAGCGTCCTCGATCCGGTGCTTCTTCTCCTTCAGCTCGACCTCGGTGGCCGCGCCGACCTGCACGACCGCGACACCGCCGGCG
>Ga0114129_10012240_pt1 | contig 12207 bp, 12 predicted proteins | sample RhiMetdeltSRZDD1_FD_80071 | JGI IMG/M metagenome (GOLD analysis project Ga0114129, IMG submission 80071) | Populus rhizosphere microbial communities from Tennessee, USA - Rhizosphere MetaG P. deltoides SRZDD1 (version 2) (version 2) | ecosystem: Host-associated > Plants > Roots > Rhizosphere >...
GTTTGAGGTTTATGGTTTGTGGTTCTTTTGGTGAATCACCCTGTGCGATTTTGACTCTACTACAACCATTTTGATAATCGTCTCAGGCTTTCTGCATTATACACAGGTGCAAATACATCGATGTAGGGCATGGCGGCTTTCATACCGGCTACTTCGGGGCGATAAGCTATGTAACCGGCAAGCGGGTTTAACCACACCACTTTTTTTGCTTTGGTATGAATGGTATGCATACTTTTTTGAAGCAGGTCGATATTGCCGGTATCCCATCCGTCGCTTAAAATAATAACGATGGTTTTTGAATCGATCAGTCTGGCGCCATAGTCGTTCACAAATGTATTCAGCGATTCGCCGATGCGGGTGCCGCCATGCCATTCATCGTGTTCCATGCTCAGCCAATCCATGGCCTCGCGAAATTCTTTTTGTTTCAGTTGTGGCGTGATCCTTTTCAATGAGGTGCTGAATACAAATGTTTCCATTTTACTGTACACCTGCTGAAAAGCATACATGAACTGTAATAAAAAAACAGCGTATAACTCCATCGACTGACTCACATCGCACAGCATCAGCAGTTTTACCCGGTTGCGTTTTGGCCGGCGATGCATAATATCTATCAGTTCGCCACCACGGCGAAGATTTTTGCGGAGTGTTTGCCGCAGATCGGGCTGGTCGATCTTATTCGATGCTTCGTAACGGCGGTTGGTTTTTGCAGCAAGCCGTTTTGATAAATTACTGATGACCTTCATCAACTCTTCAATATCATCGTCGGGTACGGCAGAAAAATCTTTTTGCGAAAGGGTTTGTTTTACATTGCTGTAGGTAGCCATTTCTTCCGTTTCTTTTTTATGATTGCCTTTTAGCCAGGCGTTCAGAGAGGCCAGTTGCGCGCGGGGCGTCGGTTGCTTTTTCTTTTTGGTACTTTCTTTTTGTTTTGCATTCACTTCTTTATCGAGCTGCTTCCAGTAATCCCTGAACAGCTTTTCAAATTCGTCGACCTGGCTTTTGTTTCTGCAGATGATTGCTTTGAGCAACAGGTAAAATGATTCCTGGTCAGTGAAATCAAAATGTTGTAGTGATTGCAGTATCAGGGTTTCTTCTTCAATACCGGCAGTAAATCCCTTTTGCCGAAGATAGCGGCAGAATTGAATAATGTTTTGAGAAAGGGAGGTTAACCGCATGGTGAGTGGTGGGTGGTGAGTGGTGAATGGTGAGTGGTGAGTGGAACCCGCGATTCGATCATTCACTTCTGATTTCCGACATCTGACATCATACTTCCTACTTCGTACTTCCTACTTCGTACTTCCTTCTTGTATTTCCTACTTCGTACTTCTTACTTCTTCTATTTTAGAGTGTATCCCCGTTCTTTCGAGCAATTCACCTAACGATAGCTGCACCTGCCGGGTATCGCTCCATTCTTTTATTACAACGCCTAACGTTTGTTCAATGGTAGTTTTATCTAAATGATCAACATGCAGGGCCGATAGGGCCATAGCCCAGTCAAGCGTTTCGGCAATGCCGGGAGTTTTTTCGAGTTTCATAATGCGCAACTCCTGCATGAACCGGGTGATCTGTTCACTAAGCTTTGCATCGATGCCCGGTACTTTGTTCTTTACGATCAGCCATTCCTTATCGAAATCGGGATAGTCGATATACAAGTACAAACAACGACGGCGCAGGGCTTCGCTTAGTTCACGCGTTCGGTTACTGGTTAAAATAACCTGCGGAATATAAGTGGCTTTTATAGTGCCTATTTCGGGAATGGTTATCTGCCAGTCGCTTAGCACTTCGAGCAAAAAGCTTTCAAACTCTTCGTCGCTGCGGTCAACTTCGTCGATGAGCAGAACAGGCGTTTTCGTATGCGTGATGGCCTGCAGCAGCGGCCGCTTCATTAAAAATGTTTCGCTGAAAATGGTCTTTTCTTTTTCATCAACGGTGTGCGTGTCGTGTTCGGTCATTTTAAGATGCAACAGTTGTCGCTGGTAGTTCCATTCGTACAGGGCGTGGGTGGCATCGAGCCCTTCGTAGCATTGCAGGCGTATCATATCTGTTTGAAGGGCATTGGCCATTACTTTGGCAATTTCTGTTTTGCCAACGCCGGCCGGCCCTTCAATCAGTAATGGTTTTTGCAATTGCAGCGAAAGAAAAACAGCCATAGCAACCGCCTTATCGGTAATATAGCCCTGCTGTTGAAGCATGGTTTGAATGTCTGGTAATTGTATGGTATGGCTATACATACTTTTTGTTTGTAGTTTGTGGTTTGTTGTTTGTGGTTGCTGCCACAAACCACAAACTACAAACCGGAAACTGTATTCAACGCTTTTCTCAAATACACTTTTGCCAAATGCCGGCGATAATCTTCCGATGCATAGTGATCGCTTAACACCATTACTCCCTGCAAAGCTGCATCAACAGCTGCGGTAATAGACTCATTGTTTAATGGTTTGCCCGAAAGCACTTTCTCGGCCTCTACATCACGAAAAGCATTTTCGCCTACACCGGTGAACGCAATATTGGTTTTACCGTCGGCAAAGCGCATAACGGCGCAACCGGCTAAGGCAAATCGCGATGCAGGCTGCGCGAACTTCTGGTAGGTGCTGCGGGCGCCGTTTGCAGGAATTGGTATGCGAACGGCAGTAATTATTTCGTTATCGCCGAGCGCTGTTGCAAACAAGCCGGTAAAGAAATCGGTTGCTTTTATAATTCTTCTTCCATTGCTGCCATGTACTTCAATATTGGCTTCGGCTGCCAGTACAAGGGCGGGCCAGTCGGCTGCAGGATCGGCATGGGCCAGGCTGCCCCCGATGGTCCCGTAATTGCGAACCTGTACATCACCAATAAGCGCAGCACCTTCGGCAAACAGCGACAGGTGATGATGAATGAGATCATCGTGCATAATATCGGCATGCGTGGCGGCTGCGCCGATCACTATTTCACCATCTTCTTCCTTAATTCCTTTCAGGGCGGCAATGCCGCCGATATCTACCAGTTTCGACGGGCGCGAAAGCCTGAGTTTCATAGCCGGAATTAAACTATGTCCGCCGGCGAGTATTTTTCCATCGCCTTCCGATAAGGCGGTAATGGCTTCATCTATGGTAGTGGCTTTTGTATAATCGAATGCAGTAGTTATCATAATGTGCTAATTTGATAATGTGATAATTTGCTAATGAATACCGAAATACCGGAAGTTCGAAAGACATATGTTCGGGTTTTGTTTTTCTTTCGGACTTTCGATCTTTCCGACTTTCGGACTACGAAGTTGTCATTGCTTTCCAGACTCTTTCGGGCGTAAGCGGCATGCGAATGTCTTTTACTTTATGTCCGCCGCTCCACAAGGCGTCTATGACTGCGTTTACAATCGCAGGGGCCGAACCGATCGTTCCGGCTTCACCGGCGCCTTTTACTCCCAGCGGGTTGTGCGGACAAGGCGTAACCTGCCGGCCTGTTTCGAACATCGGAAAGTCGTCGGCACGCGGCATGCAATAATCCATATAAGATGCATTGGTTAACTGTCCCTGCTCATCGTATTCAGCGCCTTCGAACAATGCCTGGCCAATGCCCTGCACCACACCGCCATGGATCTGGCCTTCCACGATCATGGGGTTGATGACATTGCCGACATCATCTACCGCAATAAAGCGTTTGAGGGTCACCTTGCCGGTTTCCTTATCTACTTCAACTACCGCTATATGACAACCGAACGGATACGTGAAGTTGGCTGGATCGTAAAAACTGCTGAAATCAAGGCCCGGTTCAAGATCCTTTGGATATACATGGGGAACATAGGCGGTTAGCGCTATTTCGCCAAACCCAATCGATTTATCCGTTCCCTTTACAGTGAACCTGCCCGACGCAAATTCAATATCATCGGCGCCGGCTTCGAGTTTATGGGCTGCTATTTTCTTTCCTTTTTCAATGATCTTTTCAATGCTTTTTACAATAGCGCTGCCTCCAACAGCCAGGCTACGCGAACCATAAGTACCCATACCAAACGCCACACTATCACTATCGCCGTGAATAATTTCCACATCATCCAGGCCAATACCTAACTTGTCGGCAACTACCTGTGCAAAGGTGGTTTCATGTCCCTGGCCATGTGAATGGGCGCCTGTGAACACGCTTACTTTACCGGTGGGCTGTACCCGAACCTGGCCTACTTCAAATAAACCGGCGCGGCAGCCAAGCGCGCCCACAACTGCAGAGGGGGCAATGCCGCAGGCTTCTACATAGGTTGAAAACCCTACGCCAATTAATTTACCATTGTTTGCTGCTTCTTTCTGCGCTTTACGTACGTCGGCGTAGTTCAGCATTTCGAGCCCTTTTTGAAGCACGCCTTCGTAATTACCACTGTCGTATTGCAGCGCTACCTGTGTTTGGTAGCCGGGCTGGTTCACACCGTCGAATGGCGGAATAAAGTTTTTAAAACGCAGTTCGGCGGGGTCCATATTCATTTCCAGTGCGGCGAGGTCAATCAGTCTTTCCAGCAAATAGGTAGCTTCGGGTCGACCTGCACCCCGGTAGGCATCTACCGGCGTGGTATGGGTGAAAACAGCCGTCAGGTCGATATTTATTTTAGGGGTGGTGTATAAACCCTGTAGTAAGGTACCGTGCAAATAGGTTGGTACACAGCTGCCGAAGGTGGAAAGGTAACCACCGAGATTGGCATATGTTTTTATGCGTAATGCCAATATTTTTCCAGCTGAGTCAAATCCCATTTCGGCATGCGTAACATGGTCGCGGCCATGCGCATCCGTTACAAAGCTTTCGCTTCTTTCGGCAGTCCATTTAACCGGCCGGCCTATTTTTTTGGTGCACCAGGTAAGCAATGCTTCTTCTGTATAGTGAAATATTTTACTGCCAAAACCACCACCTACATCAGGACTCACCACCCGAACTTTATGTTCGGGAATACCCAGTACAAAAGCACACATAAGCAAGCGAATGAGATGCGGGTTTTGCGAACTTGTATATAAAGTATATTTTTCTGTTGCGGCGTCGTATGAGCTGTTGTAGCTGCGAGGCTCAATGGCATTGGGCACCATACGCTGGTTTACGTATTCAAGCGAGGTAATATGGGCCGCTTTGCTCATGGCATCGTTTACTTCACCGATGGGGTTACCGAGTGTCCAGTCGAAACAAATATTATTCGCTACATCATCATGCACCAGCGGAGCGCCGGGCTGAACGGCTTTGAAGGCATCCGTTACACAGGGCAATTCTTCATATTCAACATTCACTGCTTCTGCGGCATCGGTTGCCTGTTCACGGGTTTCGGCGATCACCACTACAATGGCATCACCCACGTGCCGTGTTTTATCGGCTACCAGCAGTGGATGTTTAGGCTCCTTCATGGTATCGCCATTTTTAAAATTAACCTGCCAGCCACAGGGAACGCCATTAATTTCAGCCAGATCAGCACCCGTGAAAACAGCCACTACGCCGGGCATTCCTTTAGCTTCACTAACATCAACGCTTATGATTCTGGCATGGGCATAAATACTTCGAACAAAGCAGGCGTAGGTTTGCTGCGGCAGTATAATATCATCTGTATAGTTACCTTTTCCGGTAATGAACCTTTTATCTTCAACCCGTTTAACGGATTTTCCGATCAGTCCGTTTGTACTCATATCTGAATAATTTTATGAAACATAACTAATTCAAGTTCGCAGTTTGCCAGTTGGCAGTTTGTCATCTGCGCGGCGATCCACTGCCCATTGCCCATTGCCTACTGCCCTCCACTCACCGCTACCTGCGTTTTCATTTTATTCGCTGCAAACTGTACCGACTTAACAATATTGTGATAACCGGTGCAGCGGCAGAAATTACCTTCCAGCGCATGGCGTATCTCTTCTTCGGTAGGGTTGGCATTGTGTTGCAACAGGTCGGCGGCCGTCATGATCATGCCCGGTGTGCAAAAGCCGCATTGTAATCCGTGGCATTCCTTAAAGCCTTCCTGCAGCGGATGCAGTTCGCCATTAAGCATTAGTCCTTCGATGGTGGTTACTTCGCAGCCATCGGCCTGTACAGCCAGCAAAGTGCAACTTTTAGTGGCTTTGCCGTTTACGTGAATGGTGCAGGCGCCGCAGCTGCTGGTATCGCAGCCAACGTGGGTGCCGGTTAATCGCAACACATCGCGCAGATAAGTAACGAGCAGCAATCGCGGTTCAACGAGATGATTGTATTTAACACCGTTAACCGTTATGTTTATCCGGATGCTCATGTGATTTTATTTAAGATTTATTAAGAATATAATTTGTTAGGGTGCAGGCGATTTTCAAAGTTCTTTTTCCAGGTTCGCAAAGAATTGCCGCGTAAGGGTATTGGAAACGCCGCCCATCACTCTTTGTCCTAAGGCCGCCAGCGTGCCCGACAATTTCACATCGCCGTCGAAAGCGATTTCTGTTTCGTTATCATTAACGGGTTGCAGATTGATTTTAACAGCGGCATTGGCATTGCCAATTTTACTGTTTTGTTGTGCTTTCAGGGTAAATGCATGAGGTTCCTGCAGGTCTTCGAGGTGCAGGTTACCGGTAAAGGAGCCGCTTACCGGGCCGAGTTTGATCTCGAGAATAGATTTAAAGGAATTATCACCCGTTTTTTCGAGGCGCGATATACCGGGCACTACTTTGGCGAGCGTGTCGGCATCCATTAAAATGGCCCAAACTTTGGGCGGTTCGGCATGTAAAACATATTTCCCGGCAAGTTGCATATGGCAATCGTATTAAAGATGACGGGAACGGAATATAAGATCGGTTATAAAAGGTAACAGTGCGGAGGGGGAAAGCGATTTAATCCAGTCGTTAGCAATTCCTGTATTAAGTTAGGGAAAAAAAGGAGAGGGGGGAAATAAAATTGTGGGGGGAGGGGGGTGAGTGTTGAGACGAGCCGTATAAGCAAGCTCAAAAAGGATTGAATATACACCAGAAGCTGGAACATTAAACCCAGCGTCTTGATTGGGAGTTATTTCAAAATATAATTGAGAATTGGCAAGTCTTTTTGCCGTATTTATTTCTCGTCTATTTTTTTGTCTAAGTCTTGCACTAATTCGTCTGTGTCTGATTTATAAAGAACGTTCCTTTCTTTAGGCTGTCTCCCTTCTGTATTGTCATAGTACCAAAATGAAAAAGTTACTTTATAAGAACCAACTGTTTTGATTTCGAAAGGACGATAATTGTCATAAGTTTTTTCAATTACTTTTCTTTTTGATGAATGTGGATTGTTCATCCCTTGTACAAAATAAAAAGAGCTGTCTGTATCAAAAACTATGTTCTCATTAAATGAGATACTATTGAATTGGTAAATATTGTCGACAGGCAGTAAAACAGAATCTTTGACCTTGTACCCATTATAAAATATGTAGTATTTGTTATTTTGAAAATAGTATGAAATACCGCTTTCGCTTTTTTCATCTTCTTGTCTGTAAATTTTTGTCAATAGAATTTTATTTACAATGTTTGATATGTTTCCTGTTACAATTTTTTTTACTTGTAACGTGTCCATAGTTTTAATTATCCATTGGCAATAATTCTGATTGTATTCTATTGTGCTTTGTGTAGATTTTATTTTGTCGGTATTTGCTATTGCATATTCCAGGAGTCTTAAAGTTATTGATGGCGTAAATTGTCTGCTTACTTCACGAATTACTAACGAGTTCTCCTTTAAAAATGGTTTTGGCTTTTCTGTGTCCCACGTTTGAATTATTGAGCCGTTGTCAAAAGAAAGAAAATAGTCAGGTTCGCAATCATCAACGTAGTAGTGATTAAAGTCAATAAATACTGGCTTTGTGTAGTTTAATTGCTGGCATAGTTTGTTTGCTAATTCACCAATTATCCAACTTTTTTTAATTTCTTCATATTGAAAGCCTGTCTTTATTCTAACTTTTATATTTCCGAAATCTTTGGTCATCCAAAAATCCTGGTGTCCAAAAGCTATGTTGGAACTCAGAATAAATAATAATGTTAGTAGTTTATACGGTCTCATAATATTGCAGGCAACGAATCGGTATTGCTGTAGGCGGGTTAATAGCGCCGTGTCAGCCGATACCAAAGCTAAATTAATGTTTTATTGTTGATGTTTGAATGTAATTTATTTTCGTTTACTTTGTAATTCAAAGTGCTTTTGTATTGATTGTTCAATCTGGTATTTGCAGCTATTGGGAAGGACAATAGACGGGGTAAAACACAAAACTATTTGTGACCATCAACTCAACTTTTATTTTATGAGTATATCAAGCAGACTTAACCATGTGTATTATGAAGCAAAGGGAAACAAATGGTTTCATTATTTTGCCGTTTTCTGTCGCATCATGTTGGCTCTGGCCTTTATTATATCAGCGATTGTGAAAATTAGGGGCGAACGGTTCGCCGCCGGCTTATCCGTTAACAATCCGATGGGTCATTATTTCGAAGCACTATACTACACAGAATACTACTATACATTTATCGGCATTGGGCAGTTATTAATTGCTATTTTATTGCTCATTCCGAGAACGGCACCATTGGGTGCATTGATGTATTTTCCGGTTATCCTCAATATTTGTATCCTGACTTATGCGGTCCGATTCGAAGGCACTCGTATTACCACATTCATGTTACTGGCCAGTTTATTTTTATTGTGTTGGTATTACGATCGTTTAAAATATATTTTACCATTTAAACAAGTTAATGAAGATGATAACCCGATAAGGAAAAAACCGTTGAGCAACAAATTCCCGTTCCTGTTTTTCGGGTCTGTTATTGCGATGATAGCTGCAGTAATAGTTATAAACCTGTATCTATATGACATTCGACCCGGTAATTCCCCGGAGGAATGTACGAATGGGTGTCCTGGCAATAGTAATCCAAAGGCCTGCGAAGAATTTTGTGATTGCATTTATAACCAGGGCAAACCGCTTCGCGATTGCCTAACCGGGTATAACAAAGCAAAAGCAAAGGGACCGAATCAATAGAATTGCGAAATTGTAGTATTGGCGGGATATGTTTTCTCGTTCCCGCAAACTCTTTCCTTTGATTTGGGCATCTGTCGTACTATGCCATTTGCCTAATGTTTAAAGAAGTCTAAAAACTTTGCCTCACCTGGGTATTTTATTTTTAGAGAATCAATTTGTCGATTTGATTCTGCTGAATCAATAGAATTTAAGTCAATAAAGGCTTCTTGAAATTCCTTTGATTTAAGATTGTTGTTATTAATATAGCTTCCCAGGCCAGCAGCCATTTCCCGGAAAACCTTGTCATGGTTAATGGTGTCTTTGTACGATGCAAAGTTTAGAGCAATAAAATTGTCATGATTCAATTTCTTTTTGTAAGGGTAAGTAAAATCTGATGCTTGCAACGAGTCTATAAATTTAGAACCTTCTTTGAATTTGCCTAATGCAATTAACAAGCGAATCTTTAGATCAACCACAGCCGTCTTAATTGAGTCACATTTCATACACCTGTTAACTATTATTAATGCTGAATCTAAAGCAGCAGGGTTACTGGGATTCCTGTAAGCCAAATCTGTTGCTTTTTTAAAATTGTCATAACAAATGATTTCTCTGTCATGCGGAATATGGCAAGAGTAAAATAGAATTTGTCCGATAAGAAGAAAGATTAAACTTAAAGGCTTCTTCATATTTTTTGTTTGCGCAGGTGTGGAATAGTATTCCGTCCACCGGAGCCGCTGCTGAATTAAATTAGTTTGATGAAGTTAAGAACTTAAGCCCAAATTTGTTTGTCCAGCCCGAACCACAGCCTGGATTTGCAATTGGCTGATGTTTGTTTGTCAAGCCACACTTGCCCAAAACCTCATGTTAGCCGCCGTTTAGTCGAAGTACCACTTCCCTTTTATGTGCTTAAAATAATCTGATGGGATAAATCCAGAATAAAAATAGTAAATGCCATAATCCATTTCTAAAGGTACTCCCCTTGTTGGGTAAAAAATTTTCAGTTTGTCTTTTCTTATATATTTAACCGGCGTTTCTCTTAGGAATTGGTTAAGAATTTGAACTTCAAAAACTGAAAAAATGCTGTCTTCGTGCCCCGGTATAGGAGGGTAACAAACATCTTCTTGCTTAGAAATAAGTATTGCGTTTACTTTATTAAAGATTTTTTCGTTCTGAACTAAAATCAAATTATAAGACCTGTCGATTGTGCATTTTTTTAATGGGTCTCTCAGAAAAAAAATAACAATGGCCAATGCAAAAAAAATCAATTTTAGTTTCAAAGAATCTTTTGCCATGATTGCTACAAAGGCAAAAAGTGAAGTGAAAAATGCTCCAACAAGAATCATGAAGGAAACGAATGGCATTGAAGCATATAATAAATAGCTGAAGAAAATTGCTATCAGGCCAACTAAAAAAACGAAATGTCTTAAGTGAAATTTCATATAATGGCGGCTAACGTACAGGGCTTTGTGCAGGTTGGGAAATAGCATTTCCGTCTGCCCAGGGGCCGCTGCTGATTGAAAATATTTTGATGAAGTTAAAACTAATGCTGAACATTGTTTGTCCCGCCCGAACAAATGACTGGCTTTGCAATTAGCTGACGTTTGTTTGTCATGCCCAACTTGCATAAAACCCCATGTTATAGGCAGCCTTGTTAGGTTATGTCAACTGTTGAAATGTCGATACTATGAAAAGTTTGGTACATAAATTTCGTTGTCTTACCGTGTTTGTTTATTAAATCCGGGTCTGCACCAAACTTGAGTAACAATTTTACAACACCTTGTTCGTCTGTAGAGAGTTTGGCATTGAATATTGCTGTGATAATACCCGTTACCAGAACCGGATACCTGTGGAGATTCTATCTTTGAGCAGAATAATCGCGTAGCAAATCCATAACATCGTTTCGATACTGATAGCGACGAAAATCGTGTGATTGACTGTTCCCTTAAAAAACTCATACCAACCCATAATGGATAGACCAAGTAGTGTAATACCGGTTGCCAGGCATATGATCTGCCGTGCTTTTGATTGGACCAGGTTTCTCGACCCAAACATCAATACGGCAATTCCCAGCATAAACATCGCTGCTCTGCGGGATAGTACATATGTGGCTTCGGAGGGTTGTTGTCCCAGGTCCCTGACAAAAGAACCGGACAAGAATAGTAGCAGATAAGACAAATAGATAAACAATACTGAAGTGGCGATGCTTACTATCCTAAAAAAATTGATACTCTTTTTCATGACTTTTATCTTTAATGTTCAATGCGATATTTAGAAACGGCATGTTATAGCGCTGTTAACAATCAAATAACTGTAGGATGAATGACCTGCTGAAAGTTCGAGCAAGAAGTGCTGCCATAAAAACAAAGGCAGTTATTCGTTTATATGTAATGGCATTACTCAAATTCGTAGCAAAAATATTCCGCTTCGTTTATTTTAATAATGATATAAATCAGGATTTACCCATCAATACCCATTTTATCGAGGATCAATTCCAAAGGACAAAACCTGGTTATTGATGATTGTAAAAGATTCAGGCCTACAAAAGCATCAAGATATAACCAATGCAAATCAACAAACAGGGCAAGCAAAACGCTCGTTAAAACAAATAAACCTGCAGCAAAAACGAATTATTCTTTCTTTCATATCAATTATATTAATAATTAGACTTTTCAACATTTTTTCTTTTCATTTTAAAATAGAGTAACGGCATCACCAGTAATGTAAGAAAAGTGGATGTTGCGGTGCCGCCCGTGTATCGCTCCGGGAAGTTGCCGAACGGGTAATAAAGTAGTTACTAATTTTGCCTTAGGCCGTAGTGTTATCTATTATTTCTTTCTCCCTGTTCTTTTTCCAGTTATGAGGTCAATAGCTACAGACCGCATGCACCTTTCAATTGCGTTATTTTAACTAAATTGTCTTAGAACTAGTCGGCGCAAGGTCGTTTTTGCCATAATAATAGTCTAAGGAGTCGCAGTTGAACGGGGAAATTTTATATGTTGCGTAGATGTTCTCTTTTCTATCAGATGATACAATGATTTCTTCTTTGTGCCCGCTCCACTCGCCACATTCACTAAATCTTGCTTCAATTCTCAAACTACTTGTCTGATTAGTCGCACCAAGCTCAATGGGTCAAAAAAAAAACTGGTTCTTTATTGTATCCCTCTGACTAAGTACATATAGTTAAACTGGTCAAAAATTCGTAAGAGCTATTTTTTGTAGCGATGAGGTAGTAATTCCTGAACCTTATTTACAGGGTGGTCTGCTATTTTATGAAGAACGTCTTTTAA
>Ga0114129_10012241_pt1 | contig 12207 bp, 9 predicted proteins | sample RhiMetdeltSRZDD1_FD_80071 | JGI IMG/M metagenome (GOLD analysis project Ga0114129, IMG submission 80071) | Populus rhizosphere microbial communities from Tennessee, USA - Rhizosphere MetaG P. deltoides SRZDD1 (version 2) (version 2) | ecosystem: Host-associated > Plants > Roots > Rhizosphere >...
AAGCTGGATGTTCGGACGGGCGTCGGCGGCACCGGCGTGGTGGGCGTGCTCCACGGCGACCGGCCGGGACCGACCATCGCGTGGCGCGCCGACATCGACGCGTTGCCGCTCACCGAGCTGCTCGAGGCGCCCTTCACCTCCGGTACGCCGGGCGTGATGCACGCCTGCGGGCACGACGGCCACACCGCGATCGCGATCACGATGGCGGACATCCTGGCCGCCCGGCGCGCGGAGATGCCCGGCACGGCCGTCTTCCTCTTCCAGCCCGCCGAGGAAGTGCTGGGCGGCGCGCGCCCGATGATCGAGGCGGGCGCGCTCGACAACCCCCGGGTCGAGGAGATCTACGGCCTGCACCTCACGACCCTGCAGCCGGTCGGCCAGGTCCAGGTGCGGACGGGACCGTCGATGGCCTCCGCCGACGCCTTCACGGTGGAGGTGCGGGGCGCCGGAGGCCACGGCGCGATGCCGCATCTCTCGGTCGACCCGATCACCGCCGCCGCCAATATCCTGCTCGGCATGCAGGCCCTCATCGCGCGCGAGGTTCCCGCCCAGGACACCGCGGTGCTCACGGTGGGGCAGATCGTCTCCGGCACGAAAGGCAATATCATCCCGGACCGCGCGATCATGCGCGGCACGATCCGCGCCTTCGAGCAGTCGGTGCGCGATCATCTGGTGACCCGGCTCGGCGCCTTCGCGTCCGACATCGCGAAGGCCTATCGTGCCGAGGCCACCACGCGCTTCGACGGAGGCTCGTGCCCGGCGGTGGTGAATCACGCGAAGGAGACCGAGTTCGTGCGGGCGTGCGTGGTGGACGAGGTAGGCGGCGAGGCGGTGACCGAAGGGCGCGTGGTCATGGCCAGCGACGACATGAGCCTCTTCCTGCGGGAGCGGCCCGGCTGCTACTTCCGCGTCGGCATCGGCTCGGCGACCGGCGCGGCCCGGCCGCACCACGCCCCCGAGTTCGAGATGAACGAGGCGGGCCTGCCGGTGGCGCTGCGCGTGGGGCTCTCCGTGATGCGCGCCGCGCTGGCGCGCTGAGACGCGTCGCTCGCATGGCCCGGTTGAGCGGCAGGGTGGCGGCGGTCACCGGCGGTGCCTCGGGGATCGGGGAGGCGGCCGCCCGGCGTCTCGCCGAGGAGGGCGCACAGGTGGCCATCGCGGATATCGACGCGGAGCGGGGGCGCGTGGTGGCCGACGAGATCCGTGCCAAGGGCGGCCGCGCCATCTTCATGGAAACGCATACCGAGCGCGAGTCCGAGTGTGTCCGCTTCATCCGGGCCGCCCACGCCGAGTGGAGCCGCCTGGATATCCTCGTCAACAACGCGGGGATGCGGCTCTACCAGACGGTGGTGGACGCGAGCGAGGAGAGCTGGGACGCGATCCTGGCGGTGAACGTGAAGGGCTACGCTTTCTGCGCCAAGGCGGCGATCCCCCTGATGCGCCAGACCGGCGGCGGCAGTATCGTGAACGTGGCCTCGATCCGCTCGGTCGTGGCGGGCGGCAACATGGTGCAGTACGACACCACCAAGGCGGCGGTGGCGGGCCTCACGCGAGCGATGGCGTTCGATCACGCGGGCGAGGGGATCCGGGTGAACGCGGTGTGTCCCGGCCCGATCTTCACGCGCTTCCACGAGCGCCGCGCCGCCGCCGCGGGCAAGAACTTCGAGCAGTTCCGAGCCGAGTTCGGCCACGGCACCATGCTCAAGCGGCCCGGAACGCCGGCCGAGGTCGCCGCCTGCATCGTGTTCCTCGCCTCGGACGACGCCTCGTACGTGACCGGCACCTCACTCTACGTCGACGGGGGCCAAGTCTCGCTCTGAGAGTAGGGCGAGGCGCAGGCGAAGGCGAGCCGAGCGGATCTGGGAGTAGGGCGAGGCGCAGGCGAAGGCGAGCCGAGCGGATCTGGGAATCAGTTCGCGCCCAGCCCGGATTTGCCGGGCGACGCGACGGTTGCCGCCGGCTCGGAGGGGTCCCAGACCCGCAGGCCGTCCATGCTGGCCTCCATCGCTCGCGCGGTCACCGGATCCTGCCCCTTCACGGTCTGCGTGATCCGGGTGAAGAGCCGCTCGCCGGGCCGCGCCTCCCCACGGATGTCCTGCCGGTAGGCGGAGAAGCCTGCATAGCGCGCGGCGATCCGCGCGGTGAACGGGCCCGCGCCGGTGCCGGTCAGGATCAAGGTATAGGGGCCCTCGTGGCCGCCCGGCACCTCCACGAGCCAGCGCTGCCCGCCCTTCCCCTCGGTCAGCGAGCCGAACACCTGGTTGACCTCGACGTCGGGCGCGAGAAATCCCGCGGCCCGGCTTCCGTCCGGCATGCGAACCAGCGGCACCACCGGCCCCGTGGTCCGGATCTCGAGCGCGCTCGCGCTCGCCGCGAAGGGCTCGGCCGTCACCGGCACGCCGAAGCGCGCGCGCGCCCGCTGACCGGCCACCAGCACCGTGTCGGTCTGACCGCTCCGGTCGGTGAGCCAGAGGGTGCCGCGGCGCGTCCAGCACACGAAGGTGCCGGCCGACGACTGCTCGGCGCCGATCAGTCCGTCGTGGGCGGTCGCGGTGTAGTCGTTGGATTCGAGCGTGAGGGTCGAGCGGCTTCCCGCCGCTTGCACGACGCGCGCCCAGACACGCCCAGCGTGGATCAGCATGCGAATCCCCGCGGCCTTCGCGCGACCCGTGGGCGCCTCCTTCACCGTGACCTCGGTCTCGGGCAGCAGGGTGACCGTGCTGCCATTCAGGAAGGTGATGAGCGCGACCCCGCCCGCGCCGGTGCGGATACGGTCGCCCTCCGCCAGGTTCATCCCGGTGATTCCGGGCTCGGGTGCGCCCGCGGTGCCTCCGATGCGCTCGACCGGCGCGCTCAGCACGCTCAGGGTGGCGCTCACCGCGCCCTGGGCCATCGCCAGCGATGGGACGATCAGGGGCGTCATCAGAATCATCGCGATCATGTTCCGCCGGTGCCACTTCATCGTGCCCCTCCTTGTTCGGGCGTGAGCGCGCCGGACGTAGGGTCAGGGAGCAAGCGGCGAGCCAGGCCGACCTGTCGCGCAAGTGGTGATGGCGCTTGCGATCGGCCCTCGTCACCGGGCAAGACGCCCGAGGCGGAGACGGCACTCCGCCCGGGGCGGGTGAGAGGTCAGGGACGCCGGACCTCGCGCACGCTGCCGGGCAGGCCGGTGCTGCCCGTATTGAGTCCGGCCTTCCGCAGCATGCGGCTGCTCTCGCCGTGGCCGAAGAGGTCGGGGCCCTGCGCGGTCAGCCCGCCGTCCACCACGATCAACTGGCCGGTGATGAAGCGGGACTCCTCGCCGGCGAGGAAGAGCGCGGTGTCCGCGATGTGCTCCGGCAGGCCCGGCTCCGGCCACGGCTGCTTCTCGCGCACGAGGCGGTCCCAGGCTTCTTCCCGATGACCGGTGGCGAGCGGCGTCCGGATCATGCCGGGGGCGATCGCGTTGACCCGGATGCGGTGGGCGGCCAGCTCCGTGGACACCGAGCGGGTGAGGTTGGCCACCGCAGCCTTCGCGGCGGAGTAGGCGTGCGAGCCGGCGCCGCCGCCGATGCCCGCGACCGACGCGGTACTGATGATGCTGCCCCCGCGGCCCTGGGCCTTCATGCGATTCGACGCGTGCTTGATGCCGAGGAACACGCCGCGCACCAGGACCGCGAACGTGAAGTCCCACTCCTCCGCGGTGGTCTCGCCGATGGGGCCGAACGCGCCGCCGACGCCCGCGTTGTTGAAGATGCAGTCGAGCCCCTGGAAGCGCTCGACCGCCAGGTCGACGAGCCCCGCCACGTGGGGCTCCGCCGAGACGTCCCCGCCCAGTGCGGCCAGCCGGTCGGCGTGCCCCTGCGCGCGGGCGAGCGCGACGGTCTCGGCGAGTCCCGCCTCGTTCAGGTCACCGATCACCACGCGGGCGCTCTCTCGAAGAAAGGTGAGTGCGGCGGCGCGGCCGATACCGCTGCCGCCGCCGGTGATGATCGCGACCTTGCCGTCGAGCCGCCCGCTCACCCCGTCGTCCCGTTTACCCGCGCGGCTTCACCCAGGTCTCGGACCAGGCCAGGGTGGCGCTGCTGCCCTGCCGGTCGCCGCGCATCTCCGGCCACACATTGCCCGGCGCGACCTTTCCATTGATTTCGAGCTGGGCCGCGCGGGCGGGGAAGAAGGTGCTGAACACGCCGATCGGCCGGTCGTTGAAGCCGGGAGGGGCGTTGAGCACGAAGGGCTCGATGCAGTCATACCAGGTCAGCGTCACCCGCGCCTCCACCGCCATCACGGTCTCGGTGGCGCTCGACCAGGGCCCGCCCTGCCGCTCGAAGCGCGCGCCGATCACCGGGATCGACGTGTCCGCGAAGGCGGGAAAGAGCAGGGTCTCGATGGACTTCTGCAGCCACCGCGCCACCGCGATATTGTCGCTGTAGATGCGGACCCGGCCGTCGGTGAGCGTGCTCTGGAGAAAGAGCGCGTGGCCCCCGCCGGCCGGGCACCACAGCACGCGCCAGTGGCTCGCGCGATCGGACAGCGTCTTGCCTCCGTCGGGGCTCAGGCGGATGAAGGAGTTCTCTCCGGTCATCATGACTTCGTTCGGGTCAACTGGCGGCATCGGTCGTCTCCTGTGAGAGTGGTTGGGCGCGGCGGGGCCGGCGCGGCTGTGGCCTGCCGGCCCCGAGTGAAGATACTGGGGAAGGGGGTCCGGGGCAAGCGGCTCCTGACCGACTGTGAGATAGTGCTGCGCCGGGAGGCCCAACGATGAGCCCACATGCCCTCTACCTGGTCCGGATGGACGTGGCCCACGATCTCGAGCCCGTGTTCAACGACGTGTACGACAAGGAGCACCTGCCGCTCCTTCAGGCGGTTCCCGGGGTCGTCCGGGGCTCGCGCTACCGCCACCCGTCGCCAACCGAGCCGCGCTACGTCGCCGCCTACGAGCTCACGAGCGCGGCCGTGCTCCAGAGCCCACAGTGGAAGACGGCGGGGGAGGCGGGTCGGTGGCCCAAGGAGATCCGGCCCAATACCATGAACCGGCATCTCGCGACCTATGAGTGGGTCGGATCGAGCCCGGCGCTCACCTACCGGACGCCCTACATCTTCTGGGTCATGATGGACATCGAGCCCCATCGCGAGGCGCTGTTCAACGAGCTCTACGATGTCGAGCACGTGCCGCTCCTGCTCAAGCTGCCCGGCTGCGTGAACGTGGTGCGCTACCGGACCGAGACGCCGGGCGAGCCGCGCTATCTGGCCGCCTACGAGGTGGACCGGCCGGACCTGCCGATGTCCAAGCAGTGGAACGACACCTCCGACATCGGCCGCTGGAAGCCCGAGGTGCGGCCGTACACCTATAACAAGAAGTACATCGTGAGCGAGCGCATCTGACGTCCCCGCGAAATGATAGGATGTGACCGGTCACAAGGATCCGGCTGGTGAGGAGAGCGGCGTGGGCGACGGTGCGGGCCGAGGGGCGCGGTTCGAGCGCGACGGATCGACGCTACGGTTCGGGCAGGCGGGCTCGCGGACGGCGGTATCCATCTGCAGCCCGCGCATCATCCGAGTCGACCTCGAGGTCGAGGGCCAAGCCGCCGGGCCATCCCACCCCGAACCTCGGGCGTGGGCGGACACCCGCTTCGAAGCCATCGATGGCGAACCGCTCCGCCTGTCGACCACCGACCTGACGATCGAGGTCGCGACCGACCCGGTGCGTCTCGCGTTTCTCGACTCCACGGGCGCGCGACTTCTGCACGAGCCGACCGACGGTGGGATGTCGGCGGAGCGTCTTCGTGATGGCGCCTCGCGCCGGGTCCGAGCCTGCTTCGCGTTCTCGGGCGAGCAGCACTTCTACGGTCTTGGCCAGGGGGGCGGGGGGCTCGACCGGCTCGGCACCGCCCGCCAGATCTGGAACACGCAGATCGGCCACGGGCCGGGGTCGGACATGGGCCTGCCGCTGCTCCTGTCCAATCGAGGCTACGGCCTGTTCTTCGACAACACGAGCGACGCGGTGCTCGCGGTCGGCCGCTCGGACAGCGGCGTTCGCATCGTCTACACGGCCGAGGCGGGGCGCTTGACCTGGTATTTCCTGATTGGCCGCGATCTGCGCGGCGTCATGGGGGAGGTCGCCGAGCTGCTCGGCCGGCCGTCGCTCCCTCCGCGGTGGGCGCTCGGCTTCATCCAGTCCACCCGCCACTTCGAGGACACCGCCGAGCTGCGGGCGCTGCCGCGCACGATCCGCGAGAAGCGGATCCCGTGTGACGGGCTCGTCTACCTCTCGAGCTACGGAGAGGCGCTCGGCTGGAACCGCGGCGTGGGGCACCTCGAGTTCCAGCCCGAGCTCTGGCCGGACCCGGCCGCGCTGCTCGACGAAGCCAGGCGACAGCACTTCGAGGTGATCACCCACGAGTACCCGGTGCTCCACGAGAAGTCGCCGCTGTTCGCCGACGCCGAGGCGAAGGGCTACCTGCTGCCGGAGGGTTACGAGCGAGCGGTGGTGACGGCCCGCCCGCCCGCGGCCTATCGTGACGGGCAGCGCTACGTCGACTTCTCCAACCCGGCCGCCCGAGCCTGGTGGTGGACGGTCCATCGCGAGCTGAGGGAGCTCGGGGTGGCCGGCTGGTGGCTCGACGGCGGAGAAGGCCCGCCCGCCCGCGCGCGGCTTCACGCGGGGGACGGCACGCTCCTGCACAATATCTACGACCGCTTCCGCCAGCAGGCCTTCGCCGAGGGCGAGGCCGCCGACCGGCCCGATCAGCGGGTCTTCATGCTCTGCCGGTCCGGCGCCGCCGGGATGCAACGGCTCGGGGCGGCGTGCTGGTCGGGCGACATCAACAACGACTTCGCGACGCTCGAGGCGCAGATCCCGCTGGGGCTGAACACCGGGCTCTCCGGGGTTCCCTACTGGGGCACCGACGTGGGCGGCTTCTTCCACCCGGTCCCCGAGACCGGTGAGCTTTACGCCCGATGGTTCCAGCTCGGCGCGTTCTGCCCGGTGTTCCGCTCGCACGGCTGGGTCTGGCGCGAGCACCTGCCATGGGCGCACGGGCCCGAGATCGAGGCGACCTGCCGCCGCTACGCCGAGCTCCGTTACCGGCTCCTGCCATATACCTACACGCTCGCGTGGCAGGCGCGCACGCTCGGCTTGCCCTTGATGCGCCCCTTGGTGCTCAACTATCCCGACGATCCTCGAGTCTGGCAGCTCGGCAGCGAGTTTCTGTGGGGCGACGATCTGCTGGTCGCCCCGGTGACCCGCGAGGGCGCGACCGCGTGGCCGGTCTACCTGCCGGCGGGCGGCTGGTACGACTTCTGGACGGGCGCGCGTCACGAGGGCCCGGGCGGCGTCACGCTCGACGCGCCGCTGGACCGGCTGCCGCTGCTCGTGCGGGCCGGCGCGATCGTGCCGATGGGGCCGGTGATCCAGCACACCGGCCTTCCGCAGGCGGAGATCACGCTGCTGATCCATCCGTCACCCATCAATACGCGTAGCGGCTCCGGGACGTCACGATTCGAGATGTACGAGGACGACGGCCGGTCCAACGCGTACCGGGACGGCCACCATGCGCTGACCCTGATCGAGTGCGTCGCCGGACCCGCGGGGGCCACGGTGCGGATCGGCGAGCCGACGGGCGATCGGTCGGTGGTGCCGGCCGGCCGGCGCTACGTGATCCGGATCCGGATCGACCGCCCGGCCGCGGTGAGCGTGGCGGGCCACGGCGCGCTTCCCCGCGTGGCCGGCCCCTCCGAAGGCGGCGCGGCGGGCTGGTGGGCGGACGCCGACGGCTTCACCGGCATCCGCCTGCCCCCCCAGCCCGCCGCGGTGGTCGAGATCCGCGCTAGCTCTTGAAGTACCAGGTCTCGGTGTGGGCGATGTGCGGGTTGTCGCTCACCGCGCTGTTCCAGAGCCGCTCCGGGACATTGCCGATGTTGTTCTTGATCACCCGCACCCCCTGAGACGCGGGCGAGTTCGAGACCACCGGGATCACCCACATCTCGTCCAGCGCGATCTTCCACACCTCCTTGGCCAGGCGCGTCCGTTCCGCGTCCGGCACCCCGAAGGCCTTGCGGTACTTCTCCATCAGCTCGCGCATGCGCGGCGGCGGCTGCTTGCCCTGGGTCCCCGCGCTGGCGTACCAGACCCCGTACTGCGGACCGACGGGAGTGCCGCCGTCGATCGGGAAGAAGAACGGGCTGTGGCCGAACATGTTGTCGGCGCCCCACTGGGTCTCGAAGTAGATCTGGTGCTCGTTGGCCCGCAGCCGGGCGGTGGCGAGGCCCCGCTCCATCTCCTGGACCTCGCCGTGGATCCCGATCTGCTTCCATTGCTGGACGATCATCTCCGCGACCTGGGTGAAGGGCAGGAAGCCGAGATACGTGGTCAGGGAAAGCCGGAGGCGACCGCCGCCGTCGGCGCGCAGGCGATACCCCTCGCCGTCCTTCTTGGTCAGGCCGAGCTTGTCGAGCATCGCATTGGCCTTCTTGACGTCGTGAGCGCAGTGCAGCGTCTTGTACTCCGGTCCCGGGAAGTAGAGGGTGTGCTCGCCCGGCGCCGCGGAGCCGGTCTGCCCGAGCCCCAGCACGAAGGTCTCGTTGACCTGCTGGCGATCGATGCCGTGAGAGAGCGCGATCCGGAACTCGCGGGTACCGAGCCACTTCGCGATCTCCGGGTCCCGGTCGAAGCTCTGGTTGCAGAAGAGCCCCACGTCGGCCCCCTGGGTGGATGGGTCGAGGTAGACGCGATAGTTGCCCTTCTTCTGGTTCTCGAGGAGCACCGGCAGCTTGCTGATGTCGATGTGGCGCGCCTGCGAGTCGTACTCCCCGGCGATGGCCCGCAGGTTGATGAGCTCGAGGTTCTCGCCCAGCGTCATCCGGATCCGGTCGATGTAGGGGAGCTGATTGCCGGCGCTGTCCACCCAGACGCTATAGGGATTCCGCTCGAGGACCCAGGTGGGCGTGTTGATCGGCGAGACCGTTTTCCAGGGCGTCACCACCGGCAGGTCGGGATTGCGGCAGGCGTCGTTGCGGTTCTTGAACAGCGCCACCCAGCTATCGAACTTCATGTCGGCCGCCTTCCGGGTGACCTCGTCCTTCGAGCTCCACTTGGGATGGAACTGCTTCAGATAGTGCGCGGGGGCGAAGCCGCCGAGCGCGTCGCGGCCGTAGCGCGCGTGGTGCCCGATGCCCCACACCGAGGCCAGCACCGTGGGCAGGGCGAAGTACGGGTCGGGCGCGACGAACTGGACGGTGGCCGCATCAATCTTCTTGACCGCGATCGGCTTGCCGTTGATCGTCATGACCGGCAGCGGGGTGGGCACGAGATCCTTGTTCTGGTACACCTCCTCGAACCAGAAGACGAAATCGTCCGCGGTGAAGGGCTGGCCGTCGCTCCAGCGCATGCCCCGTCGCAGGGAGATCGTGGTGACCCGGCCGTCCGGGCTGACGTCCCAGGCGCGGGCGATGTTCGGGACGATCTTGGTGCCGGTGTAGTCGAAGTAGAGGAGCTTGTCGTTCTGGGCGGCCCGGTGTCCGTTGGAAGTATCGAAGGGCCCCGTGAAGCCCCGGCGCCAGGTGCCTCCGTACTTGCCGATGTCACGCAGAGGCTTGATCACGAGAGGGTCCTGGCCGATGCGTTGCTCGACCGGAGGGAGCTTGCCGGCCTTGACCATCTCGGCGAGCTCGGGGGCTTCCTTGAAGGTCCTGGGGAACTTCGCCGGATCGGTGACGAGCTCCGGCCCCTCCAGCTTGCCGATCAGGTGCGCGCCCGGCTTGTCCTGGCCGTGCGCGCGGCCGGCCAGGACCGGTGCGACGGACGCGGCCAGCAGGCCGAGACGCAGCACGGTGCGGCGAGACAGGCGGTGGGTTGGCTCGTGTTCCTCTGGATCGCTCATGGGATTTCCCCTTTCGTGCTCACGGACGCTGCGCTGCGTGCTCGTTTCGTCGTCACTCCGGGGTTCGACTCGTTTCGGCTCGGTGACACCGCGGGGGCCGCACAGCTCGCCCGGCGGACCAGCTCGAGGGACAACGGATGCGGGTCGGCGGCGGGCCGGCCGGCAATCAGATCCAGGAGCCTCCGCGCCGCCGCCTGACCCAGGTCATAGCGCGGCACGCGGACCGTGGTGAGAGGCGGCGTGACGAGGCTCGCGTACGGGACATCGTCCCAGCCCACCACCGAGAGATCACCCGGGACCCGCACCCCGAGATCGCGGCACGCCTGGAGCAGGCCGATGGCCATCACGTCGCTGTGGCAGATCGCGGCGGTGGGGCGGTCGGGCCGGCCGAGCAGGCGCCGGCCGGCCTGGTATCCCCCCTCGATCGTGATGGGCTCGTGGAGGATCAGCGGGGGATCGGGACCGAGGTTGGCGCGGGCGAGCGCCCAGCGGTACCAGTCCTCGCGGTTGGCGAAGCGGATCTCCTCACGCGAGGGGACGATCAGCCCCACGCGGCGGTGGCCGAGGTCGGCGAGATACGTCACGACCGCCGTCGTGGCGGCCCGCCAGTCGATCCACACCGACGCCACGTGAGCGCCCTTGACGTCCCGGTTGATGAAGACCATGGGCACGACGGCGCGCTCGGCCAGATCGCGGAGCTCGTCCGGCGCGCTCTGCGGCGCGCCCAGGATGAGGCCGTCCGTGCTCCGCTCGAGCAGGTGCCGGACATTGCGCAGCTCGCGCTGGGGATCGCGGCTGCTGTTGGAGAGGATCAGGCAGTACCCGGCCTCCGAGAGGACGTCTTCCGCTCCGCGCACCACGTCGGGAAAGAAGGGACTGGCCACATCGCCCATCACGAGGCCGATCGTCTTCGTGCTCCGGCTGACCAGGCTCCGCGCGATATGGCTCGGACGGAAGCCCAGGGCGGCGATCGCCCGCTCGACCTTGGCGCGCGTCTCGGGTGAGATGCAGTTCTCACCATTGATCACGCGGGAGACCGTCTGGTGGGAGACGCGGGCGACGCGGCCGACATCTCTGATCGTCGCTCGCTTGCGTCGCGGTGGCAGCGCCATGCAACACCCCGAGCCCGAGAGCGGGCGCTCAATGTGACGGAAGGGCTATGTGACCGGTCACAAGCTAGCGTATGATCCCCACCCTGTCAATCGGGCTTCCGGCCGCGAGCGCTCCGCGGTGTATCCTCGTGACCGGCACCTACTATCTCGTCAGGGAGTGAATCCGATGCCGACCGATATCGCGCTGACCGCGCTGGCGCTGCCGCTGCCGGAGTTCCCCGCGATCGCCCGCGAGGCGGAGCAGCGGGGCTACCGCACCGCGTGGGTGGGCGAGGCCTCGGGCGCGGAAGCCATCGTGCTGTCGACCTTGATCGCCACCCATACCCGGACCCTCCAGATCGCCAACGGGGTCATCCCGGTGCAGACGCGCACGCCGATCGTGTACGGCCAGGCCGCCGCGACGCTCGGGCACCTGGCCCCGGGCCGGTTCGCTCTCGGCCTCGGGCTCTCCAGCGAGATCATCGTGGGGCAGTGGCACGGGCTGCCGTTCACGCCGTCCATCCAGCAGATGCGGGAGGCGGTGCAGATCATCCGGATGACCGCGGCGGGCGAGCGGGTGAACTTCGAAGGCAAGTTCTACCGGCTCAAGAACTTCCGGCTCGCGATTCCCGCCCCGTCGCCGGCGCCGCGGATCTATCTCGCCGCGCTCGGCCCCCGGATGTGCGAGCTCGCGGGCGAGGTGGCGGACGGGGTGCTGCTCAACTGGATCCCCCCCTCCGCGGTTCCCGCCTCGGTGCGCCACGTGGAGGCCGGGGCCAAGCGCGCGGGCCGGAGCCTGGCCGACGTGGACGTCGCGGTGTACGTGCGCACCTGCGTGACCGACGAGCCGGCGCCGGTGCGCGAGACCCTGGCCCGCGACATCACCGGCTACGCCATCGTGAGTGTCTACGCGCGCTTCTTCGAGGAGTGCGGCTTCGCCGAGGAGGTCGAGGCCGTCAACCGCGCCTGGAAGGCGGGCGATCGCGCGGGCGCGGTGAAGGAGATCTCGGAGCGCGTGCTCGAGGGCCTGGGCGCGGTGGGCTCGGCCGAGGCCTGCCGCGCGCAGATGGCGGCTTTCGCGCGCACCGGAGCGACCCCGGTGGTGCTCCCGTTCGCGCCGCCCGGCCCGGCCGCGCGCGCGTCGCTCCTGCGGACCTTCCGGGCGTTCCCGGCATGAAGCCCGTCCCCTTCGAGTATCACCGCCCGGCGTCCCTCGCCGAGACGTTCGACCTGCTCGATCGCTACGGCGACGACGG
>Ga0114129_10012242_pt1 | contig 12206 bp, 9 predicted proteins | sample RhiMetdeltSRZDD1_FD_80071 | JGI IMG/M metagenome (GOLD analysis project Ga0114129, IMG submission 80071) | Populus rhizosphere microbial communities from Tennessee, USA - Rhizosphere MetaG P. deltoides SRZDD1 (version 2) (version 2) | ecosystem: Host-associated > Plants > Roots > Rhizosphere >...
GCCGGGCACGCCCGTCGCGACGCCCGCGGTCGTGGGCGGCGCTGCAGGGACGATCTCTTTCGGCGCTTCCACCGGCGCCGCGTTCGGGTTGACGGCTTCAACAGGTTTTGCTGCGACGGCCGGCGCCGGAGGCGGCGGCGGTGGTGGCGGCGGTGGTGGCGGTGCGCCCACGAACGCCATCATCGTCGGAGGTGTCGGCAACACGTCCGCGGCCATCAACGGAATGATGATGACGCCCGCGAAGAGAATGACGTGAGCCGCTATCGAGACCGGTACGGTGTACCACTTCTGCGAACCCACCCTCACTGACGGGTTCGATACGTCGCCGAACATGTCACGCGGCACGGCTCATTCCTCCTGCCTACGCACGAGCAGTGCGAGGACGCGAATTATAGTCAGACCCAAAAAGCAGTGTCAACGAAACTGCTGCCGTATTCTTAGACACCGCCAATCCCAAATCGGCCATCCTGGCGGCCCCAAATCGGGGCCCCCCGTTACGGCATCACGCGCGGCTCGTCCGGATACGCATCCCGTAAAAGGAGCGCCAGACGAAAACACCTGATCCAAGCAGGAATGCTGCCGAAAGCACATGGCTGAGCGCGGATCCATACTGGCTGGCGAGCTGGACGCCCAGCTCGACGGCCAGGAGGCCGAACAGGGTCGTGAATTTGATGACCGGGTTGAGGGCCACAGATGACGTGTCCTTGAACGGGTCCCCAACCGTATCGCCCACGACCGTCGCGGCGTGCAGCGGACTCCCCTTTTCCTTCAGCTCCACCTCGACGATCTTCTTCGCATTGTCCCAGGCACCGCCCGCATTCGCCATGAAGATGGCCTGGAAGAGGCCGAACAGCGCGATCGACACGAGATACCCGATAAAGAAGAAGGGTTCGAGGAAGGCAAACCCGAGCGTTCCGAAAAAGACCGCCAGGAAAATGTTGAACATACCCTTCTGTGCGTACTGTGTACAGATCTCAACCACCTTCTTACTGTCTGTGACCGATGCCGGACCGGCACGGTCGAGCCGGATGTTGGCCTTGATGAACTCGACCGCGCGATACGCGCCCGTGGTGACCGCCTGAGTCGAGGCGCCCGTGAACCAGTAGATCATGCACCCGCCGGTGATCAGCCCGAGCAGGAACGGCGGGTGGAGGATCGAGAGGTAGTGAAGGTATTGCGGCTGCAGCCCCTGCGTCAGCACCACCACGATCGAGAAGATCATCGTCGTCGCGCCCACGACCGCCGTGCCGATCAACACCGGCTTTGCGGTTGCCTTGAACGTGTTCCCCGCTCCGTCGTTCTCCTCGAGCAGGTGCTTGGCGCGCTCGAAATTCACGTCGAAGCCGAACGTCTGCTTCAACTCCTGTTTGATATTCGGCAGGGTCTCGATCGTGGACAGCTCGAAGACCGACTGCGCGTTGTCGGTGACCGGCCCGTACGAGTCCACCGCGATGGTGACCGGACCCATCCCCAGGAAGCCGAAGGCGACGAGGCCGAACGCAAAGACGGCTGGAGCAATCATCAGATTGCTGGCTTCCAGGTCCCACGTGCTCACGCCATAGGCGATGCCCATCAGCGCGACAATGCTGATTCCGAGCCAGTAGGCGCTGAAGTTGCCCGCCACAAAACCGGACAGGATGTTCAACGACGCACCGCCTTCTCTCGAAGACGTCACGACTTCCTTCACGTGGGCGGACTCGGTTGAGGTGAAGATCTTCACGAGCTCCGGAATGATGGCGCCGGCGAGCGTGCCGCAGGTGATGACGGTCGAGAGCTGCCACCACAAGTTCGAATTGCCGCCGAGATTCGGAATCAGCCAGCTGGACGCGATGTAGGTCAGGATCACCGAAATGATCGAAGTGAGCCACACGAGCCGCGTCAGCGGCGTCTCGAAGTTCATCGTCTCGGCAGTGCCGAAACTCGCCCGCGCCCAGGCGTCGTTGATTAGATAGGACGCGCCGCTGGCGAGAATCATCACGACCCGCATCATGAAGATCCAGACGAGCAGCTGGACCTGAACGGCCGGATCTGACACAGCGACGAGAATGAACGAGATGAGCGCGACGCCCGTGACGCCGTAGGTCTCGAACCCATCCGCGCTCGGTCCCACCGAATCGCCGGCATTGTCGCCGGTACAGTCCGCGATGACACCGGGATTGCGGGCATCGTCTTCCTTGATGTTGAAGACGATCTTCATCAGGTCGGAACCGATGTCCGCGATCTTCGTGAAAATGCCACCGGCGATACGCAACGCCGCGGCGCCGAGCGATTCACCGATAGCAAAGCCGATGAAGCACGGCCCGGCGTAGTCGCCGGGAATGAACAGCAGGATGCACAGCATCAGCAGCAGCTCGACGCTGATGAGCAGCATGCCGATGCTCATCCCGGCGCGCAGTGGGATGTCGGAAATCGGAAACGGCTTGCCTTTCAGGCCCGCAAATGCGGCGCGCGAATTGGCGAACGTATTCACGCGGATGCCAAACCACGCCACGCCGTAACTGCCCGCGATGCCGATGAGGCTGAAGAGCAGGATGATGGCGACCTTCAGCGGGCCCATCTCCTGGAACACGCCGAAGTAAAAAACGATGATGACGCCGATGAACAGTTCGAGAATCAGGATGAACTTGCCCTGCGTGATCAAGTAGGTCTTGCACGTCTCGTAAATCAGCTCCGAGATGTCGCGCATCGACCGGTGCACTGGCAGGTTCTTCAACTGCGTGAAGATCACCATGCCGAACAGCAAACCCAACACGCACACCACCAGGCCGCCCATCAACAGCGTGCGGCTGTTGATGCCGTGGAAGTCCACGATCCCGAGATCCGGCAGCACCAGATTGGCCTCACCGCCCGCATGGCGGGGCGCTTCCTGCGCAGCCTGAACTTCAGTGGCCGCCGGCTGAAACGCGGCGGCTGGCGCCGGCGCGAGTAGACCCAGCATCAGCAAAGATGCCAGCGCCGTCGAGCGCACCGATCGTGACCACAACATGTCGAACATCATTCTCCTCTCGCAATCGGGGGACTTCGTCCCCCGAACCCCCTGACACCGTCGCTCGCGGGGCCCCTCTGCCCCGCTCCGCTCCGGTGGCTCGCTCGCGCCACTCGCTCGCAGGCGCGCCGTGCGCGCCTCGTGCTGGCTAATCGCGCGCACTCCTACTTCTAAGAAATGCGGGGAAACCCGGGCTCAAAAAGCACGCATCGTACCATCGCGTCTCGTGCAATCGCAACCACGGAACGCAGGTAGTCTTGCGGGCGGTAGACTTCAGGTCCGCCTTCGCGCGAAATGCGCGATCTAGGGCTGAACCCTCCGTCGCTCCGACAGCGGCCGCAACCGCATACGGCCAGGCAGCGCCATGCCGCCCGTCAGAAAGATTCTGATCCCCTGCTCGACGGTGATGTCCGGGTAAACCACTTTGTCTGGCGAGCAAATAATCACATCTCCCAGATACAGGTGGTTGGTCGGGACATAGACCGCGAGGAGCGTCTCCACTCCCTGGCCCCGATCGACCGTGAACTCCTTCGTGAGAAACCCAAGGAGATGCCCGTGCGCCGCGTCTTCAACCAACGCGACACGCTTGAAGCCGTACTCGTTGTCGGGCGAGAACGCCACCACGAGCTGCTTCACTGGCGCGTAAATCGTCCGGAAGACCGGCACCTTCGTCAGATAGCTTTCCGCCCGCTGCAGCACGCGCTTGCCGATCACATTGGTCGCGATCATGCCGACGACCAACACGACCAGTGCGGTCGTCACGATCCCCAGGCCCGGGACCGGCCACGGCAGCCAGGCGTCGAACACCGGTCCGACCAGGCCGTCAATCAGCCGGAAGATCCACACCAGCGCCGCAACGCTGATGACGAGCGGGACGGTGACGAAGAATCCGGCGACGAAGTTACGTCGTAAGTACTGAAACATGTGGTTCCCGGGTTCACGGGTTCCCGGGTTCCAGGTTCCCGGGTTCCCGGGTTCACGGTTACCAGGTTCACGGGTTACCAGGTTCACGGGTTACAAGGTTCGCCGGCCGCGGCCAGCGGCCAGCGTCATTTACACCACCAGCCATACCAACGTGACCGCCGCGAGCGCCCACCGATAGTACGCGAACACGTCGAGGCGGTTGCCGGCCAGGAACCGCAGGAAATACTTGATCGTCACGTAGCCAACGACCGCCGACACCACTAATCCAACTACCATGAGCGGCACCGTGTTGCCGGTGAGGCTCATCTTGCTCAACTCGTACGCCTCTTTCCCCGCGGCCGCGACCGTCGCCGGAATGGCCAGCAGGAACGTAAACCGCGCGGCTGCATCGCGACGCAGACCGAGAAACATCCCCAAGGCGATCGTCGAGCCAGACCGTGACACGCCCGGAATGAGCGCGCTCGCTTGGGCGCACCCGATCAACAGAGCGCCGATCCAATTCAACGAGTCTTCGGTTCGTTCGCGCCGGTCCAGGCGCTCGGCGGCAAACATCACCGCCGCGCCAATCGCGAGCGCCCACGCCGCAACGGCTGGCGTGCGCAACGTTCGCTCGATCACGTCATTGAACAGCAGGCCCACGAATACGACCGGCAGCGTCCCGACGACGATGCGCTGAACCAGCCGGCCGGACGGATCCGGCGAGGACGACAGCATCGACGGAATCGCCCGCACCATGCTGGCAATCTCGCTCCGAAAGAACGCAACGATAGCCCCGAGGGTGCCGACGTGGAGCGCCACGTCGAACGCCAACCCGAAATCGGCAGGAACTTCCCAGCCGAAGAACGCTCGTGCCAGGATGAGGTGCGCGGAGCTCGAAACCGGCAGGAACTCGGTGAGTCCCTGCAGGATTCCGAGAACGACGGCGGCGAACAGGCTCACCCGCCGCCGCCAAGGCTACGGCGAGGTCTCACCAAAACGCGCATGTCGTGGCTTGGCGCGGAGGTGGACGCATGCTGTCGAACCACGAAACGTCCGGCTCTAGGACGCGCGACGCCGACCAGACTTCCGCTCCGTTGCCGCCGGAGCGACCACCTGGCCTTTGATCGGCCTGCGGCCCTGCAACATGATCGCGATGGCCGCGGCGATGAAGACGGTTGAGTACGTGCCGCTGATGATGCCCACCAGCATCGTGAACGCGAAGCCCTCCAGCACCTCTCCGCCGAACAGATACAGCGCGATGACGCTGAGCAGCGTCGTGCCGGCCGTGATGATCGTCCGGCCCAGCGTCTGATTCACGGCGACGTTGACGATGTGGGTGAGGTTGTCACGGCGCATCGACCGCATGTTCTCGCGCACCCGGTCGAAAATCACGATCGTGTCGTTGACCGAATAACCGGTAATCGTGAGAAGACCGGCCAGCACGTTCAACGTCATGTCGTATTGAAAAAACGCCAGAAACGCGAGCGTGACGAGCAGGTCGTGCACCGTCGCGACAATCGCGCCGATAGCAAAACTGAGCTGAAAGCGCCAGGCGATGTAGGCCAGAATCCCCGACATCGCGAAGATGGTCGCGAGTATCCCCTGCCGCCGCAGCTGATCGCCGACGACCGGCCCGACGATCTCCGTGTTGATGACTTCGAAGCTGGGGAGGCCCGCCTGCTTGAGCGCGGCGACGACGGCATCCGCCTGCTGGCTCAAGTTGCCGGACACTTCATCTCCGGTCCTGGCGACGCGAATCAGCACCTGATTTTGCGACGCTTCGCCATAGTCCTGCACCACGGCATCGTTGCCAACGCCTCCGGGCATTGCCGCAACCGCCTCGCGGACCCGGTCGATCGGAACGTGTTGACTGAACTTGGAAACGACGATGGTGCCGCCTGCGAAGTCGACGCCCATGGGCAGCCGACCCTGGGCGATGGCAATCATGCCGGCGACAATGATCGCAAGCGACAGGCCGATCGCCGGCCAGCGCCACTTGACGAAGTCGAAGTTGGGTGTCTTGAAGATGGGCATGACGTCAGATGCTTAGAGCCGCTGCATTCGCCGGCCGTCGCGAGAGGACCAGCTCGAACAGCGATCGTGAAACGAAAATGGACGTAAACAGATTACTCAGCAAGCCGATGATGAGCGTGAGCGCAAAGCCGCGGATCGGGCCAGTTCCGAACTGGAAGAGAAAGAGCGCGGCAATGAGTGCGGTGACGTGCGTGTCGAGCAGCGTCAGGAAGACCCGCTCGAAGCTTGCTGTAACGGCCGCGCGCGCGCCGCGTTTCGCCCCGAGTTCCTCCTTGATCCGCTCGAAGATCAGCACGTTCGAGTCCACGCCCATGCCCATCGTCAGGATGAATCCGGCAATGCCGGGCAGCGTCATGGCGAAACCCGCGTACGCCATCATGCCGAGGAGGATCACGAGGTTGACGATCATCGCGACAATCGCGTTGATCCCCGAGAGTTTGTAGTACGCGAGCATGAACATCACGACCAGCGCGAGGCCCGCGAGTGAAGCCGTGACGCCGGCGCGGATCGAATCCCGGCCGAGCGTCGGACCGATGACGCGTTCCTCGAGGTAGCTCATCGACGCCGGCAGCGCACCGGATCGCAGCTTCAGGGCCAGGTCCGCGGCCTCCTGCTGCGTAAACCCGCCGGAAATCCGGCCGTTGTCGACGATCCGGCCGTCGATTCGCGGATAGGACTGAATGCGATTGTCGAGGATGATCGCGAGCGATCGACCGATGTTCGATCCGGTCACCTGCCCAAACTTCCGCGCGCCGTCAGGCTTGAGCGAGAACATGACCGCAGGGCGGTTGTTTTCGTCGAGGCCGACGCTGGCGCTGCGCAGGTCGCCGCCGGTGATCGCCGCCACTTTCCGAACGAGGAAATAGCTCGTGCCTGCCTGACCGGTGGAAGCGTCCGAGGCGCCCGTGACAACTTCCATGTCAGACGGCACCTGACCGTTGGTTGCCTGCAGCAGGGCCTCGCGGCTCGGCGCCGGTCCGCCTTCGACCAGTTTGAGCTCGAGCAACGCCGTGTCGCGGATGATGTCCTTCGCGCGGGCGACGTCGGTCACGCCCGGAAGCTGCACGAGGATCTGATCGTTCTCGCCGTATCGCGCGATGTTTGGCTCCGACACACCAAGCTCGTTGACGCGGCGATCGATGGTGTCAATGGCCTGCACCATCGTCTGCTCGTACATGTCCTTGACGATGTTTGGCCGCATCGTGAACTCGTGGACGCCGCCGCCGACCGCGGACCGATCGTAATTGGTGCTCGTCTGCTCATCGGCGACGCGGCGGAACTCGGCTTCCTTGTCCTGGGGTACGCCTTCGATGCGGAAGATCGTGGGGGACGTCACATTCACCGCGCTCACCGAGACGCCGGCGGCTTGCAGCCCTTCACGAAGCTGTTCGGCGACGGATTCGGTCGACACACGAAGCGCCTCGTCGCGGTCGACCCGCATCACGAGGTGGACGCCACCCCTGAGGTCGAGACCAAGCTTGAGCTGCTTTGCCATCAGCCAACCGGGCGCGGGGAGCCCGTAGCGATTCGCCAGCATCGGATAGACGCCAACGGCCCCGAAGATGAGCACGATAACGAGGGTGGTAATGAGCTTCCAGCGAAGATTCTTGTACATGGATTACGCGTTCCCGGAGTCTTGGACCACGGGCTCCTGCCCTTGATAGCCGCCTATTGCTGCCCGCGCGATCTCGATGCGGACCTTGTCTGCGACCTGCAGCTGGACCGAACTATCGTTCACGCGCGTGATGACGCCGTAGATGCCCCCGGTCGTCACGATTTTGTCGCCAGCTTTCAAGCCGCTCTGGAACTCCTGAACCTTCTTTCGCTGCTTCTTCATCGGCAGCAGGATCATGAAGTACAGGATGCCCAAGACCATGACGAAGGGCACAAAATTGACCCAGGCCTGCTGGCCGGGGGTGCCCATCGCGAGCACGAGTCGCTGACCTACTTCACCTAACTTCTGTACCAACATTCAGTGTTGTGTTCGGCGGGAGAAGGTTTGATGGAACTCCGAGCGGAGCTTTTCAAACGTGCCTAACATTATAGCCTTCCTGACCGCCCTCATGGTGTCAAGGTAAAAGTAGAGGTTGTGGATCGTGTTCAGGGTGCCGGCCGTCATCTCGCCCGCTAAATAAAGGTGGCGAAGGTACGCGCGTGAAAAGTGCCGGCACGTGTAGCAGCCGCACTCGGGATCTGGCGGCGCCGGATCCTCGGCGTATCGAGCATTCTTGATGGAGATCGGGCCTCGTTTGGTGATGAGCTGCCCGTTCCGGCCGTTTCGCGTGGGCAGCACGCAATCGAAGAGATCGATGCCACGAGCCACGCCTTCAACGATGTCATCCGGGAGCCCGCTGCCCATCAAGTAGCGTGGCCGATCGTCGGGAAGTAACGGAGCGGTGTGCTGCACCAGGTCGTAGGTAACCTCCGGCGGCTCGCCAACGCTCAACCCACCAATCGCGTATGCCTCAAATCCCACCGCCATGGTCTGTTGGACGCTTTCCGTTCTCAAGTTCGGATAGACACCGCCCTGAATGATGCCGAACTGCGCCTGCCCGGGATTCGTCACCAGGACATCCGGGTGATCGACCGGCTCGTGCGTGAGAGCCAGCCAACGCTGGCGCCCGCGGCCCGCCCAGCGAACGGAGCGCTCCATGGCCGCCCGCGCCTGGTCTTCCGTTGCTGGCGTCGCGATGCACTCGTCGAGCACCATCGCAATATCGGACCCCAGCTGTAGCTGGATATCCGCCGCTCGTTCCGGCGTCAGCAAGTGCAGCGAACCGTCGAGATGCGATCGGAACTCCGCCCCGTTCTCGGTGATCACCCGCCGCTCCGCCAGACTGAAAATCTGATAGCCGCCGCTGTCCGTCAGGATTGGTTTCGGCCAGCCAATGAACCGGTGCAGACCTCCAGCGCGGGCGATAAGCGCATCACCAGGGCGAAGAAACAAGTGATAGGTGTTGCCGAGAATGATTTGCGCGTCGAGATCCTCGACATCCCGGTAGGTGACGCCCTTGATCGCCCCCTGCGTGCCAACCGGCATGAACGCCGGGGTCTCCACGACGCCATGCGCGGTGAGCATCTCGCCACGCCGGGCCGCGCCGTCGCGCGCCAAAACACGAAACCCGAACTCGGACTGGGACACGGATTAACAGAATACTTTGCGGATTCGCAGCATCGATTTTATTCTTTGAATGTGAAGCGTTTGCGCATTGGTGTCCTCTACGGCGGCCGTTCCGGTGAACATGAGGTCTCGTTAGCTTCCGCGGCAGCGGTCTTCGCGAACCTGGATCGCGCCAAATACGAAGCCGTCGCGATTCGAATCGAGAAAGACGGCCGCTGGACCCTCGCCGACCGCCCCCCGCTTGCCGCGTCCGCAGCCGAGGTCATCGAGCAATCGCGCCTCGAGGCGGCCCGCCAGATCCGCAGTGGCCGTGAAGTGCACCTGGTAGCGAGGCCGAGCGAGGAAACCATCCTCTCCATCAAACGCGCGCAGGCGCACGACTCCGAATCGAACGACGCGATCGTGACCGGCATTCACGTCGACGTGATCTTCCCGGTCCTGCACGGCCCGTATGGTGAGGACGGAACCGTCCAAGGCCTGCTCGAGCTTGCCAATGTCCCATACGTCGGTGCCGGGGTTGCCGCATCCGCACTCGGGATGGACAAGGTGCTGATGAAGTACGTGTTCTCCGCGCACGGGTTACCCTCGTGCAACTGGCGGCTCGTCGTCCGGCACGAGTGGGAGCACCGCAGCGACCAGATCGTCGCCAACCTCGAACGAACGCTCGGTTTTCCAATGTTTGTGAAGCCAGCCAATCTCGGCTCGAGCGTTGGCATCTCGAAAGCCAAGAATCCCGTTGCGCTGCGCGAAGCCATCGACCTGGCCGGCTCCTTCGATCGGAAGGTGATTGTCGAAGCGGCGGTCCCCGAAGCTCGCGAGATCGAATGTGCCGTGCTTGGCAACGATGCTCCCGAGGCCTCGGTGCCCGGTGAAGTCGTGCCGGCGCGCGAGTTCTACGACTACGAAGCCAAATACCTGGACGAGGGCTCGAAGACGATCATCCCCGCTGACCTCCCCACAACTCTTGCCGACGAAATCCGCCGGCTCTCGATCGCCGCGTTTCAGGCGATCGACTGCGCCGGTCTGGCGCGCGTCGACTTCCTCTTCTCTCGCTCGACCGGCGAGGTCGTCATTAACGAAATCAACACCATCCCTGGGTTCACGACGATCAGCATGTACTCGAAGATGTGGGAGGCCTCGGGGCTCAGCTATCCTGCGCTGCTCGATCGCCTCATCGAGCTCGCCCTCGAGCGCCACGGCGGCAAGCAACAGCTTCGCACCAGCGCCACATGAGAGGACGGCGCAAACGATCCGCGCGCCGATCTCAACTGCTCGTCGTCCTGCTACTGGCGTCTGCCATCGGCAGCCTCGGCGTGCAGGCCGGAAGCGAACAGGCTAATGGGCGTCGCATCGCGCCAGCACCCGAAGCTCGCCGCCAACCCGTCAGCCTGCGTGGGTCGGACCTCCTCGCCAAGGTCTACGACCTGATCCTCGACGCGGACTTCGAGCCGATCGACGCGGCGCTCAAGCGCGCCTGCGGACCGGCACCGGTGGAAGCCTGTCAGGTCCTCGAGGCGACGGCGCTCTGGTGGCGGATTCAACTCGACCCGCACAGTCGCGCGCTCGACGACGAGTTCACGGCATCGGTGGAACGAGCGATCGCCGCAACCGAAGCGTGGACGGACCGCGCCCCAGATTCGGCTGAAGCCTGGTTCTACCTGGGCGGCGCCTACGCCGCGCGCGTGCAGTGGCGCGTCCTCCGCGACGAGAAGGTCGCGGCCGCGCGCGACGGCAAACGCATCAAGGAATCGCTCGAGCGCGCCCTCGTCATCGATCCGGACCTTGACGATGCCTACTTCGGCATCGGGATGTATCGCTACTACGCGGCCGTCGCACCCGCCGCGGCGCGGCTCTTACGCTTCCTGCTCCTGCTGCCGGGCGGCAACAAGGAGGAAGGGCTGGAGCAAATGTTGCGGGCGCGCGCACGCGGAGAACTCCTGCAGGGCGAAGCGGACTATCAGCTCCACATCGTGTACCTCTGGTACGAGCAGCAGACGACGCGCGCGCTCGAGCTGCTGCGCGATCTGCGCCAGCAGTACCCAGGAAACCCGCTGTTTGCTTCGCAAATCGCCGAGATCGAGGACACCTACGAGCACGATCTGACCGCCAGTCTCGCGTCGTGGCGCACGCTCTTGACGCAAACGCTGGCGGGCCGCGTCAACGAAGCCGAGTCTACAGAGGTCCGCGCCCGGCTCGCGATTGCGCGACATCTCGACACGCTCGCGCAAACCGACGAAGCCATCGACCATCTGGAGCGTATCGTGTCGCTGAAGCCAGCAGCCCCGCACTCGGCGCTGGCGCTCGCGTATCTGCATCTCGGCGAAGCCCACGACCGGCTGAACGCTCGGCAGGAGGCAATGACCGCCTATCGGCTGGCGGCGCTGGCCGCGCCGGATGGCGATCCGCATCACATCAAGCGCGAAGCGGGAGAACGGTCGCGAAAGACACCGAATCACCGGCACGCGGAAGCGTTCCGCCTGTCGCTGACCGGTTGGCGGCAACTCGAACGCAAGGAGGTGACCGCGGCAGCAGCAACGCTCGGTCAATCCGTCGCCATGAACGAGCGGGATCCCATCGCCCGCTACCGCTTTGCCCGCGCGCTCATCGCGCGGCGGGAAACCGCGGCCGCGCGCGCGCAGCTCGAGTCGGCCATCGCGCTGAGCGTGAAGGATGCGCGACTCTGCCCGCCGCCGATTCTCGGCGCGATCTACCTCGAAGTCGCACAGCTGTACGAGCGTGCCGGCGAGCGCGACCGCGCCATCGGTACCTACCAGACGGCTGCGACGCTGTTCGGCGCCGGCGATGAGACGCATCGACTGGCGGCGCGTGCGGTAGCGCGATTGCGGAGCCGCTGATCGCGCAAACGCGGATTTCTTTTCACGGGACGCGGATTCACGCGGATCTCTTTAACCTTGACGGGACGCGGCTCTTCCCACAGGACGCGGATCAACGCGGATTTCTTTAGATTTGACGGGACGCGGATCTCGCGAATCTCTTTCGAGTTGACGGGACGCGGATCACGCGGATTCACTGCCGTTCAGCGGATTCACGCGGATCTCTTTACCTTGACGGGACGCGGATCTCCCGCGGGCCGCAGATCACGCGAATCTCTTTCAGTTTGACGGGACGCGGATCACGCGGATTCACTGCCGTTCAGCGGAC